>OBEQ012377051.1_pt1 | contig 11583 bp, 13 predicted proteins | sample 1670901 | NCBI WGS metagenome assembly OBEQ01 (sample SAMEA104232315, study PRJEB22302) | groundwater metagenome | biome: forest; feature: aquifer; material: groundwater | place: USA | collected 2011-08-07 | depth 5.4 m | reverse complement strand
GATTCATTGCTTGTGCGACGGCATCGACGTTGCGCTATTTGGGGGAGATGCGAATGATTGATTGGAAACGGGTGACACGTCCTTTGGCGGCGATCGCTTTGTGCGGCGCCGTCGTGACGAGTTTGCAGGGTTGCGTCGAAATGGTGGTAGGCACCGCGCTCATGGGCACGCTGGCCGCGACCGATCGCCGCACCTTCGGGGCGCAGACCGAAGACAAGGCAATCGTCATCAAAGGCGAAACCCGGGTATCCAAGCTGGTCGGCGATGCCGGTCACGTCAACGTGACCAGCTTCAACCGCAAGGTGCTGCTGACCGGCGAAGTGAAAGACACCGCGACCAAGGCAGCGGTCGAGCGTGAAGTCGGCGCCATCGAAGGCGTGATGTCGGTCCTCAATGAACTGGAAACCACGCCTCTTTCAAGCTTCTCGGCGCGCTCGAACGACGCGCTGATCACCGGCAAGGTCAAAGCCTCTTTCGTCGATTCCAAGACACTGTTTGCGAACTCGGTCAAGGTCGTGACCGAGGCCGGCGTGGTGTATTTGATGGGGCGCGTCACGCAGCGCGAAGGCACGCTGGCCGGGCAGGTGACCAGCGGCGTCGGCGGCGTGCGCAAGGTCGTGAAAGTATTTGAATACATCACCGAAGATGAACTGAAGCAATTAACCAGCGGTTAGAAAAACCGGAGCAGATATGTCGCATTGCCTGACGATTTTTCTGCTGGGATAGATAGGCTCCATGCCGCAAGACAGTGTGTCTTGCGGCATTTTTTTGAAGAAGCGACGCTGGGAATCCACATGAATCAACAACGCCGCGATGCCCTGCGCATCTCTGCTGTACTCGGTCTGGCGGTTGCGGCCGGCTTGCTGACGCCGTTCGAGGCATTTGCCGAGGAATGGAACAAGGCGGCTTTCGACAGCAAGAATTTGAACGACACCCTCAAAGCCTTGGGCGGCGCCGCGTCGCCCGTATCCAAGGACATCCTGATCGATGCTCCAGACATCGCGGAAAACGGCGCCGTAGTGCCGGTCAATGTCTCGACCACGCTGCCCAACGTGCAGCAAATCGCGATCCTGGTCGAACAGAACCCGAATTCGCTTGCCGCAAATTTCACCATTCCAGCCGGCACGGAAGCATCGATTTCAACCAGGGTGAAAATGGCGCAAACCTCGAACGTTCATGCGCTGGTCAGGGCCGATGGAAAATGGCTGATGGCGACCAAGGAAATCAAGGTGACGCTGGGCGATTGCTGCTGCTGACGGAGCAAGATCATTCGGCACTTTTTTACCGATCAAGAGGCAAGCACACATGGCAGATCCGATGCGCGTACGCGCGATAGAGACCGCAGGCGTCACCGAAGTCAAGATACTGATGAAGCACGATATGGAAACCGGCCAGCGCAAGGACGCCGCCGGCAAGGTGATTCCGGCGCATTTTATCCAGAACGTTTCAGTCAAACACAAGGGCAAGGAAGTGTTGTCGGCGCAGTTCGGCACATCGATCTCCAAGGATCCCTTCCTTGCCTTCAAATTCAAAGGCGGCGCGAAGGGCGACAAGATCAACGTCACCTGGACCGACAGCAAGAACGATACACGCAGCGATGAAGCGACCATCGCTTGAACGCTGTGTTCGTGATGGTGATAGATGGTAAGGTTTTTCAGGGCAATTGACGGCTGTGATGAACGGCCTGAAGGGCTACATTGCCGCCTGCCATTATTCTTCGCGCCGGCGGCTTTTCCTGCAATCAAGGACTATTGGTCGACTTGCTGATTGCAGCGCTAATTGCGCAAATCTTGGCGTACAATTTTCGCTGTTTCGTGAACGGCAAGGTGAACAAATATGCTTAAAGGTCTTAGCCGTTTGTGGTGGCGTGGCGTGAAAGAGATTGGCAAGGTGCAGCAACGCCAGCAAAGGAAATTGGTCAAGACTCTCCTCGCCGCGCCTGCAAAGTCCAAACGACCGCCCGTCAAGTCCGTTGCCCCGGCGCGAACCCAGGCGCCTGCGGCCAAGCCCAAGACCGAGGCCGAGACAAAATCCGTTCAGCTTCCGGGCAAATGGATGGCCTCTTATTATTCGTCATTTTCCGCGCTGGGCGAGGTGCCCGCGCGCAGGATGAGCTACTGGCTATACATACCTGACAGCGTCACGACCGATTCAATGCCGCTGGTCGTGATGCTGCATGGCTGCGAGCAAACCGCGACGCAATTTTCGCAAGGGACGCGGATGAACGAACTGGCCGAGAAAAAAGGCTTCGCCGTCCTGTATCCGCAACAGTCCTTGAAGAGCCATCCGAACCGCTGCTGGCATTGGTATGACAAGATGACCCAGGGCGGCGGCGGGGACGTGCAACTGATCGTCGGCATTATCGATAAAGTAGCCCAGAAATATCCGATCGATAAAACGCGCATCTACGTTGCGGGCATTTCCGCCGGCGCGGCCATGGCCAACATCGTGGCGCTGAATTATCCGCACTTGATTGCGGCGGTCGGCCTGCATTCGGCGCCGGTGTTTGGGGCCGGACATTCACGCATGGGCGCGTATGCGGTCATGCAGCGCGGCGCCATCAAGCTGATCGATACCGGCATCCACGAGGCGGTGCAAAAATTCGCGGGACAGCTCAAGATGCCCGCAATTTTGCTGCACGGACAATCAGACAAAATCGTCCGCGCCATCAACCTGACGCAATTGGCGCAGCAGTTCCGGGTATTGAATCAGTTGTCGGCCGAGGGCGAGATCCCGGTTGTGCTGAAAGCCGCCGGGCGGGCGGGGAGCCGCAATCCCGACCATGCGTACAAAACCTACGACTACTACAGCGGCAGGAAGTTGTTGCTGCGGGTGTGCGAGATCGTCCAGCTTGAACATGCCTGGAGCGGCGGCGACTGCAAACTGAAATTCAATGCCTGCGCCGGACCTGATGCAAGCAAGATGATGTGGGATTTTTTCGCGCGGCACCGGCGGGTTGTGGCAGATAACACTGGTGTTAAGGAACTTCTCACAGACGCCGGGCTCTTCTGATCAAGCACTGGCTAAGGAAGAAGGCTAGCGCGAACACCGTCCCGCCGCCAGTTTTCAATAAAGGCCGGCACGCCGCTTCACCCATTGTCAGCAGCATCATTAGGAGAACCAACATGGAACGGACTAAACAGAAATCGGAAACCTCGCGTCAAACCCTGAGCAAAACCGCACAGAGCAAAACTGCTGCGAGCAAGAGCGCCAAGCCGCAAAGCAAGAGCCCACCGACTGCAAGCAAGCCCCCCCGGTCCCAGACCAGGACCGCCTCGACCCAACCCAAGACCGACGCGTTCGCACTGCTCAAGGACGATCACAAAAAAGTAAAGAAGCTGTACAAGGAATTTGAAGGACTGAAAGACCGCGAGGATAGTGACGAGAAAAAAATCGAACTGGTGAAGCAGCTTTGCCAGGAAGTCACCATCCATGCGCAGATCGAAGAGGAAATTTTTTATCCTGCGGCGCGTCAGGCGCTAGGTGATGAAGATACCCTGGATGAAGCGGATATCGAGCACGCCAGCGTGAAAGCCCTGGTCTCGCAACTGGAACGGATGGAACCGCGCGACAACCACTTCGATGCGATCGTCAAGGTCTTGTATGAATACGTTGACCATCACGTACAGGAAGAAGAAGGCACGATGTTTCCAATGATTAAAAAGGCCAAAGTCGACACGAAAAGCCTGGGCGAGCAAATCATGCGGCGCAAGGAGCAACTGATGGTGGATATGGAAGCCCCCGCTCCCGAGCGGAAAAGGAGCGTTCCAAGCGAAGAGGGCGCTCGTTCGGCTCATAGGTAAAGATGTGGCGCCCGATTGTTCTGCCGCCGGACCGCCTTGCTTGCGCCGTGTCCGGCTAAAAAATATTCTTGGAAAAAGACCGAGCGGCTTGCGGCTCGTCCACGTGTGAGGTTTCTGCAGTAAACGAAGGAGGAGCCGGCTTTAAACCTTAAGCTGACTATAATGCTATCCACTTCGTCACACACAGGCCCACACCATGCAAGCCCCAACTGTTCCTTCATCCGGCAAGCGCGTCTGGATCAAAGCGCTGGCAGTCTTTGTCGTCCTGACTATTGGCGGTATCGGCTATTTTTCCCTGTCGGCGCGGCAACCGGCGCCCGACGTCACCTTCACCAGCATCACCGGCGAAAAAATCAGCGCACAAAGCGTGCGCGACACAGTCGTGATGGTCAATTTCTGGGGCACCAGTTGCACCACCTGCGTGGCCGAAATGCCGCAAATGACGGAAACCTATAATAAATTCAAGGACAAGGGACTGGAGTTCGTAGCGGTCGCCATGCAGTACGATCCGCCGAACTATGTGTTGAATTTTGCGCAGACACGCAGTTTGCCGTTCAAGGTCGCGCTCGACGTGAAAGGTGATCTGGCCAAGGCGTTCGGCGATGTGAAAATGACGCCGACCACCTTCGTGATCGACAAGGACGGCAATATCATCAAGCGCTATCTTGGCGCGCCGGAATTTACGCAATTGCACCAGTTGCTGGAGCAGGCGCTGGCGGCGTGACGCCGCCAAGCTTAAAAAAATTATCGATTGCCTGATTGTCTGTTTCACGCCGGTTTCAAGCCAGGCTGATCGAAATATCCCGCTCCCGGTAAAGCGCGATCAGCTTTTCCTGGACATCTTGATTGTACTTGGCTGAGTGGCGCGATTTGAAACGGTATCCATGCTATCGTAGCGCTCGCAGAAATTCACCGAACTTTACTAAAGGCCATGCACTCAGCGGCGTGGTGAGCATAACCATGTCTACATTACCTGTCACGCCTCCCATCTTGCCGGTGGTTGAGTTGAACTGGCAAAAGCTGATGCCATTGATGAGTCGTGCCAATGCGGATTGGATGCATTTTTTAGGAAACCTATTATCAATTCGACAGACTTTGCGGCAAGGGCGGGTATTGCTAATCGCGTTACGTCGAATGGCATTTTAAAAACCTTGGCGGATCTTCATTTGATTCAAGTGTTCAGGGCTGGCGCTGGACGTAATCCGCATATTTACATGTTGAGCGATTTGCTGAATATTGCTGAAGGTCGTGTTGTATTTTGACAATGCTTATGTAAGTTGTACTTAACGCGACTATGTTTGCATTAAGTAGACCTTACACAAAGCGACTTGCGTTAAGTAGACTTTACACAAAGCGACTTGCGTTAAGCAGACCTTACACAAAAATGGCGAACCTATGCCCCTTCCCCACATCAATCCCACCCACGACACCTCCCTATCAGCACAACTCGACGCCGCGATCAACAACAAAACCAAGCCGCTCGGCAGCTTGGGAATGCTGGAGTCGCTCGCCAGGCAAATCGGCTTGATCCAGCAAACCACGCAGGTCCAACTGAGCAAGCCGGCGATCTTGGTGTTCGCCGCCGACCACGGCATCGTCGCGGAAAATATTTCCGCCTATCCGCAAAGTGTCACTTGGCAAATGGTCGAAAATTTCCTGGCCCAAGGCGCCGCCATCAATGTCTTCGCGCGCCAGAACGGATGCGCATTGCATGTCATCGACGCTGGAGTGAATCACGACTTCGGCATACGCGACGGCTTGATCGACAAGAAAATCGCTTGCGGCACGCGCAATTTCGCCCAAGGCTCAGCCATGACGGCGGAACAACGCGACAGCGCGTTGCGGCACGGCATGGCGCTGGCCGCCGAACTGGACGGCAATGTGATCGGTTTCGGCGAGATGGGCATCGGCAATACGACCGCTGCCGCCGCGATCATGCACAAGATCGCCGGCATCCCGGTCGCCGAGTGCGTCGGCGCCGGAACCGGATTGTCCGCCGCCGGCGTCCTGCACAAGCAGCAGGTGATCGAACAGGCCGCCAGCCGTCATGCAAACGTGAGCGAAGCGCTGGAGATTTTGTCCACCTTCGGCGGCTTTGAAATCGCGATGATGGTGGGCGCGATGCTGCAAGCGGCCGAACGGCGCATGGTCTTGCTGATCGACGGCTTCATCGTCACCAGCGCGCTGATGATCGCCGCGCGCCTGCAGCCGGCGATCCTCGACTACTGCGTTTTTTCTCATTGCTCGGACGAGAACGGGCATCGGAAGATGCTGAACCATCTCGATGCGCGGCCTTTGCTGCAATTGAATTTGCGGCTGGGCGAGGGAACCGGATGTGCGCTGGCCTTGCCGCTCTTGCAGGCTGCGGTGAATTTCATGCGCGAGATGGCGACTTTTGAATCGGCGCAGGTCAGCAAGAAATCGGATTAGCGCTCATCAATATGCATGATCGACTCCTGCATCAACTGCGGCTTTTCTTCATCGCGCTGCAATTTTTCACGCGCCTGCCGATTCCGCGCTGGGTCGGATTTGAATCCGCCTGGCTGCATCATGCCTCGCGCTATTTCACGCTGGTTGGCATTGCCGTCGCCGTCATCACGAGCGCGGTCTATGTCATGGCGACTTGGCTGTGGCCACAGCCGGTGGCGGTGCTAGTGTCCACCATCGCCGGCGTTTATTTGACCGGTGCATTCCATGAAGATGGCTTCGCGGATGTATGCGATGGTTTCGGCGGCGGCATGACCCCGCAGCGAGTGCTGGAAATCATGAAAGACTCGCGCGTCGGCGCGTATGGCGCCATCGGCATCGCGCTCTTGCTGGGGTTGAAATGCGTGACGCTCGCCAGCCTGCCGATGGAAGCCGTCATCGCCGTATTGTTCATCGCGCATCCCTTGTCGCGCCTGGCCGCGAGCGCCTTGATCTGGCGGCTGGATTATGCGCGGGATGAAGGCAAGGTCAAGCCGGTCGCGCAGCATATGTCGAACGGGGAGTTTCTCATTGCCGCCGTCATCGCATCCTTGCCGGTGATCGTGGTCGGGGTGACGGCCTTGCTTCCCTGGTTCGGCATCCTGGCCGGCGTCTTGTTCGCCGCGATCGCGACGGTGTGGCTGAGCAGGTTTTTCTTGCGGCGCATAGGCGGCTATACCGGTGATTGCCTGGGAGCGGTGCAACAGCTTGCGGAAGTCGCGTTTTATCTGGGCGTGCTGGCCTGCATGCCGAGCGGCGGGGGCTAGCATGCGGCTTTATCTGGTGCGGCACCCGCAGCCGATCGTGGCGCCGGACACATGTTACGGCAGCACAGATCTTGTCGTGGCACCGGAGGAGCACGAGCGTGTGCTGCGTGCCTTGCTGCCCAGCCTGCCTGCAGATGCACCCCTGTTCTCAAGTCCATTGTTGCGTTGCTCAGGATTGGCAGAGCGATTGGCGGCGGTGCGTGGCGGTGTTGCGGTCCAGTTTGACGCGCGTCTGGTCGAGATGGATTTCGGGGCATGGGAGTCGCGCGCATGGAGCGATATTCCTCGCGCGGAAATCGATGCGTGGGCGGAAGACGTGGCGGATTACCGGCCTGGCGGCGGCGAGAGCGTGATGCAGATGGCGCGGCGGGTGCGCGCGTTTCATGATGAGGTGACGCTGTTGCGGCAGGATTGCGTGGTGATTTGCCATGCCGGGACGATCAGGATGTTGCTGGCATGCCGGCTTGATTTTTCTCCTGCGGAACTGGCTCGGTATGTCATGGAAAGCCAGTACAAGATCGAGTATGGTGATGTCGTGATCTGCGAAGCTTTACAGTCGTCCCGCGATGATCGCATTTGAAATGATCCGCTGTACGCCCCATTTATGAAATGGCACGATGAAGAATAGATAGACCTTTCCGAACGTGTTGTTCACCACACAGATTGTGGAAACGACCACGCTTGCTGTTTCGCCGTCGGTTACTTTAAGCACCGAGAGCCTGAAGTCCAAATGCTTGTCGTCACGGCCTACGACAAGCTCGGTTTCGGTCAGCGACAAAATTGGCCAGACGCCGATTTTGTCGCCAACGTTGTAGCTACTCTTGATTTCAAAATTGATGATGTCGGACGCACCTGGCGCATCGAGACCGAAGAAGGGAGCAATTCTGTTTCGGACAATCAGAACGATCTTCATCCACATCGGGTGGTGCGCGAAAATGCCAAGAAAAATGTCGACGATACTGGCACGCTTGCAACTCAAGGATGCGCGGTAGGAATCCCGAAAATAAGCAGCCTCGATCAACCGGCGGTCCAACATGCTAGTGGAAGGTATCTCGAATTCTTCTGTAATTGGACGGACGTTGTCTTTCATAACAGCCTCTAAACGACCCGGAAAAGTTGGCTACGGAAGCCAGCCATACCCCGCGGCGATGAGAAAAAGCGAGAGCAAGAGTAGCGCCCACAACGGTGACCTTGGAAATGCTGTGACGCCAATCACTGACGAGATGAGTGCGTACGTGCCAATAATTTTGAGTAGCGAATGATCACCAGCTGCTACGGCACGGACGGCAATGTGCCCTACGAGCATGAGTAAGGGGCCGCACATGATAAACCAGAACGCCGTACGTCGAACCTCGGGTTCTTCGAACTGGCCAACGAACCCAGCCGACAGCGCCTCGGCAAGTGAAGCCTTGAATCTGACAATGCCGAATACGATATGAGTGAGGCCCAGGACGAACACGGCCCACGCGATTCCTTTTGACATGTTTTAACGCTCCTTCAATGTGGCTGTGAGTGGTTGTGAGATAAGGACACGGGCCGAGACAAGCCAACTGTAATGAAATAACAGAAAGAATTCCTTAACAAATGTTTATTCTTGAACTTTTTTAAGTTGACGACGAATCCTTGATAGCGAAACGTCAGTTAGTCCGAGATAGCTCGCAAGATGAGCAAGCGGTAATCTTGCCGCCAATTCCGGTTTGTTCTCGCAAAACTTTTGGTATCGAGCCTTTCCGTCAAGCGTGAGCAAGTCATACTCACGTTGCAATTTCTGGCTTAACAGCCTTCCGAGAAGTTCTGCGCGGAGCGGCTCCCACAGTCCTTGGCTTTCAAGGCCGGTCCGAAGATCCGATATGTGGGCATGCCAAACAACGGAATGTTCAAGTGCCGAGATATTGAACGGTGACGGCTGCTCTTCCATTTCCTGGGTAATTGGGAAGACCATCGTTCCTTCGGCATAGAAGCTCTTGTTGAAGTCCTTTCCCTCTCGTCCAATGATGTGCATTCTGATAATCCCACGTTCAATGAAGAATGCTTTGCTCCATACTTCTCCTTGGTTGAGAAGTACCTCTCCTTTTTTATGCGTCCGAGGCTGAAATAGCGGAACCATTGACACCAGGATCCGAGGATCCTTTGTGAGTAATACCTTCTCAATGAGCGCGCGTACTATCAATGAGCCCTTAGTTTGGCTGTCAAGAACCATCCTTTATTCCCCATCTCCCAACTCTTGCATCGCCAGCCGTTGATGCGCCATCTAGTGATGCGTTTTTGCCGTGCCATGAAAGCAAAGTCGCTGCCCAGCCGCCCTTGAGAATTTCCTGCTGCAGTGTTTTGAGGCAGCATCAACTCAATCTCCTTTTAATTGCGGCATGATTCTCGGCCTGCTCCCGGTTCCTAAAAGCTACGGCAGGCCTTCCACAAGAAAGTGGCATGGTAACACCGGCCATGTCTGCGATTTGAGTCTGTTTGGGACGCACATTCACAAGCAATGCGGGCGTCGCAGCAGCATCGGGCTAGTGCACCGAATGAATGGATTTACTCACGACGCTCCTGATCCAGTGATATTGCAGCACATCGCGCGCGCCCCACCGTATAATTGCCGGGTTTTGGTGCCCGCACACATGCTCATGTGTGCAGTTAAACGGGAAACACGAAGTCGAGTAACAGACAAAACGTGTGCTGCCCCCGCAACGGTAAACAAGCGTCACCCTCAGTGACTGGCCGTCTCTCAATACCACTGTGCATACGCATGGGAAGGTGGGACGGTTTGACTTGCTAGCCCGGATACCGGCCAGGACAGGTGGAAATGCCGTGGACGGACTTTACTCTGCTCATTCGAGATCGTATCCAGCCCCGGCATTTCTGTTCAACGCAGCCCACGGGGAAGTCGGCTGCTTGCCTTTCACTGAAAACTATCATGAGCTCACTCGTATCTCGGCACGCCTCTGCGGCGATCAAGCCGCTGGCTATGGCGATCGCCGTTGCCGCACTATTTCCTTCCTGCGTCCTGGCGCAATCCACTAACGACAAAGTTTTGCCGCCGGTGGTGGTGACCGCAAGCCGTTCGCCGCAGGAAGCGCGCGACGTATTGAGCGACAACATCGTCATCACCTCGGAAGAAATCGCGCAATCCGGCCACACCTCGCTGATCGATTTGCTGCAAAAAAAACGCGGCATCGAAATCTCGCGCAACGGCGGTCCGGGTACGGCCTCGTCGGTTTTTATCCGGGGCACGAACAACAATCAAACCGTCGTGCTGGTCGATGGCGTGCGCACTGGCTCCTCCACCTCGGGCGGGGCGACATGGGCTGCGATACCGCTGTCGCAGATCGAGCGTGTCGAAGTGGTCTACGGGCCGCTCAGCACTTTGTACGGGGCCGATGCGATGGGGGGCGTGGTGCAGATTTTCACCAAGAAGGGCGATGGCGCGCCGCGCGTGACGGCCTCAGCCGGCGCCGGCAGCTACGGCGCCCACGCGCTGGACGCGGGGGTATCCGGCTCGACCGGCGGTGAGCATCGGTTCAGCTATGCGATCAACGCCGCGCATGAAAAAGCCGACGGTTTTTCAGCGACTCTGCCGGGCAATTTTTCTTACAACCCGGACAAGGATGGCTACACCAAAGACAGCGCCAGCGGCCAATTCACGCTTGACATTGCGAAGGGACATGAGCTTGGCTTGCACTTCCTGCACAGCCGGTACGACTCGCAATTCGATAGCGGTGCGTCGTCATTTGATGCACGCGGCATCGGCAAGTTGTCGACCATCGCGCTCCATTCAAAAAACAAGATCCTGCCGAATTGGACCAGCCAAGTGCAGTTGTCCCAAGCCAGCGACAAGGCGGACTTTCTGGACAGCTTTGGCGTCAGCACCTTCAACAGCACGCATAATAATTTCAGTTGGCAGAACGATGTGACAATCGGCAGCGATCTATTGCAACTGATCGCCGAACGGCGCGAAGAAAAAGCCGACTCGACCATCGCCGCGATCGCGCGTACTCGCGACACCAATTCCTTCGCATTGACCTACCTGCTGAAACGCGACGCGCATCTGGCTAACTTCGGCATTCGCAATGACCGCAGTTCGCAATATGGTTCTCACACCACCGGCAGCGCCGGCTATGGCTATCGGATCACGCAGGCATTGCGCGCCAGCGCCAGTGTCGGGACCAGCTTCCGGGCGCCGACTTTCAATGAACTGTATTACCCGCAATTCGGCCTTGCATCGAATCAGCCTGAAGAAGGCAAAAGCGCGGAAGCCGGCTTGTACTACGAAGACGGAAAATCGCAATTCAGCGCGGTTTATTTCCGCAATCGCGTTACGGATCTGATCGTCAATACCAATCCGTGTCCGGGACAAACCAAGAAGGATTATCCCTTCGGTTGTGCTTACAACGTCAACCAAGCATTGGTGGCCGGCATCAGCCTGGGGGCAAGCACGAAGTTGGGCGATTTCAGCGTTCGCGGCGCATTGGATTTTCTGGATGCGCATGACGAAACGACCGACAAGCGTCTGGTCCGGCGCGCCAGGCAGCACGGCAGCCTGGCGATCG
>OBEQ010343227.1_pt1 | contig 11583 bp, 12 predicted proteins | sample 1670901 | NCBI WGS metagenome assembly OBEQ01 (sample SAMEA104232315, study PRJEB22302) | groundwater metagenome | biome: forest; feature: aquifer; material: groundwater | place: USA | collected 2011-08-07 | depth 5.4 m | reverse complement strand
CGGAACTAATATTGTTTGGATCAGCAATTTTATTAGCATCAGCAATTTTAGGATACTGATAGCCATCATTGTAATATTTTTGAGCAATCATAAACAAGGTGTCACCGTCCTTAACAGTATAACTACCAGGTAAATTATTCGGGGAAACATCGCCGGTTTGAGTTGTTGAAGCCGGACCAAGGTCAGTTTTGTTTTTATTAAAATAATTAAAAACTAATACTCCAACCACAACGATAATTAAGACTCCAAGAACCATGCTTAGGGTAGACTGATTGGTTTTGATATCAGTTTCTAGTTTATCGAAATAAGAATCGCTTTTAGATTTCTTTGTACTTGGCATAAGTTCGAGGCAGGAGCAGTAAGATTATGTTGCTTTTATAATCCTTTCTAAAATATTTGTCAAGAGGGAAATTGAAATTCGATCTGATATACTAAATTTAATGAGTAATAAAGAGCCAAACGATTACGAACAATATTTATCCGCGCTACACTCTAAACTAGCTACGCCTGATGAGTTAATAAGAGATATGGTTAAGGAAGGAAGCGGTTTAGAGGAAGTTTCTAAAGCTAAGATCGTGGCTGGTGAAGCAAATGAAGTTTATGATATAGATACTGGCGGCAAAGAACACTTGATACTCAGAGTTTCTCCTCATGGATATCCAGATTTCCAACAAGAAATTTGGTCGATTAATCAGGCTAAGAAAGTCGGAGTTCCAGCACCTACAATTTTAAAAGTTAAATATGTCAAGGTAAATGGTGAGGAGCGTTCAATGTGTTTAATGGAAAAGATGGCAGGTGAACCTCTTGAGAGGGGTGGGATTGACTTTGGAGAGTTAGATCCAAAATTACAAAGAAACCTTATAAATCAAGGTGGAGAGATCTTATCCAGAATTCATTCAATTAAAACTAATGGTTTTGGTTGGATTGTAAAAGATCAGGGACAAAAGGCTAATTCTGATTATTTATTAGATGAATTAGAGGAGAAAAAAGCGCAACTGATGGCTACTGCTGATGCAGTTGGTATAGAAAGAACTAAATTTGAACAGGCATTTGGTGTAATTGAGAGTTTTAGAGGTTGGTATTCGGGGATAGAACCTAGATTAAATCATGGGGATTATGGTCATAAACATTTTATGATGAAAAATGATCAGATTGTGGGTATTTTAGATTGGGGTGGGGTTAGGAGTGATACTCCGATCTATGATATTGCTATGTGGGATTATTGGTTTGGAGATTTTATCCCAACAGAGTGGTTAAAAGAGGGGTATACAGATAAATCACTTTTTGAAGGGAACTTTGAAGATGTACTCCATATGCTAAGGTTGTTTAAAGGGCTTGAGATTATTAGTTGGTATCATCAACAAAATTATAAACCTGCAGTCGAAAAAGCTAAAGTAAAATTCCTAAGTGACTTAAACTTCTTTTAAATATTTAGTTAGGATTGGTTCAGATTTTCATATCGACCATCTTGGTATGGAGGTAAACAAACTTCGAAAGCTTCTAGCCTGGAGTTGCCAGTGGCTTCCCATAGCATTAAATCAGCTAATTTGTGCACAACATGTAATTCTGCTGTGATTGCTTCAAGTTGTTCAGTATGACTTGTAAGTTGTTTAGTATGTTCCTGTTGTACTTTTTCTATACGATCGAATTTCTTACTGTGTTCACCTAACACTTCTTTAATAGGTACCACTTCAGTTTTAACAATAGAAGTTACTTCTTCCCGAATAATTTGTCTAAACTGTTTTGGATCCATAAAATGGTTTTAGAATTTTTAATCAGAAAATTCAAGTAGTATGTTCGGAATTAGAAGGAAATTATTGTTTTTTCCCCTAAAAAAACGTAAAATACGCTTGTGGGCTCGTAGTGTAGTGGTTATCACGCCTCCCTGTCACGGAGGAGATCGCCGGTTCGAATCCGGTCGGGCCCGCATAGGCACAAAATTTTAGTCATCCTGTAAAATCACCTGAAATTTAAGGCTAAAAGTGTTCAAGTACTGTTAAGCGGTTATCAATTTAAAATGGCGGCTTCCAGGAATCTAATCTTATAACTGTTTCAGAATTATCCAACGGATGATAATGAACTGGGTTTTTGGAAACATGTTTAGTCTCGTCACGATAGTTAGTATAAACATAACCTACTCCACTAATGGGAGTTACTCTATCATTAAGTCTAAATTCAAAAGCCTGACGACTTTTATAAAAAATATAATTTCTCCAAGCCTCTAAATTGTGTGTTGCCTGATTTGCGGTTTGCCTAACTTTCCTTAAGGTTCTACCGCTAATTACTGGAATACCAGCCCTAATAGCCTCTAAATACTCTTCCCAATGCTTTTCGCTTAATTGAGGTCTTTTTCTGCTTAACTGATAATATATGCCTTCCCAAGCGCTTGCTTTCCCTCGTCCCCATCTTCTAGTCGTGGCTGTATTTGGATTCAACCAAAATGGCCAGATCTGATCCGTTCCACCTCTTGGGTCAGGGAAAAAAGTCCCATTTTGTTCTTCTTGCCAAAAAAATTGAAGCCTATCTTCTGAAAATCTTGCTTCAGTAATTAGATCAGCCAATTTACGGTAAGTTGGTTCCACCTCTTGTGGTCGAATAATTATTACTCTTTGAAGATTTCCATCTGTGTCAATTTTAGTTTCTATTTGTTCTTTTGCCCCTCTTTTTTTAACCTCAACATCCCAGCCAGAAAAATTTAAACGAGACCAAGGATGGTCAAAATGTGGGTAAAAGTTAGCTTTAATGGGTCCTGACTGCTGTGTCACCTTTCCATAGCCTCTATTTCTTTCTGGGGTGGGTGGTAGATCAAACCCAAGTTCTTGCCAGGCTTGATTAGTCCGTTGATAAAAATCCTCTAGAGTTACATTCAACTCATTAAGGTTTGAAGCATCAGTCCAATAAGAGTCTATATAACCAAAATTTAGTTGCTTTCCCTCCACCATTTTAAAAGGATTATATTCTTTTTAAAGAATCTAAGCAAGAAAGCTTAAGAGATGTTAACTCCTAGTTGTTGCAATACTTTATATTGAAAGATTAAACTTTTATATAAATGTTCAAGATTTTCACCTTCAAGCCCGCAATGGCAACTTGACTTGAAATAAAGATAGTGGCAGACTAGGATTAATGGGTCCTTTAGTGATAATTATTGCTCTTGAGTTGGTTTTTACTTCGGCAGTAGCAGGCTTCTCTTCTCACCCAAAAGCTTTTAATCAAACTAAAAAACAAATGTACAATGTTTTGGGCATTCATAAAATCGCTCAAGTAGATGAGAGTGCTACTCCACCACCAGATAGCCCAACCACACCCACAGATAACTCCACACCGGCAGATATCCAACCTACTCCACAACCATCCGGCGACATACCTTCGTCTAGCCCAACAGATGCTACTTCACCAATAGACAGTTCTAACCCAGCTCCTTCAGATCAGTCGACCACTGGAGATCAACCATTAGTTCAGGAAAGTCCAATTTCTTCAGATAATCCAAGCCTCTTTGACCAGCAGATAAACCCAGCTACCTCTACTCAGGAGTCACCAACCCCTTCTGATCAGATTTCTCCAGGAGCAGCCAACTCCGCTACCTTAACAGGTGACACTAGTAATATTAGTCAAACAACAGCTGTCTTAAACCCTAGTGATACTAATTCGCCGGATAATCTTAACAACCAATCAATTGACGAAGTCAAAAAAGAAGATAATCAGCTGGCTCAAACTACCGACTTGACTGATCAAAACAAATTATTAATTAGTTTTGCCACTGATAAAGTTAAAAATATGACTAATTTTACCAAATCTGATGACTTCGCAAGCACTACTTTTGCCGCTCAGAGATTTAACGATCAAGTAGACCAAGCTATTAGTAATTTAAGTAAGCTGTCGCCCAAAGAGCAAAGTCAAGCTAAAGTACGGTTGACTAATTTCTGCAACCAGGCAGATTCAGTCATACGGTCAGTTCAACTCTCTGTTCCAGAAGGGTCAGAACAGGATTTAGAAATGGCTAGAGGGCAATGTCAAGAGTTACAATTATGAATATCTCAAAAATTACAGGCTTACTAAAGCCTGCATTAAATATACATAAACATCGCAAAAAAATTAAGATTGGATTAACAATCATTGCTTTATTGTTACTAATTTGGAATATAGTTTTAGTAGTTAATAATCTACAGACAAAAACTGTGATTTTGGGGCTAAAATTGGGTAATCAGCCTTTAAATTTTTTGGACAGACCGCAAATTGAACAGATTATTAAAAAAGAACTTGAAAACGGTCCAAAGACTTTAAAATTTAAGTTCCAGGGAAAAGTTTTTGAGTTTAAAAGAGAAGAAATTGGTGCCACAGTTAACCCAACTGTAGTGGCTAATAAATTGATCAGTGAAGGCAGAGCTGGTAATTTTCTGCAAAATGTTTCTTTTCAAACTCAAGCACTCTTGGGATTAAAGACAGCGTCTTTAACCGGTGACATCTCACAGTCTTTACTGACTTTAAAAATACTAGAAATCCAAACTAGTGTTGATAAACCAGCTATGCCGATTAGGCCAGATTTCAAGGAAGATTTAAGTAAAACCTTACCAACAGAAGATGGGGTTAAAGTAGACACCGATAAATTGACGGTTTTAATAGCTGATAATATTTTTAATCCCCCACTTGAACCGCTTGAGTTACCCACAATCAAAACTTTTACTACCCATAAAGAGGAGGAATTAATGCCAATTAGAAAGCAGGTTCCGAATTTAATAAAAGAGCCACTGTCTATTGCTAGTGGTGGATTAGTTTTTACGCTGACAGTAAATGATCTTAAAAATCTGTTAACTGTGGTGGAAAGACCAGATCAAAAGAGTCCTAAGGATTTAGCTTTAAGTTTAAGATTAGATGACAATAAATTAAACCAAATGCTGGGTGACTTTGCCCAGAAGGTGGAAAATGTGACTTTTGCTGAATTTGATGATCATGAAGCCAGAGTAGCCATTTATTCACAGTTTTTCTCAGGCAAGAGAAAACTAGTGCAAATTCCGACTGGTAGAAGATTGGGCAGTAAGGTACTAGGTATAACCAATGGACCTAAGATTGTCTACTTAACCTTTGATGATGGACCTAACTCTATTTACCACCCAATGATTTTAGATATTCTTAAATCATATAATGTCAAAGCGACCTTTTTCTTAGTAGGGCAAAATACCCAAAGGGATATAGAGGTAGCCAAAAGAACTGTGGCAGAGGGACATGTGATTGGAAATCATACCTTAACCCATGTCTTCTTACCAAACCTAGGTAACAACTCTATCCTAAAAGAGATCCAAACCACTGAAGGTATTCTAACTCCTTTAAAAGGAACCAGTACTTTGTTTAGACCACCTTATGGAGGAGTTAACCTAGCTGTTAAGAAAAACGCGGCTGATTTGGGTTTAAAATTAACTCTTTGGGATGTTGACCCTAGGGATTGGTCGGAGCCGCCTACGGAGGTATTAGTTAATAGAGTTGTTTCCAATACTTTCCCAGGAGCTGATATATTAATGCACTCTAATCATCTAGCAACAGTTAAAGCCCTACCTAAAATAATAGAAGCTTTAAAAAACCAAGGATACGAGTTTCAAACCTTAAACTAAAGATAATGGTTACATCAAACTCTGAAGTAGCTAAATTACTTCGGGAAGTGGCAGCTGCCTATACCATCAGCAAAACCGGTAATGTTTTTGAAATTAGAGCCTATGAAAATGCTGCTGATTCAATTGAGGGCTCCACTGCTGAAATAAAAGACCTTTGGGAAGAAGGTCAACTTGATCAGATTCCAGGCTTGGGCAAGAGCCTACGAGCTTATTTGAATGAACTTTTTAAAACAGGTATAGTTAAGCATTTTGAATCTGTAAAAAGTGATATTCCATCAATCGTTTTTGAATTACTTAATATTCCTGGAGTAGGACCCAAAACTGCCCAGGAATTAGCTAAATTAGGTGTTAAAAGCCTGGATGGGTTAAAAAAAGGTATCAAATCAGGAGAATTAGTTAAAAAGGGCTTTTCAGCTAAGATCGCTGAGAAAATTATTCAAGGAGTGGAGGAAGTTGAAGGACAAAGTGATAAAAGAATGCTATTACCATATGCTAGTGCCCAAGCTGACCGGATTCTAGATTACTTAAAAGAGAACTCGGATGTAATGGAGGCTCATCCACTAGGATCACTAAGAAGAATGGTAGCTACCATTGGTGATTTAGACTTTTCTGCAGCTTCAAAAAATCCTCAAAAAGTAGTTGATTATTTTGTAAAGATGCCTGGAGTTAGCCGAGTGTTAGAAAAAGGGGATAATAAGGCTTCTGTAGCATTAAATTCAGGCATTCGAGTGGATTTACTGGTTGGAGAACCAGAAAGCTATGGAGCACTGCTTCAGCACTTTACAGGTTCTAAGAACCACAACATCAAACTTAGGATGCTAGCCCTAGGGAAAGGTCTCTCTTTATCAGAGTATGGTGTTAAACAAACCAATAGGGTTGGTCAGCCGATAATTCCTACTAAAACTGAAGAACAGCTTTATGAGTTGTTAAAAATGGACACTCCGGCTCCTGAGATTAGAGAAGATACCGGTGAAATAGAAGCTGCCCTAAAACACCAACTGCCAGGTTTAGTCGAACTGAAAGATATTAAAGGAGATTTGCATATCCATTCTAACTTTCCTTTCCCAAATCCTTCACATGGTCCAGGTGCCAATTTTATTGAAGAGATGGTTAAAAAAGCTAAAGAGTTGGGTTATGACTTTATTGGGGTCTCAGATCATCCACCAGGTCATGGAGTGATTTCCAAACCAGATATGATTAAAGCAGTAGAAAAGAGGACAAATTATATTCATAACTTAAAACTGAAAACAAAAAATATTCGAGTACTTAATGGACTCGAAATAGATATTTTACCAGATGGAACTTTGAGTGTGCCAGATGAAGCATTGGAAACTTTAGATTATTGCATCGCGGGTATTCATTCTGGACATCGTGGTGGTTCAGAAAAAATTACCAAAAGAATTATTTCAGCTTTGGAAAATCCTCATGTTGATATTATCTCTCATCCGACTAATCGGTTACTAAATGAACGGGATTCTTCAGAGGCTCATTGGGAAGAAATTTTTAAGGTAGCGGCTAAAAATAATAAAATCTTGGAGATTAATGCTTATCCTAACCGACTAGATCTTAGGGATGATTTAATTAAGCTAGCAAAAGAATATGGTGTTAAATTTGTTATCAATACTGATGCTCATGCGGTTGATCAGATGAATAATATGCCTTTTGGAGTGTCAGTAGCCAGACGTGGTTGGGCAGAGAAAAAAGATGTAGTTAATACTTGGACCTGGACAGATTTTGCAAAATGGTTTAAACTGTAAATGTCATCTAATATGATTCTTTACATAATCCTTGGCCTAATAATTCTGATTGTTGGTTGGTTATTGTTGACCTACAACGGCTTAGTATCTCTTAGAAACCGAGTTAAAGAAGCTTGGAGTGAAATCGATGTCCAACTGAAACGCCGCTCTTCGCTTATCCCTAATTTAGTAGAGACTGTTAAAGGTTATGCCAAACATGAGAAATCTGTTTTTGAAAATGTCACTAAGGCTCGTAGCGCTTTAATAAGTGCTGGTAGTTTATCGGATAAGGCTAAGGCGAATGACCAACTCTCTGGAGCGCTAAAATCACTTTTTGCAGTGGCTGAGGCTTATCCAGAGTTAAAAGCCTCTGAAAATTTCAAAGAGTTACAAGAAGAGCTCTCGGATACAGAGACAAAAGTGGCTGCATCCAGGCAGTTTTACAACACAAATGTTTTGGATTTAAATAATACTTTGGAACAGTTTCCTTCAAGCATCATTGGCAATATGTTCGGCTTCCAAAAAGAAGCCTTCTTTGAAGCTACTGAGGAAGAGAAAAAAGATATTGAGGTAAAGTTCTAAAATGGCAAATTTAGAAAAAGACCCACAGAAGAATAACCCATTAATGCCCGATTTGAATAATCCTTTAATTCCTAATTTAGTTCCAAATCTTATTCCAAACCTAAAACCAGGGTGGTTAAAAGATAAAAGAGAGGTCGAGGCAGATGAAGAAACTGAAGAATACAAAGAAGCTATAAACAAAGCTTTTAATGTTGATAATCCATTTCATATCGAGAACCCATTTGATGGTGTTTTTAAACTATGAAACGTCATTGCGAACCACATTTAGTTTACATAAATGTGGCGTGGCAATCTTCCCATGTAGGAATATAAATCATTATCTTGGAAGATTCCTCACTAATCGTTCGGAATGACATATATGTGTTATTGCTGTAAAATTACCCCTAATAATGAAGTTGATCTCTCCTCCTAAAAATATTTATATAGCAAGTTCTAAGATTACGGATCCGCAAAATTCTAATTTTAAAGCTGGCAAAGGTGTTTTTGCACTTAAAGACATCAAGATTGGTGAAATAATTGAGATTGTTCCAATTTTAGTTATGGATTTTCAGGAATTTATTGATACAAAGTGGAATAAACTTTTTGGATATTATTTTTGGCTGGATGATTTTGTGATTTTGGCCCTGGGCTATGGTTCATTGTATAACCATTCTAAAAATCCTAATGCTAAATATGAGGTAAAAAGAGCAGATGAAACAATCACTTTTACAGCCTTAAGGAATATCAAAAAAGATGAAGAGATTTTGTTTGATTATTCAGGTAGCTCTGGAAATAAAGCTCCACTTTGGTTTGAAAGATAAAAATGTTAAAATACTCGCATCATGGCTATAATTAGAACTGCTTGGGATCAAGTGTCAGCTAACGTTTTTAAAACCTGGCTGATTATGCTTTTATTTTCACTCTTTACTGTGGGAGTAATTTATGTAATTGCCCAGGGTTTTGGCTATGGTCAATTTGGTGGGCTTAGTATCGTTGGATTTGCCCTAATTATGGCTGGTGTAATGAATTTTGTCTCCTATTTTTGGTCTGACAAAATAGTTTTAGGTGTTTCCCAAGCCAAACCAGTTAGTGAAAAGGATAATAAATCACTTTATCGCTTAGTAGAAAATCTTTGTATAGCAGCTGGTCTACCTACTCCCAAGATTTATATTATTGACGATAGTGCGCCAAATGCTTTTGCCACAGGCAGAGATCCTAAACATGCCTCAATTGCTTTTACCTCTGGAATCTTGGAAAAACTAAATAAAACTGAGCTGGAAGGAGTGGCTGCTCATGAGTTATCTCATGTAGGGAATCGGGATACTTTACTGATGAGTGTGGTCTCAGTTTTAGTGGGGACAATAGCGCTCCTGGCAGATTTTTTTATGAGAAGTATGTGGTTTGGGGGAAACCGTGAAAGAGATGATCGGGATAACAGTGGACAAGTTTTTATGATTTTGGCCTTAGTAGCAGCGATATTGGCTCCAATTGTGGCCACTTTGATCCAGCTGGCTATTTCCAGGCGGAGAGAACTTTTAGCAGATGCTTCTGGTGTGTTAATTACCCGTTTCCCAGAAGGTTTGGAAAATGCTTTAATAAAAATTTCCAAAGACACTGAACCTTTAGAGGTGGCCAACCGTGGTACTGCCCATCTTTATATTGTGAATCCATTTAAAGGGCAAACTGCAGCCAATTTCATGGCCAATTTATTTAATACCCATCCTTCAATAGAAGTCCGGATTAAAGCGCTGCAACAGATGGAGGGTAAAGTATGAAAATTGATGTTAAAAAGGTGGCCAAGTTGGCTAACTTGCCGCTGACTTCGGAGGAAGAGGAGAAATATTCCCAGCAACTTTCTAAGATTTTAGATTATATAGTCCAATTAAATTCAGTGGATACTGAAAATGTGGAACCGACTTACAATGTTTCTGGACTGTCTAATGTTATGGCAGAAGATGAAGTTTCTGAGAGTTTATCTCAAGAAGAGGCCACTAAAAATGGGGTACAAGTTAAAGATGGATTTTTTGTAACAAGGGGAGTGTTTGAAGAATGAATATAACCAGCTTAACATTAACAGAAACTATTAAAGCTCTTGAGAATAAAGAGTTCTCCAAAGGAGAATTGAATTCTGCTTACTTAGAGCGGATTAAAGAGTTAAATCCCAAGTTGAATGCTTATTTGGAAGTTAATAAGTCTTCAGATAAAATTCCCGCTGGGATTAAGGATTTAATTGCCGTTAAAGGATTACATCAAACTAATGGTTCGAAGATATTAGAAGGTTATGAACCACCTTTTAATGCTACGGTGATAGAAAAGTTAATGGGGAGTGGCATATCGTTTATTGGAAAAACAAACCTTGATGAATTTGCCATGGGGAGCTCCGGCGAGAATTCAGCTTATGGTCCCACCAAAAATCCCTGGAATCTGAAAAAAGTGCCAGGAGGGTCATCCTCTGGTTCTGCAGCAGCTGTGGCAGCTGACATGTGTGTTTTTGCTTTGGGAACAGATACCGGCGGATCTATTAGACAACCAGCTTCTTTTTGTGGAGTTGTGGGGTTAAAACCCTCATATGGTAGAGTATCCAGATATGGAGCTCAAGCTATGGCTTCCTCACTTGATCAGATTGGACCGATTACCAAATCAGTGGCAGATGCTAGGTTGGTACTGGAGTGGATCTCTGGTGGGGATTCCCATGATTCGAATACACATAAGGAGAAATTTAAAAGTCAAAATTTAAAAGTCAAAAATACAATTCAAAATTTAAAAGTTGGGGTTCCTAAGGAATATTTTGGAAAAGGGTTGGATTCTGAGGTGGAAAAGGTTATTCATGCAGCTATTGATAAGCTGAAAGAGCTGGGGGCTGAGATAGTAGAGGTGACCTTGCCCCATACGGAATATGCTGTTGCTGCTTATTACATTATTATGGCTTCGGAGGTATCAGCTAATTTGGCCAGATATACTGGAATTAGGTTTGGTAAAGGTAGAGAAAACTTTGGATCAGAAGTTAAAAGAAGAATCATGTTGGGAACTTTTTCTTTATCTTCTGGTTACTATGATGCTTATTTTACCAAAGCTGCCAAGGTTAGAACCTTAATTAAACAAGACTTTGATAAAGCTTTTGAAAAGTGTGATGTAATAGTTGGTCCTGTTTCTCCAACAGTGGCTTTTGGGTTTGGAGAAAAAATGGATCCACTGGCAATGTATTTGTCAGATACTTATACCATTCCTGCTTCTCTAGCTGGAATTCCGGGATTGTCTTTGCCATGCGGGTTTGTTAGTGGTTTGCCAGTTGGATTACAAATTCTAGGAAAACATATGGATGAGGAAACTATTTTGAATGTTGGAGAAGCGTATGAGAACGCTACAGACTGGAAAAAGGAGAAGCCAAAGTTATGAATTATGAGCCAGTGATGGGTATTGAAGTCCATGTTGAGTTGAATACCAAAACAAAGATGTTTTGCAGGTGTAGTGCTGACTATTTTGGTAAAAAGCCCAATACTCACACTTGTCCAGTTTGCCTGGGTTTACCCGGTGCCACACCATATATTAATGAGGAAGCCATTAAAAAATGCATACAAATTGGACTCGCCTTAAATTGTTCAATTAATGAAGAAAGTAGTTATTTTGAAAGGAAAAACTACTTTTATCCAGACCTTCCAAAAGGTTACCAAATATCCCAGCTT
>OBEQ011983891.1_pt1 | contig 11584 bp, 10 predicted proteins | sample 1670901 | NCBI WGS metagenome assembly OBEQ01 (sample SAMEA104232315, study PRJEB22302) | groundwater metagenome | biome: forest; feature: aquifer; material: groundwater | place: USA | collected 2011-08-07 | depth 5.4 m | reverse complement strand
TTAAATTTACCACTTCCAATGGGCATGGATAATTTGTAGTACAATGAAGAAAAACCACTTTATTATTGCCGGCTTCTTTAATCCATCCAGCAGCATCTTTTACTTCTTGAAGCGTGGCCATGCCAGTTCCTAAAATCATTGGTTTTCCAAATTTTGCCATGTGTTCAAGAAGCGGTTTATTAGTTAAATCTCCAGAGCCGATCTTAAAAGCAACTACGCCGAGTTTGTTTAGAAAATCAGCACTTTCGATATGACCGTGAGGTGTAGACAGAAAAATAATTCCTTTTTTCCGGCAGTAATTAATAATTTTAGGATACCAGCTTTCACTAAGCTCAAGTTTCTTTAACATTTCAACTTGAGATCCAACTTTACCGATATTTTCTTTCTGATATTCGGCCATTTTCCCGCTTCCAGTTACAACTTGTTCTGCTTTGAATGTCTGAAATTTAACTGCATCAGCCCCAGCCTCAACTGCCGCATCTATAAGTTTTAATGCTAAGTCCAGTTGGCCGTTATGATTGACTCCGGCCTCGGCAATTATAAAAACCGGACCATTGTCGCTGATATATTTATTTCCTATTTTTATTTTTTTCATTTAAAATTTGTTTTTGCAATAAAAATTTTGCCAGTTCAAAATCAAATAATTCATCTATATCAACAGAGCGTTCTTTGGGCATTAGATAAATACCCACGCTTTTATTGTCCTGTATTAATCCTCTTTTCATTAGGGTGTCGTATTCTGTGGCGTAAACCGTGCCGTTAATAATGGCTAATCTAGGTAAGTCCTGAGATCTTTTTTCAGTGCCCTTGCCTTTTATAAAGAGTGCCGGTTTTTTAGAGTTTATCCTATACATCCATTCTGGTCTTTGGCTTATTTCAGTTCCAGAAAAACAGGATTTAGTTTTGGCTTCCACCATTTTTTCTATAGTGCCATCAATATCCAATGATGTTATGAGGGGATTTGTCGGTTGAATAAGAACCACAATGGTTGGCTTAAATTTTTCATTTTTTTCAAAATAATTTACCGCATGTTGAATAACCGATAAGGTTGATGCCGTATCGCTAGCAAGTTCAGGCGGTCTTAAAAATGGCACCTCGGCCCCATATTTTCTCGCAACAGCAGCAATTTTAAGATCATCTGTCGAAACGGCAATTTTATCTGGGTATTTAGATTTTTTTGCAGCAGTTATAGCATATGAAATTAAAGGACTACCATTAATTGGTTTTATGTTTTTCCCAGGTAATCTTTTAGATCCTCCGCGAGCCGGAATAATAACTAATATTTTATTATTTTTATACATTTATTTTACTTTGTATCTTAATTTCCATTGACCATTTTCTTTTTTCCAAAGATGAGGCGAACGGAATTTATCAGCTAATTTCATAAAGTAATCCCTGTTCATAATCAGATGTCCTAGCTTTTTAGCGACTTTTGGGAGTTCGTCCTTATTTATCGTCAGGTATTCAAATATTTCTTTTTCAAATCTTTCAGGATATTCTCCATCAAACCTTTGAACTAGAGACACCCCTTCTTCGCGGGTTATTTCGCCATTACGTATTTCTTGAGAAGCGTCATATGTTGCCCGGCCGATGCCGAACTTAATGTATGTGGTGTAGTAATGATAGTCGTCAATTTTATCGTCTATACTGTTATATTTACTATAAGTTCCAGGAGTTCTCTCGGGAGATGCCTGAAATCCAGAATGTTTTACTGCATAATAATATGCTCCTTGGGGGTGCCATTTAATGTAATAGCCTAAATAGTGAACCTGAACTCCTAATTTTTTCAAATCTTTTGGATCGGTGGGAAGGTATGGGATAAAATCGTTATCATTGAGGCCATAATCTTTCTTAAGAGAAGCTAAAGACACACCAGAAAGGAATATTTTTGACTTATCAATAGCGGTGAAATATGACCAATCGCGCAAGGCGGTTTTATTATCTGAAATAGGATTGCCATATTCGGCCTCGTTTTCTCCGTAAAAAATTAATGGGATTTTAAATAATGCGGCCATTTTGGGAGCGAGAGCTTTTTGACCAATCATAAAAGGTTGAAAGGGATGAAAAAGATTTTCAACGGCAAGTCTTGTTAGGAGGCGATGTACTAGGCCATTAGGGGTGCATAGATAATTATCAAAGCCAGTATTGATCCACGATTCAAAATTTTTCCAGCCCCAAGACGTGTACATATGAGGAGCCCAAGTTACAGTCTAAGGATGCATGCCGTATTTATATTTCAAAACGTGAGCGGCCATAACGCTATCTTTTCCACCAGAACCTGGAACTAAACAATCATAAGAGCCATTGTTTTTCCTATATTTATTGCATAGTTTGATTAGTTCTTTTTCCCTGGCTCCCCAATCTATGTTTTTCTTTTGTTCAAGAAAACTACAGGCGTCGCAGACGTTATTTTCATTAAAACGAATAGTTTCTTTTTTGCTGTCTTTGGTATGTTTATATTCAACGGCAGAGTTTGGTCGTTGATTTGAAATAACACACCTGGAGCAAAAAATAACTTTTTCAGGCAGTCCGTATTTTGTTTGTAATTTAGCCATTATATTATTTTTATAAAATTTTTAATAATTTTTAAGTCAACATTTCCGCTTTTTTCGGGGTGAAACTGGCAACCATAAATGTTATCTCTTCTTATAGCCGAACAGAATTCATAATCACCATACTTGGTAAACGATAGAATATTATTTTTTTTGTCAGGCCGAAGAACGTAAGAATGAACGAAATAAACATCCGAATTTTCTTTTACTGAATCTAAGATTGTTTTTGCCCATATTTTTTTAGGGTAATATATTTCATTCCAGCCGATGTGGGGAATCTTTTCTGCTAATTTAGGGAACTTTAAAACCTTGCCTGGGATAATATCTAGTCCGTCAAACATTCCAAACTCATGCCCCTTGCTTAACATTAACTGGGCACCAAGGCAGATACCAAGCATAGGTTTTCCGGTTGAAGCAAAGTTTTTAACCGTTTTTATTAAGTTTCTAATTTTTAGACCCTCTATTCCTGCCTGAAAAGAGCCAACTCCAGGTAAAATTACGGCATCAGCTGAAGATATTTTGTCTGCCTCCTCGGTAATAAAAATATCATGACCAAAACCGTCTAGGGCCTTCTTAAGACTAAAAAGATTTCCAACGCCATAGTCTATTATTGCTACTTTCTTTATCATGTTCTGATTGCTATTTTATTATCCTTAAGATACTTTTTCAGATCTTTTATTTTGAAATCATCGTAATGGAATACAGATGCGGCGGCTAATCCATCCGGGCTGTATTCAGATACCGCCTCATTAAAAGACTCCATCGTACCAGCTCCACCATGGACTATAACTGGAACGGGGGATTTAGCAGTTATTTCTTTTATTAGTTCAAGGTCGTATCCTTTTCTAGTGCCATCGTTATCTATTGAGGTTACTATTATTTCGCCAACGCCCAGAACGATAGCTTTTTTTACCCAATCAAGTACGTCTATACCAGTATGTTCCCGCCCGCCATCAGTATATACTTCCCATTTTTTTGGTCCTTTTTTTTTAGCCTCAATGGATAAAACAATACATTGAGAGCCGAACTTTTTAGCTGCCTCCCTAATAAATTCAGAATGTTTGGTAATATAGGTATTTATAGCGACCTTATCTGCCCCAGCTCTTAGAGCGTTGTTTATGTCGTTAACTGATCTAATTCCCCCGCCAATAGTAATTGGAATGAATATGTTTTTAGCAAGCGATCTTAAGATATCAAAATCAAAATTACGTTGGTATAAGCTGGCAACAATATCCATGCATAATAATTCATCAGCGCCATCCTCGTAATATTTAGCTGCCATAGACGTAGGATTTCCGACTACACGCAGACCTTCGCAATGGATGCCCTTGACTACGTTTGGCCCCTTAATATCTAAACGGGGGATGATTCTTACTTTTTTCATTTTAGAGTTTATCTAAAACGTATCACTAAGTATCAAAAGGTGTCAATTAGGGTTATTAACAGATTTTTGTAGGAATTACCAAGCGACTTAACTAGTCTTGAGAAAATATTCTCATAACCAAAATCGTTGCCGATTACGGTAGCTACATGAATTAGTGGTTAAAACCAAATACTCAAGTCAGAGATCCATATTCAGGAATAGGACGACGAATTTCAATATTCAATGTCTCGGCTTGACGCTGAAGAGCCTGATCATAGCGTGAACGTTTCCAATGTTCAGTAAAATCGCCGCGCTTTACATAATATGCAATATATCTATCCAGGCTTGGATCCGGAGATCCAAAGGCATTGAAAACTACAATACGCTCGCGCTCCTCGGATAATTGAAGTATTTTGGGTATTTTCCATTCCCATTGGGGGTCCAGGGTGAGACTAGGAAGAAATTTCATACGCACAAAATTTGCGCTATGCGCTATCTTAAAAGACCACACAAGTAAATCACCGGTTTCGCTGGGAATATTATATATTTTTCCACGACCAACTTTATCAGAGTATTTTCCAGGAATAAAATCTTCTACTAGATGTGAACCTTTTCGTACTTTTAAACCAAAACTATGGCGAGCATGATCCTGACAATAAATTCCGAATTTTATAACCTGATAAGGCTGTATCCAATCTAATCCTTCTGGACTATTACGATCTGCGTTGTCCCTGTGGAATCCTCGTGATAAGGCGCCAATCATAACATTGCTTTCTCCAAAATAAACTAAACGCGGACCTAAAATTGCTTTTGCTATTTCAATAAATCTAGGATCAAAAGTTAAATGAGCGAGTTCTGGTTTTGCAGCAAGATCGCCCACGGTTATTTTATAGCGTGCAGATTGGTCTAGTGGTTCGCGAGAAATAACAGAACGAACTTGCTGACGAATCTGCTCTATCTCTTCTTTTGAAAAAGCATTTTTTATTAAAAGATAACCGTCACAATTGAATTGATCTATTTGAAGAGTGGTAAGTGGTTTCATATGGTAATCATTATAATATTTGAACGATTAAATGGTCAAGGTTAATGTTTACATTTAAGCTTGGCCATCAGTGTTTCCAGAGAAAGAATCCATGACCGGTTTAAAGTCGTCGTAATATTTTGAGTCAAATTGAAGAACGTCATAATGAATATGATTTTTTTTGCTGACCGTTGATTTAAAAATTTTGTGGTACATTCTTTTTAGAATTGGGAATTTTGTACTAAAAACAGTCCTTAACTTTACAGGTGGTTTTTTATTAACTGAAGCTAGAGAAATTTGAGCATATTCTTTTGCGAACTGTTTATATAAATGTGATCGAAAGCCAGTTCTTATCGTTACACAAGCTTTATCAAAACTAATTTTATCTTTTTGTGAAACGGTTTCAGCCAATATTTTTTCAAAGGTTTTATAAGAAGGTAGCCAATCATCATGGGTGACCCAATCGTACATATTAGATAAATTATAATGATTTTTATGAATCTGTCTGACAAAACCTAAGCAATCTATAATTTTTGATTTTCCATATACAAGAGGTAGGGAGGTTGGGGTTATTTCTGATCGAAAAGACCTATCAGGTATATCGCCTGATATTTTCCAATGTGCTTTGAGTAAATTCGTTCTATTAACAGAGAAATGGGTAACATAGTAGTTATTAAAAAATTTTAAGATCCTTTCTTTAGCTGTTTTGTCTTCTATCTCTTGTCTGGGATAATCTCCAAGCCTTTCCAAGGCTCCATTGAGGGTACCTTCTTTTAATCGAAAACTGACCGCATGTCCACTAGCTGATGTATAATCTGGATGTGTTTCCAGAAATTCTATGCACTTAGTTATAGAATTGGGTATTTGATAATCATCGTCGCCGCTGTAACAAATGTACTCTTCCTTTACCATTGTAATAAGTTGGTAATGAGCTTCCCAGTCATTATATCCCGGCATATATTTATAAACTGCTTTTATTTTTCCATCTAATCTTTTTATTTCTTCTTCTATTTTTTGCGACTCTTCCTTAGGGCTTGAGTCACCGACATATATGGTATGAGGGCAACTTAGGGCGGCATAGTATCGAAGTTGGCGGATAACAAAATCAACCCGATTCATGGTGGGTATAAATATACCCGCAGTAGGAATTTTTGAAGGCATAGTAATAAGAGTAGGTTAAGAGATTATTTTTTAATAGTCAACCCCGTACGAAGTCGCGAGGGCTCGCAGTGAGCCGCTACTTCGTACGGGGTCAAGAAAAAAGACACCTTTTATCCGGTGTCTGTGTCAAAAATATCGTATCTTTTTGCAGTAATATCTTTATTCTTCTTGTACCATTCAATTGTACTCATGATGCCTTCCCTAAGGCTTATGGTTTGTTTAAACCCAAGAATTTGAGCCCTTGAAATATCAAGTAATCTTTGAGCGTCCCCATTTGGTTTAGTGTTGTCCCAAACTACCTTTGGTTTTTTATCCAAATAACTAACTATAATTTCAACCAGAGATTTAATCGTTACGCCGACACCACTGCCGATATTTATTGGTTGGCGAGGATTTTTCTCTGCTACTAACAGTATGCCCCTTGCTACGTCTTCAGCATGAATGAAATCTCTTACCGGAGAACCATTTCCCCAAACTATGAAAGGGTCTTCTGTGAGCGCTCTTTTGATCAAAGATGGAATAACTGAAGAATTCGATGAATCAAAGTTATCGTAAGGTCCATAAATATTTGCCGGCCTGACGATATCAACATTAAAGTTATATTCTCTGGTGAGAGCCATGGCATACCATTCGCCATACAGTTTTGTTCTTCCCGCAAAATCGGTTGGTGATGGTGGCCCTGTTTCGGTGCTATCTTCCTGCATTAAGGCATCAGGGTAATAAACTCCCACCGAACTGGTATATAAAAATCCTTTAATTCCTAATTGTCTTGCTGCGTCAAAAAGATGAAGATTAAACAAGGTCATCGGTCTCATTATGGTGGCCGGTTTATTTTTAAGAGTTTCTGGTGAGCCTTTAGTGCAAAGAAGATTAAACACATAATCCATGTCACGGCAGACTTCAAGACAGTTATCGAAATTGGTTAGGTCGCGTCTTAAAAAATCTTTAGCTTTAGGATGGGCCCTTGATTGATCGTCCAGGGAGGTAATTCTAAGATTTGCGCCTTGCTCAATCAATAGTTGAGATAGCATTCTGCCGGTCATTCCTGTCCCACCAGCAATAAGTACATTCTTACCTTTAAACATTGAGTGAACTCCTTTTGATGTTAAATAGCCTATGTGAGTATGACACATTAGGATATTTTTAGTCAAATAAAACTAAAACCCCCGCAAATGCAGGGGCGTATATCATGGAACATTATTGTGATACCAACCATTACTGCGATACCAATTAATAGTTTTGGCAATGCCTATATTGAGAGAAATTTCAGGTTGCCAGCCAAATTTTTGTTCAACCTTATCTATGTTCATGCTTATCTTTGTACCAATGGTCGGTCCACTGGGGTCGTAAACAATTTCCAGGTTTTTTCCCGAAACGCTAATAACTTTTTCTACTAATTCCCGGATAGTGACGGATTTTCCCAATCCTACGTTGAAGATATCAAAGGCATAATCTTGCCGATCAATAACCATTTCTATTAATCGGACAAAATCGCTTACATATAAAAAATCTCTTACTTCTTGCCCTTGTCCCCAAACAACCACTTTGCCGTCCTGAGCTTCCAGAACCTTTCTAATTGTAGCTCCAAAGACATGAGATCTTTCTGGATCAAACCGATCATAAGGCCCATAGATATTAGAGGGCCTGATTACGGTAAATTTGGTTTTTCCCAACCCGGCAAAGAATTGGCACATGGCCTCGCTATACAATTTCATATTAGCGGCGCCAAAATATGGTCCAGCCAGATTATTTCGATCTACATCTGTTTCTTTGGACGGTTCGTCCCGGCTGGGATACATCACAGAACAGCTGGGGAAAATTACCTGGGAAACATTAGAGTCAAAAGCGGCTTGAAATACCCAGGAATTGATGACGGCATTAGGAGTAATTTGAGTGTATGGTTTTTCCTTGGCATCCTTGGCGCCAGTGCTATAGGCGGCCGTTTGGATAACCACGTCAAACTTATTGGCCATTATATTTAATACCTGTTTTGGGTCAGTCAGGTCAGCAGGAATTAGATGATTAAAATTAATTTTAGGTTTGTGGAATTGGTTTAATCTTTGGTAACGATTTCTTTGATATGTTCCCCAAACCTCCAGGTCGTCTCTCTTGGAAAGCGCTTCAAAAATACTGAAACCCACAAATCCGCTAGCTCCCAATACTAATACTTTTTTAGTTTTCAAGGTTCAGCTCCTTTTAAATTAAGCCAATTCAATTTGGCCAACGTAATGGTAGTTACTTTTTAGTATTTAGTCAATTCGGAGGCTAACCCTTTAGCGCGTATGGTAACTAATAAAAACAAAAAGCCCCAGCTATAAAAGGGGCTTAGATTTTTATAATTAATAATGTCCGGCGATTTCTTGATGGGGATTTTTATTTCCGTAGAGGTAGGCCCCTCGGCGGTTAGAATACCAGACCATTTTCTCATACCACTCATTCCAGGAATTCCAGCTTTCTGTGGTCCGGTCAATCGTATACCTGTAATGTCCTGCTACGATTGGCACTGTTTTTCCAAGTATGACGGCTCTGTAAAATTCCCAGATGTTGTAAGACAAAGTTAATTCCAGATCGGTTGTTTGGAACGGCAATTTAATAAGCATTTGATTCAATTTTATTGTGTCAAACAGGATATCAGTAGACTGGGACGATTCGAGGCAACTTACCAAAAGTCTTTTGGCTTCTTGAAAAAATACTCCTAGTTTATTTTCTCGACACAGCTGGATAAAAATATATTCATCAGGATACCACCAAATATCCAGCCATTCCGGCGAATGCATCATTTCTTCTTGGAGGCGGTTTTGCATATCTCGGCTATGTTTTTCAAAAAAATCAAAAATTTCGGAGAAAATAGGAAACTCTTGAGGCTGGCGGACTTTCTCCATAACCCTTTCCCAGATCTGGCGGTAAGGTATTTGATAAACCTCATGCAGAGTAATGATTGGTATTTGCAGAAGTTTATCAAAAAATATTAAGCTTACTAGATGACAGAAGGATCTAGCTTTAACCCACTCTTCGCGGGGCATCGTATTGGTGGCGACAACTAATTGTTGATACTCTTCTACTCCGCTGATGGAAGCATTTTTTTTGCCATGGTAGTTAATAATTTTAGCCCGGATTATTTCCATTCCGTATTCTTCCTGGTACTCCGGGTTTCCCATTTCTGTGTTCAGTAGAATGGAGAGATTATTGAACTGAATCCGGTTGTACTGGCCATTAGTGATCAGAGTAGATATACCCTCTAGGAGACTATGATATGTTTCCTCAGGCATTGGAAGAATCATATCGGTCATCGTATAGACACCCTCGGCGGCTAATTGTTTTTGAATAGCATAGTATTCCTCCAACTGCATATTTTCTCGCCGGACGGCTTTTAGGGTGTCCTGATTCAACGACTGTTGAGACATTACTGTCGCCCTATTCAAACCAGCTTTTTCAAGAACTTTCAGGGCTTGAATGGTATGTTTTTTGGGATTCTTTGCGTTTTGAGTAGATACACCTTCCGGATATCCATATTTTGCTTTTGACTCGGCGAAAAATTCGGCGATCTGTACGTCTCGTTCGAGAATACCAAAATTGGCGTTACACAGAAAAACATACGGAATTTGATGTTCACCCGTCCACATGATATCAGCATAAATTTGTTCCATTGAAAATTTACTGATCTTGTCTTCGGTAGCGCCTCCCCAGTCACAGTAGCTGCATGGATAAGGACAGCCTCGATCTGTTTCGTACATCTGAATCCATTGTTGACTCGAGAAAGTGGTCATCAGTTTATCAAAGACCCCAGTCGTAAAAGGCGATGAAGCATTGGCTAATTCTTGGTTATTCATGCGCATTAACTTGGGATTAAAGTGAAAGTCACCATTCCCATCCAGGTAACTGGCGGAACGAATTTGACTTTTATCTTGACAACTGTCGATGACCATTTGTTCAAGAATCATCTTGAAGGCACGCTCACCTTCACCGTGGCAGGCGATGTCAATGAATGGATGGACCCGATGAAAGTCTTCTGTAAAATGAATCCTTTTGCGCTGTAATTCATCCGGATTAAGATTGACGGTTCGTGTTCTTCTAAATTGCTTATAGCTATCAGGAACTTGTGGGCCGCCAAAAACAATTACTGTTTCCGGCTTGCGTTGTTTTAATTCTCTGGCGATAGCCAGAGAATTTTCAAAATTCCAGACGTAGACACTGAAGCCAACAATATCTGCATCAGTAAGCCGATCAGCGGCTTCAGGAACTGGCAGAAAAGTATAAAGCGGCATAAGAAACTCATAGTTTTCAACATAAGTTAAATGCTTTTGAGCATAAGCCTGGAGCATTCCTGCCGAAAGAGGAAGGTAGCATTGACCTGAAAAACTATTGCCAAGCTGGACTAAACCAACTTTTATTTTTTGGGTAGGCCTTACAACTTCTCTTGTCGGGGGGCTCTCATTAGTCGAAAGCACTTTTAGTTGCATAGAGATAACTATCCTCCTAAGTTTTAAAAGGGCAATTTTCGCTTACACTATAACACGGCGTAATATCCTTGTCGACTTTTATGTAAAAATAAAAAAGAGCCATATCGGCTCTTTAGTTTTTAGGATGTGTCATAACGGGCTTTAATTTCCGGTCAAATAACAATTGCTTCCATAGTCTCAATACCCTTAACATTAATAATGCAAATCCTATCATCCCATGCTTGTTATACATGGGTTTCCATCGCCAGGGTTTTGAATAAATTCTGACAAACATTTTGTTTTGAAGTTTGATCAGATCGTCAGATGTTAATTCGCCAACTTTAGTTACAGCCTTACCGTAGCGTAAGTATTCAGAAAAATCTTCAGATAACAACTCGACTCCATGGGTTCCGGCTACTGCCATGTCATTGAATTCCGTTCCGGGATAGGGAACAGCAATCGAGCAGTTTGCTTGTTTTACTTCTTTGGCATTTGCTAGAAAATCCGAGAGTTCCTCTATTGTGTCTAACGTTTCTCCGGGCAAACCGATCATTACAGAGTTCATTGCTTCGACGCCATGTCTTTCGCAAATTTTATTTGCTCTGGGATAGTCCTCGAGCTTAATCTGTTTTTTCATGGTACCTCTCATCTGGGTGTTTACAGTTTCAAGTCCAAATGAAAGTCTGACTAATCCAGCTTCAGCCATGCGAGCAATCATTTCTTCTTCTACCAAATTGGCTCTGGTGCTGCTTTCAAAGGTAATTTTGATCCCCTCTTTAATTATCAAGTCGCATATTTTCAGAATATGATTCTCGGCCCATAAGGTTAAAACGTCATCAGTAAAGAAAATGTGGGTAATGTAAGGGAATTCCTCCTGTACTTTTTTGATCTCATCAACAACCGATCTGGGTGAGCGCATAGCCATTCGAGTAGTGTTTAAGGCCTCTGAAGCGCAAAATATGCAGTGCCATGGACAGCCCCGCATAGTGTGAATAGAAGTAAAATGCATCCTGCCGTCGTTAGTTCCCAGTCGGTATTTTTTCATGGG
>OBEQ010464409.1_pt1 | contig 11584 bp, 8 predicted proteins | sample 1670901 | NCBI WGS metagenome assembly OBEQ01 (sample SAMEA104232315, study PRJEB22302) | groundwater metagenome | biome: forest; feature: aquifer; material: groundwater | place: USA | collected 2011-08-07 | depth 5.4 m | reverse complement strand
CGCCGGGCCGGTGGCCCGCGGCGGGCGTTACGACGAAGTCGGCGCGGTGTTCGGTCGGAATCGGCCGGCGGTGGGCTTCAGCCTCGATGTGAAGGAGCTTGCGGCGCTGGTCCCGCCAGCGGGCCTGGCGGCTGCGATCCGCGCGCCGTGGAGCGAACACAGCACGTTGCGCGCAGCGGTTCGGCAGCTGCGCGAGCAGGGTCAGACGGTGGTCTGCATCCTGCCCGGCCACGAACACGAAGGCCAGGAATACGCCTGCGACCGCGAGCTGGTGGCGCAAGGCGGCGGCTGGGCAGTGCGCGCTCTCTGAGCCGCGCGACGACCCATCAAGATTCTCAATATCGGAACTTCAGACATGCAAGAAGCAAGGGCGATGAGCGCCGGCCACAACGTGGTCGTCGTCGGCACCCAGTGGGGCGACGAAGGCAAGGGCAAGGTGGTCGACTGGCTGACCGACCATGCCCAGGCGGTGGTGCGTTTCCAGGGCGGCCACAATGCCGGCCACACACTCGTCATTAAGGGCGTGAAGACTGCGTTGCAGCTGATCCCGTCGGGCATCATGCGCGACGGTGTCGCCTGCTACATCGGCAACGGCGTGGTGGTCGACCCGACCCACTTGCTGGCCGAGATCGAGCGGCTCGAAGCGATCGGCGTCAACGTGCGCTCGCGCCTGTTCATCAGCGAGTCGTGCCCGCTGATCCTGCCGTTCCACGTCGAGGTCGACAAGGCGCGCGAGGCGCTGCGCGAGAGCAGCGGCGCCGGCAAGATCGGCACCACGGGCAAGGGCATCGGCCCGGCCTACGAAGACAAGGTCGCGCGCCGCGCGCTGCGGGTGCAGGACCTGAAGCACCCTGAGCGCTTCGCGAAGAAGCTGCACGACCTGCTCGAGCTGCACAACTTCGCGCTCGCCGGTTACCTGCATTCGAAGCCGCTCGAGTTCCAGCCGATCTTCGACCTCGCGATGAAGGTGGCCGAAGAGTTGAAGCCGATGCTGGCCGACGTCGGCTACACGCTGCACAACGCGAACCGGGCCGGCGCCAACATCCTGTTCGAAGGCGCGCAGGGCACGCTGCTCGACATCGACCACGGCACCTACCCGTACGTGACCTCGAGCAACTGCGTCGCCGGCAACGCCGCCGCGGGCGCCGGTGTCGGCCCCGACCTGCTGCACTACATCCTCGGCATCACCAAGGCTTACACGACGCGCGTGGGCAGCGGGCCGTTTCCGACCGAGCTCGACATGGATGTGCCGGGCACCGTCGGCCACCATCTGTCGACTGTCGGTCAGGAGCGCGGCACCGTCACCGGCCGGCCGCGCCGCTGCGGCTGGCTCGACGCAGCGCTGCTCAAGCGCTCGATGATCATCAACGGCATCTCGGGCCTTTGCATCACCAAGCTCGACGTGCTCGACGGGCTGCCGGAGATCAAGGTCTGTGTCGGCTACGAGCTGAACGGCCAGCGCATCGACATCCTGCCGCTCGACGCCGACGACATCGTCGCGTGCCGGCCGATCTACGAGAGCTTCGCCGGCTGGACCGAGACCACCGCCGGCATCACCGAATGGGACGCGCTGCCGCTCAACGCGCGGCGCTACCTGGAGCGGGTGCAGGAATGCATCGGCGCGCCGATCGACATGGTGTCCACCGGCCCCGACCGCGAACACACCATCGTGCTGCGCCATCCGTACCAGGCTTGAGAGCTTGAGAAGATGTTGCCCACAACCGCGTCATCCCGGCGAACGCCGGGATCCACTCGCGCCGCAGCGCGCATCGATCACCAGTGGATCCCGGCCGTTCGACAAGCTCAGGACAGGCTCGGGCTGCGCCCGCGCCGGGATGACCGCGGAAAAACTCGCAGCCTCTTAAGACCAGGAGACTTCATGCTCACCGACGACGGCAAACACCTCTACGTTTCCTGGGACGAGTACCACATGCTGATCGAGCGCCTGGCGCTCAAGATCCATGCCTCGGGCTGGGAGTTCGACCAGATCCTGTGCCTGGCGCGCGGCGGCATGCGGCCGGGCGACGTGCTGTCGCGGGTGTTCGACAAGCCGCTGGCGATCATGTCGACCAGCTCGTACCGCGCCGAGGCCGGCACCATCCAGGGCCGACTCGACATGGCCAAGTACATCACGCTGCCCAAGGGCGAGCTGGCCGGCCGCGTGCTGCTGGTCGACGACCTGTCGGACACCGGCGTGACGCTGCGCGCGGTGGTCGAGCGGCTGCGCGGCATCCCGTCGATCACCGAGCTGCGTTCGTCGGTCATCTGGACCAAGGGCGTGTCGAGCTACACGCCCGACTACTTCGTCGAGCTGCTGCCCACCAGCCCGTGGATCCATCAGCCGTTCGAAGAGTACGACGACCTGCGGCCGCCGGGGCTGGCCAAGAAGTTTGCGATTTGATCGAACCGACGCGATTGGCGCCCACAATGCAAAAGGCCAGCACTTGCATGCCGGCCTTCTTCATTCTTCTTCTATCTCTATCATCTGGTGCCCAGGAAGGGACTCGAACCCCCACGGAGTTACCCGCTAGTACCTGAAACTAGTGCGTCTACCAATTCCGCCACCTGGGCATTTCAGGAAGTCTTGGACTATATCATCAAAAAAACAACTTTCCCGAACCCCCCTGCCGTCGGCGCCGAGCTGATGAGCGAAGTCGAGGGCACGGTACAAGGCCACCGCGACGGCCACGGCTTCCTGATCCGCGACGATCGCCAGCCCGACCTCTACCTGTCGCCGCAGGAAATGCGCGCGGTGCTGCACCGCGACCGGGTCAAGGCGCGAATCATCCGCTATGACCGCAAGGGCCGGCCCGAGGGCCGCATCCTCGAGATCCTCGACCGCAAGAAGTCGCCGATCATCGGCCGCCTGCTGCATGAGAGCGGGATCTGGCTCGTGGCGCCCGAAGACAAGCGCTACGGCCAGGACATCATGGTGCCGAAAAACGCGATCGCGAATGCGAGCGCGGGCCAGGTCGTCGCGATCGAGCTCACCGAGCCGCCGTCGCTGTATTCGCAGCCCATGGGCCGCGTGACCGAGGTGCTGGGCGAGATCGACGACCCCGGCATGGAGATCGAGATCGCGGTGCGCAAGTACGAGGTGCCGCACCGCTTCTCGTCCGAAACGGCTGCGCAGGCGGCAACGCTGCCCGACAAGATCCGCCCGACCGACCGCAAGCAGCGCATCGACCTGACCGACGTCTCGCTCGTCACCATCGACGGCGAAGACGCACGCGACTTCGACGACGCGGTGTACTGCGAGCCGGCCAAGGTCGGCCGCGCCAAGGGCTGGCGCCTGGTGGTCGCGATCGCCGACGTCAGCCACTACGTGAAGCCGGGCGAGGCGATCGACGACGACGCCTACGAACGCGCGACCTCGGTCTACTTCCCGCGCCGCGTGATCCCGATGCTGCCCGAGAAGCTGTCGAACGGGCTGTGCTCGCTGAACCCGAACGAGGATAGGCTCGCGATGGTCTGCGACATGCTGATCACGGCCGCCGGCGAGATCCACGCCTACCAGTTTTTCCCGGCGATCATCAATTCGCACGCGCGCTTCACCTACACCGAGGTCGCGGCCATCCTCGCCAACACGCGCGGTCCCGAGGCCGCCAAGCGCGCCGAACGGGTGCCCGACCTGCTGAACCTCAACGAGGTCTACCGCGCCTTGCTCAAGGAGCGCGCCAAGCGGGGTGCGGTCGACTTCGAGACCACCGAGACGCAGATCGTCTGCGACGAAAACGGCCGCATCGAGAAGATCGTTCCGCGCACCCGCACCGAGGCGCACAAGCTGATCGAGGAGGCGATGCTGGCGGCCAACGTCTGCGCCGCCGACTTCATCGCGCAGGCCAAGCACCCGAGCCTGTACCGCGTCCACGAAGGGCCGACGCCTGAGAAGAAGACGCTGCTGCAGAACTACCTGAAGGCGCTGGGGCTTGGCTTGTCGATCAGCGACGACCCGACACCGGCCGAGTTCCAGGCGATCGCGGCGGCGACGAAAGACCGGCCCGACGCGATGCAGATCCACACGATGCTGCTGCGCTCGATGCAGCAGGCCATCTACACCGCCATCAACAGCGGCCACTTCGGCCTCGCCTACGACGCCTACACGCACTTCACGAGCCCGATCCGGCGCTATCCGGACCTCCTGGTCCACCGCGTCATCAAGGCGATCCTGCACACCAAGCGCTACCACTTGAGCAGTGGTGCGCTCGAAGACGCAACCGCGCTGCGCAAGGGCGCCAAGCCGGTCAAGACGGCGACCACCGAGGCGGAGGTCTGGGAAGCGGCCGGCGCGCACTGCAGCGCCAACGAGCGGCGCGCCGACGAGGCCTCGCGCGACGTCGAAGCCTGGCTCAAGTGCCGCTACATGCGCGAGCACCTCGGCGAGGAGTTCGGCGGCACGGTCACCGCGGTCACGAGCTTCGGCCTGTTCGTCACGCTCGACGGGCTGTATGTCGAAGGCCTGGTGCACATCACCGAGCTCGGCGGCGAGTACTACCGCTTCGACGAGATCAAGCAGGAGCTGCGCGGCGAGCGCACCGGCGTGCGCTATGTGGTCGGCGCGCGGGTACGGGTGCAGGTCAGCCGGGTCGACCTCGACGGCCGCAAGATCGACTTCCGCATGGTGCGTGATGGCGAAGAAGACGCGGCGCTGATCCGCGCGCGGCGCGACCGCATGGTCGGCAAGGCAGCTGTCGACGGCACGGCAGTGGCCGAGCTCGAAGCGGTCAAGGGCGCCGATCGTGCAGTCAAGGCTGCTACCAAAGGCAAGGGCCGCGCGGCCAAGCCCCAGCACCCGGTGCGCGCGGCGAAGGCTGCGGCGCGCAACCCCGGCACCAAGTCAGCACGACGCCGGTGATCAGCGCGCGGCCTGCAGCGCCGCGATGAGGTCGGCGGCGAGCAGCACCGGCGTCCCGGCGCGATCGGCCGCGCTGCCATGAATGAAGGCGGCGGCGCAGGCGATCTGCGCCGCGGCGTCTTGCGTGGTGGGTACCGCCTGCTGCGCCCACAGCCCGCCCAGCCAACCGGCCAGCACGTCACCGGTGCCTGCCGTCGCGAGTGCGGCGTTACCGGTCGAATTGATGGCCAGTGTGGAGGCGGGCGCAGCGATCACGCTGCCCGAGCCCTTCAGCAGCACGACACACTGAAAGCGATCGGCCAAGGCCTGCGCCGCGGCGAGCCGGTCGGCCTGTACTTGCGCTGTGCCGAGGCCGAGCAAACGTGCCGCTTCGAGCGGATGCGGCGTCAGCACGGTCAAGCGCAGGCGCGCGGCGCGCGAGCGCAGCAGCGACTGCAAGACGGTGTCGGCGGCGATCGTGTTCAAGGCATCGGCGTCGAGCACCAGCCGGCCGGCGGCGCTCAGCAATCTCGGCAGCGCGGGGCGCAGCGCGTCGCCGCCACCGCAGCCGCAGACGACGGTCAGGCGCGCCAGCGTCGCATCGTCGGACTTCCACAGCTCGCCGCGGAACATCAGCTCGGGGCGTTGCGGGTCGAGGGCTCTTGCGTCTGCGTCCAGCGGGCTCACGTAGACACGTCCGGCGCCGGCCGCCAGGGCAGCGCGTGCTGCGAGCAATACGGCGCCGCCCATGCTCGGCGCTCCTCCCACCACCGCCACGTCGCCGAAGCTGCCTTTGTGTTGCGCATGGTCGCGTTGGGGTCGCGCGGCCGCGTCGGCGCCCACCAGCCACGCGTCCGGCGCGGTCCCGCTCGCGTCGACCTGCAGATCGTCGAGCCAGACGCAGCCGGCATGGTCGCGCCCGGCCGCCGTGAACAGCCCCGGCTTCAGCGCCAGCAGCGCGAGTGTGTGCCGCGCGCGCGCGCAGTGTTCGCCGAAGGGCTGGCCGGTGCCGGCGTTCAGGCCCGAGGGCAGGTCGACCGCGAGCACGTCGCAGGGCAGGGCGTTGAGGCGCGTGATCGTGTCGGCGACCAGCGCGTCGGGGGCACGGCTCGCACCGATTCCGAGCAGCGCGTCGATCGCGATGTCGCCGGCTCTCAGCTCCGGCGCTTCGCCCAGCATCACGCCGGCGGCTTGGGCCCGCGCGAACGCGGCCTTCGCATCGTCGGGGAATCGCGCCGAGTCGCCATGCAACGTGACGATCACCTGCTTGCCGGCCGCCTTCAGATGAATCGCGGCCTCCAGCCCATCGCCGCCGTTGTTGCCGGGCCCGGCCGCGACCCAGACCCGCGACGCATGCGGCGCGAGCGCGAGCGCGAGGCGTGCTACCGCGTGGCCGGCGCGGCGCATCAAGGTGTATGGCGGGAGCGTCGCCGCCGCCTGCGTTTCGATCTCGCGGGTGGCCGCAACGCCGAACAGCGGCAGCGAGTGGACAGGCGGCAGGATGCGCTTCATCGTGGCGACAGCTTAGCGGCGCAGCCGCTCGACGCCCAGGCCTTCGGTATCGAGCGCCGGCTTTCGCCCTGCGACCAGATCGGCCAGCACACGCGCCGAACCGCACGACAGCGCCCACCCGCTCGAGCCATGTCCGAGGTTGAGCCACACCCCCGCTATGCCGCTCGCACCGAGCAGCGGCGGACCATCCGGCAGCATCGGCCGCGCGCCTTTCCACAGCTGTGCATGGCTCATGCGAGCGACACCCGGAAACCAGTCGTGCAGCACCTTGTACAGCGTCTCCAGCGCGGCCTTGTTGTGCTGCTGCAGCGAGCCGCCCAGCTCCGCGCTGCCGGCCACGCGCACGCGTGAGCCGAGGCGGCTGACGGCGACCTTGTAGTGCTCGTCCATCACGGCAGAGTGCGGGCCGCGCTCGGGGTGATGCTCGTCGTGCCGCATCGGTGCCGTCACCGAATAGCCGTGCACCGCGGCCAATGGCAGCTTCAGGCCGTGCCGCGCCAACAGCGGCACGCTGCCGAGCGCGGCGCAGACGATGACCGCGTCGAAGCTCTCGCTGACCGGCTCGAACGGCATCGGCTGGGTCGGCGCGGCGTCGGCCGGCGGCGACCCGGCAATCACGGTCGCCAGGCTCGACTCTTTGTCCGGCGGCACATGCATGTGCACGAGCTGCGGCTTCGGCCCGGGGACGATCTGCTGCACCTCGGCGTGAAAGCGAAACGTCACGCCCAGCGCTTGCGCCTCGATTCGCAGCAGGTGGGCGAACTGGCGGCAGTTGCCGACCTCGTCGTCGGGCAGATGGATACCGGCGTGCAAGGCGGTTTCGGGATTCAGCCCCGGCTCGACCAGCACACAGTGGCGCCCTTCGAGCAGCTTGAAGCGGATGCCGAGCTCGCCGAGGGTTGCGAGCCCGGGTTTGGCGAGCGCCAGATCGGCCGGCGTGCGCAGCAGGACCAAGGTGCCGTCCGAACGTTCGTAATCGAGCTGCAGGCGATTCGTGATCTCGTTCAGCCGCTGTTTGCTGAACAGCGCCAGACCTTGCATCGCGCTGCGCCGGGCCGTGAAGCCGCGCGCGCGGCAGGCGCGCCACCACTGCCACATCCAGCTCACGGTGGCGAGGTCGAGCCGCGGGTTGACGTGCACCGCCGCGTGGCGCTTGAACAGGTTGCGCATCACCTTGCGTGGCATGCCCGGCGCCGCCCAGGGCGTAACGTAGCCGGGCGCGACCAGGCCGGCATTCGCGAAGCTGGTTTCGGCGGCGACGCTGCCGCGGCGTTCGAACACGCTGACCGAGTGGCCGTCGCAGGCCAGCTCGTAGGCCGTGGTGACGCCGACGATGCCGGCGCCGATGATCGCGATGCGCACGCGCTAGCGCTCCAGCGCGGCTTCGATCGCCAGCGAGACCGCGAGCACGCTGTCGTCCTGCAATGCGCCGCTCCAGACCATCAGCCCGACCGGCATCTCGCCGTCGCGCTGGCACGGCAGCGAGAGTGCGCAGCCGTCGAGCATGTTGACGGCGGCGGGGTTCCGAAGCAGCAGGCCGTTGGCGGCGAAGAAGGCTTCGTCGCTTGCCAGCAGATCGGCGATCGGCCGCGCGACGATCGGCACGGTCGGGCTCAACATCGCGTCGAAGCCTTGCATCGCGGCCGTCATGCGCGCGATCCAATCGCGCCGCGCGTGCAGCAGCTCGATGTAGTCGGCCGCGCTCATCCGCTCGCCGCGGCGGATGCGCATCGCGACCCGCGGGTCGTAGTCGCTCTCACGCTCGGCCAGGCGATGGCGGTGCCAGGCCCAGGCTTCGGCCGGCGAGAAGCCGCCGCTCGCGTTGATCATGGCCAGCTCGCCGAGCTCGGGCAGCGCGATGTCGACGACCTGCGCGCCGGCCTTGCGCAGCGTCGTGAGGGCGCGCTCGAACGCAGTCGCGACGGCGGGCTCCAGCGCATCGAGCATCAGCGTCGACGGCACGGCAAGGCGCAGCGTGTGCAACGGGCGCGCTGGCAGCCCGACGCGGCGCCGCGCCAGCACCTCGTGCAGCAGCACGGCGTCGCGCACCGAGCGGGTGATCGCGCAGGCGGTGTCCAGCGTCGTCGACAGCGGCACCGCGCCTTCGGTCGGCGTGAGCTGCGCTGTGTTCTTGAAGCCGACCAGCCCTTGCAGCGCGGCCGGAATGCGGATCGAGCCGCCGGTGTCGGACCCGAGCGCCGCCCAGGCCGCGCCGCTCGCCACCGTCACCGCCGCTCCCGAGCTCGATCCGCCGGGGATGCGCGGCGTGGCGTCGACGCGCGCCGTCGCCACGTTGGCCGGCGTGCCGTGATGCGGGTTGATGCCGACCGCCGAGAACGCGAACTCGGTCATGTTGGTGTGCCCGGTCAGCGCCGCGCCGGCCGCGCGCAAACGCGCGACCGCAGGGCAGTCGGCGGCGGCCGGCGCGTCGCCTTGCAGCACGATCGAGCCGGCCGTCGTCACCTGGCCCTGCACGTCGAACAAGTCCTTCACGCTGACAGCCAGTCCCGCGAGCGCCGGCAGCGGTGCGCCGGCGGCGCGCTGCGCATCGACGCTGCGCGTCGCGGCAAGCGCCATCGCATCGAAACGGCGGATGTAGGCGAGGCGGTTTGGCTCCGACTGCGCGGCGGCCAGCGCCTGCTCGAAACAGCCCTCGGCGCTGCGCCGGCCCTCGGCGATCTCTGCACGCACCGCTGTCAGGTCGACTGCCATGCGGGTGTTATACTCGTCGGGTTTATCCGGGCGCGTGGCAAATTTCTTGCTCCGTGACGGCTGAACAAATCGCGAATCCGGCTGTTGAAAGGTGTTGCCGAAGGCCCCAAGCCCGAGGCAATTCAAGCCGGATTCTAGAACCAACCTTTGGAGTTCAAATGACTGTCAGCATGCGTGAAATGCTGGAAGCGGGTGTGCATTTCGGCCACCAAACACGCTTCTGGAACCCGAAGATGGCCCCGTACATCTACGGCCATCGCAACAAGATCCACATCATCAACCTCGAGAAGACGCAGCCGCTCTTCACCGACGCGATGAAGTTCATCCGCCAGCTTGCTTCCAAGCGCGGAACCATCCTGATGGTCGGCACCAAGCGCCAGGCGCGCGAAGTGATCGCGATGGAAGCCAAGCGTGCCGGCATGCCCTACGTCGACCAGCGCTGGCTCGGCGGCATGCTGACCAACTTCAAGACCGTCAAGGGCTCGCTCAAGCGCCTGAAGGACATGCAGGCCCAGGTCGAAGCCGGCACCGAAATCCGCATCAAGAAAGAAGCGCTGATGTTTCAGCGCGAGCTCCAGAAGCTCGAGAAGGACATCGGCGGCATCCAGAACATGGCCGCGCTGCCCGACGCGCTGTTCGTCATCGACGTGGGTTACCACAAGATCGCGATCGCCGAAGCCAACAAGCTCGGCATCCCGGTCGTCGGCATCGTCGACTCGAACCACTCGCCGATCGGCATCGACTACGTGATCCCGGGCAACGACGACTCGTCCAAGGCAGTGGCGCTGTACGCCCGCGCCGTGGCCGATGCAGTGCTCGAAGGCAAGGCCAACGCGTCGAGCGACGTGGTTCAGGCGGTGGCCGCCGAGGGTGACGAATTCGTGGAAGTCAACGAAGGCGCGTAAGGCGCCCACCCTTTCTCACTCGTGCAGTGAGGCAAGAAAGGGGCTGCTACAGCCCCTTTTTCACAACGCGACTGAATACCGACGGAGAAATACGATGACCACAATCACCGCAAGCATGGTCGCCGAGCTGCGTGCCAAGACCGACGCGCCGATGATGGAGTGCAAGAAGGCGCTGACCGAAGCGGTCGGCGACATGGAAAAGGCCGAAGAGCTGCTGCGCGTCAAGCTCGGCAGCAAGGCCGGCAAGGCCGCCTCGCGCATCACCGCCGAAGGCGTGGTCGCCGCGGCGGTCGACGCCAGCACCGGCGCGCTGGTCGAAGTCAACTGCGAGACCGACTTCGTGTCGAAGAACGACGACTTCCTCGCCTTCAGCAAGGCCGTGGCCGAGCTGGCCGCGAAGAACAACCCGGCCGACGTGGCCGCGCTGTCAGCGCTGCCACTGTCGCAAGCCGGCTTCGGCCCGACGGTCGAAGACGGGCGCAAGGGCCTGATCGGCAAGATCGGCGAGAACATGTCGATCCGCCGCTTCAAGCGCTACGCCGGCGGCGGCCAACTGGCGAGCTACCTGCACGGCACCCGCATCGGCGTGATTGTCGAGTTCGAGGGCGATGCGGTCGCCGCGAAGGACGTGGCAATGCACATCGCCGCAATGAAGCCGGTGTCGCTGCAATCGTCCGACGTGCCGGCCTCGCTGATCGAGAAAGAGCGCGCCGTCGCGGCCGGCAAGGCCGCCGAAGACGCGAAGACGGCCGAGGCCGCCGGCAAGACGCCGCAGTCGGCCGAGATCGTCGCCAAGCGCATCGAAGGCTCGGTGCAGAAGTTCCTGAAGGAAGTGAGCCTGTTCAACCAGACCTTCGTCAAGAACGACAAGCAGACGGTCGAGCAGATGCTCAAGAGCGTCGGCACCAAGGTGCTGGGCTTCACGCTGTACGTGGTGGGCGAGGGCATCGAGAAGAAGGTCGACGACTTCGCCGCCGAAGTGGCGGCCCAGGTCGCCGCTGCCAAGGGCGCGTAAAGCTCTCGGGCCGGGGGCAAGTGGCCCCCGGCGCGTTTAGACTTCGGCAGCACACAACGACGACGACAAGGAGCTCCACCGAATGCCCGCCTACAAACGCATCCTGCTGAAACTTTCCGGCGAAGCCCTCATGGGTGAGCAGAACTACGGCATCGATCCGGCCGTCGCGACGCAAATCGCGCGTGACGTGGCCGAGATTCAGGGGATGGGCGTGGAAACGGCGATCGTGATCGGCGGCGGCAACATCTTCCGCGGCGTCGCCGCGAGCGCGCGCGGCATGGACCGCGCCACCGCCGATTACATGGGGATGCTGGCGACGGTCATCAACGCGCTCGCGCTCCAGGACGCGCTCGAGCAGCAAGGAGTGGTCACTCGAGTCGTGACCGCCATCGAAATGCGCGCCGTCGCCGAGCCGTTCATCCGGCGGCGCGCCATCCGCCATCTGGAAAAAGGGCGCGTGGTCGTGTTCGGCGCCGGCACCGGGAACCCCTATTTCAGTACCGATACGGCGGCGGCGCTGCGCGCGATGGAGATCAAGGCCGACGTCATCCTGAAAGCGACGAGGGTGGACGGCATCTACGACGCCGATCCCATGGTCACACCGGG
>OBEQ010896889.1_pt1 | contig 11585 bp, 14 predicted proteins | sample 1670901 | NCBI WGS metagenome assembly OBEQ01 (sample SAMEA104232315, study PRJEB22302) | groundwater metagenome | biome: forest; feature: aquifer; material: groundwater | place: USA | collected 2011-08-07 | depth 5.4 m | reverse complement strand
ATACTCTCTGCTCCGTCTTGCCGACAAATATCTTTTCAAAAAGAAATCTATGGGATTGGCTCAATGATCCTTTTCATAAACCAACAACGAAGGGCCCTCTACAGTATGAGCTGGCCTTCGGCTAATTAGGACAGCAATGATATTGACACACTAAATTCAACGTCAAAAAGCGGTTGATTATAACAAGATTGCAGAGGCGTCTCAAATAAAATCACATTTTTTCACCGAGGTTTTCTGAGAAAACTTTCTGAACGATGGGTTCCAAGAGTTTCGCCTGCCAATGCATGATCGATGAACAATTTATCATTTGCTGAACATCTTGGGCGCGGTGAATGGCGATTGTCTCCAGCAAGGCTTTCGAAGCCAGAATGGAAGGCGTAATCCCTAAATTTTGTGCCAATTGAAAATATTCCCGACGTAAGGCCTCAATAAGTTTGGGACAATCAGGACCAGAATATCCTCTTCTGGGAAGAGGTACCGGCCATTGAGCAGGAGGAATGGATTGTGCTTTGTCCAAGGCCTTTTGCAACGATTCTAGACGAGAACCGCGCAGATAATGGGGGATCTGTAGGGATGATGGTTTAGCTGCGGCAATACTCATTTCTAACAACTCTTTATGACCGAAAATTTTAAAAACCGGCCGGTTGGCTTTTCGGGCTTCTTCTTCACGCCACAGCCATAATTCACGTAAAAAAACCAAATGTTTCGATTCCAGTAAATTCGACCCCTTAATCCGCCAGCTTTCTGTTTGATCGCATTCTCGATCGACTTGACTGATCTGAACCATACGCTGACAACTTTCGGCATGCCAGTTTTTCCGTTGGAGTTGGCGGAGCTTCTCTTCTAATGTTTGCGCGATCGTCTCAAGATAGCGAACATCTTCACTGGCATACGCCAATTGTTCTAAAGTTAATGGCCGCCTAGCCCAATTGGTTTTTTGTCCTTTTTTGGTTAAGATCACCTGACAAAATTGTTTGACTAAATCCACCAGACCCAATCTCGGCAAACCACTCAACTGAGCGGCCAGCATTGTGTCAAAAACTTCCTGCTGCGGATAAAAACCAAAAGACAAGCGCAACATTCGTAAATCATAATCACCGCCGTGAACAATCAGAGGTTTTTGATTTAATACCGCAAGAAATTCCGCAAGATCCATTCCACACAGCGGATCAAGAATATAAGGCTGAGCACCAAACGCCAGTTGAATCAAACAAACTTTTTCCGAATAACTGTGTAAGCTATCCGCCTCCACATCAAGGGCAATTCTACTTGCCTTTTTCATTTTGCTGATTAAATCCTGAAGCTGATTGGGTGTCTCAATGGTGAGATAGAAATGATTATCGTTCGTTGTCATAAGTCGAAAATATTTTTGTCCAATACCGATCCCATAGGCACAACCATCGGATGAAGATGACCAGGAAAAAGGCTAGGGGATTCACTTATTCATTTCTTGATTCATTCCGGACACCTCTGTTGTGGCATCATCGTCGTCGCCGTCCATATCCTTCATATCGTCTTCCATTCCACTGTCTTTTTTCATAGTCTCTAATTTCTTGATAGCAGCTTCTGGATCTTTTTTGAAATCTTTTTCACACATTGAGCAGCACAGACTATACACCTTTCCATTGTACTCGACTTTATGCTCTTTCCCGGGAATAACTTTTTCTCCGGAAATAGGACAAATCTTGTTGCCCACTTCATGGGGATTCGATCCTTGAGCTTTCATGGTGGATTCTTCAGCACGACAAAAACGTGGACCACCCCAAATAATGAATGATAATAAAAGTGCGAAACCAACAAATACATATGACATTTTTAACTTCATCTGTTTTCTCCTTAAGATTAAGGTTGTAGTTTTGATTTTTCTTTGTGGAATTTTTTGTACCAGGCACAAGTCACACAATACCCTTGCCAGGCGGAAATAATAAAAAGGATTCCCATGATCAGCGCCACCCATTTTCCCCACATCACACATGCGCTGAAGATAAGAATGGTTCCAAACACGGTCCGGGTAAATCGTTCTTCCGGCGGCATATTTTTAAATACTCCCATTCGACCTCCTTTGTTTTAGAATTTATTATTCTTGAAAAATAAACAAGGCCAAGCATAAAAGCAAGCCAATTACGTACATGACAATCGTATTGCTGATAAAATACGGATAAATCATAAGCACCAGGCCCACAGCCATCGGTTTAAAGTAAGACATCTTCTTTCCATAAACAAAAGCCACAAAGCCAATACCGCTGAAAATAATTCCGCCGATCAAATTGGCGACATTGAATCCCTCGTTGTGTTGCGATGACTGAGCATCTTGGTTGAGCATTGTTTGGGCAATGTTTTGTGCTTTCTTCAACGCGTTATGGTATTCCTCCTTATCATTTGCTTGGACCTCCGCAGGGATAATACCGTTATTGACCTTTTCTTTGACCCTGCCAAATCTCCAGCCTCGTGTCTCGACGGTATCTGGAGATTTAGCATTCTGTTTAGTAGAGAGAAGATCAATAACTTGCTGGGCGTTTAAAATAGCTAGACTTGCTGAGGATGCGAGCAAGCCCGTCAGCAAAAATGTAAAAAATTTTAATTTCCTTCTAATATGTAAAATTTTCTTTTGGTTTGGATATTTCATTTCCTTGATTTTTCTTAAGGGTTTCTTGCGAAATTTTCGGGATTGATTCCCACTTTTGACTCAACACTTCTTTTCGCGGAACACATTCATCGGCAAACAAATCGAAACTCATATCGTTTCTTGAAATCACATAATTATAAAATCCGGAATGGTAACAATTTACATTATTGGGAGCGCGGACATAAGTTAATCGGATACGGTTATTAAAAATTTCGTAGTTGCCCAAGATATCAACGACGCCGTCTGCCCCGAGATCGATTTCAAATACCTGATCGCTGCGAAACTTTATGGTGGTCAAGGGGTGAGCGTCTTTGCTTTTTGATTTCCAAGATCCAATGATGTCAGAATCCGGCTTAAAAAACTTCTCAAGACAGCGGTCACAAGAAATCGAACTAACACTCATCAATCCAACGAAAATCACCACCACGATTTTTTGTCTAGGAAACATGGTACGCTCCTTTTTCGAAACCTATCTTAAAATTTTAACCATTCCTGCTTCATTATTCCAGAAAGGCGCTACATATTTAATTTCTTTCCGTTTTCCAGCGATAACCGTGAGGTCGATTTCCGTCGGATAACCGTAGATATAAAAATTGTCATGAAAAATTGTATATCCCGGATAAGGATGAGAACCTGACAGTGACCCGACGGATAAAAAACGTAACTTATGTTTTGAGGCATTTAAGAATATCGGAACCTGACCCTGGGCGGCCACTTCAAAGGTATCGTGGCCATCCACTTGAACAATGTGACCAACGACCTCACTTTGTCCTGGCGGATTGGAACAATAGATAATTAACCATCCATTTTTATCCGCAGCGTAATTTAATGGTTTATGATAAAAAGAGCGCACACAACCAACGAGCATAACGATTGCTATTATACTAAAGTAAAAGCGAATACCTTTCAAGAATTTCATAACATCACTTTGGGCATAATCGTTGGACTTTTGCCTCAATGGAATTCAATAATTCCTCAAATGATTTCTCAAAAGCAACAACCCCTTCTTTTAAAAGATTTTCACAAACTTGGGCTAGATCAATCCCGAAACGATTTAAAGTATTGACGATCTCTTGGGCATCATTTTTCTTCCCCGATAATCCTTCTTTTACCTCGCCGTGATTTAAGAATGCTTCCAAAGTTTTCTGCGGCACGGTATTTACCGTTGGGCTGGAGATCAATTCCGTCACATATTTTAAATCGCTGTACTGTGGACTTTTCGTTCCGGTTGAGGCCCACAAAACTCTTTGCACATTGGCCTTGTTTCTGGCCAGTGATTTAAAGGTATCCGAGGTGAAGATCATTGAAAATTGTTCAAAAATAAGTTTGCAATGGGCCACCGCGGCTTTTCCTTTAAGCGACTCCATTTTATTTTTCGTTGCCGTTTCCTTGGCTTGTACCATCTTTTCTTCCAGTAATTTATCCACCGCAGTATCGATGCGACTGACAAAGACACTGGCAACGGAACGGATTTTAATCAAATCCCCGCCGGATTCCCAATAACGATTAAGCCCTTTGAGAAAGGCCTTCACGGTTTCCTTGTATTGATCCAGCGAAAAAATCAACGTCACGTTCACCGGAATGCCGCTCGACAAAAGTTCTTCAATGACGGGAAACCCGGCGTGAGTGGCGGGGACCTTGATCATCACATTCGCCCGGGCAGTTTTTTGAAAAAGCCTTTTTCCCTCTTGAATCGATGCCTCCACGTTCATCGCCAATTTCGGATTGATCTCTAAACTCACATAACCGTCCAACCCTTTTGTTTTTTCATAAACCGGCTTGAAGAGATCAGCAGCCTGCTGCACATCGCCGATGGTTAAATCGTCATATATCTCAAACGTTGATTTACCTTTTTCGTTAAGCTGAATGATTTTCTCGTCATAATCTTTGGTTAAAGAAATGGATTGATTGAATATCGTTGGATTTGACGTCATTCCCCGCAGTCCCAGATCAATCAATTCCTGCAATTTTCCACTTTCTAAAAGCGGACGGCTGATATAATCCAGCCACATGCTTTGGCCAAAATCACAGAGTTGTTGCAGTCTTGTTTCTGCCATATTTTTTCCCTCCTAGCCTCTATTTCCCATTCTTTCGATTCAATACGCGCCTGGCCGCCTCGATGATATCCGCATCTTTTAAATGATAAGCTTTGAGTAATTCTTGCGGCGTTCCTGATTCACCGAAGGTATTGTTGACGGCAACCGCCTCCATTGGAGCCGGACATTTTTTGACGACCACCTCCGCTACCGCGGAACCTAAACCACCGCAGATCTGATGTTCTTCCGCAGTCACTAAACATCCGGTTTTCTGAACCGAATCCATAATAGCGGTTTCATCGATCGGTTTGATGGTGTGCATGTTGACTACCCGCGCTGCGATGCCGTCTTTTTTGAGAATTTCCGCAGCTTGCAAAGCTTCATACACCATAAGACCACAGGCGATGATCGTCACATCTTTTCCTTCCCGCATAATATTGGCTCTTCCAATGACAAAAGGATCACGATCGCTAGTGATCACCGGAAACGGGGCACGCCCGGTCCGCATGTAAATCGGGCCGTCGGTGCTGACCATGGCACGGGTTGCTTTTTTTGCTTCGATAAAGTCAACCGGACAGATAACCTTCATCAAAGGAAGAACTCGCATAATCGCAAAATCTTCCAAACACTGCGCTGAGGCGCCGTCTTCCCCAACGGTCACGCCCGCGTGCGAGCAGACAACTTTCACATTGGCCTGGTTATAACAAACATCAAGCCGAATCATATCATACGCACGATTCGTTAAAAAAACTGCGAATGAACAGACAAACGGAATAAATCCCTGCAGGCTTAAACCCACCGCCGTCCCCACGACATCCTGCTCGGCAATTCCTAAATTAAAAAATCTCGCGGGGAAAGCATGCTTAAAATATTCCGCGCGGGTGGCATCTTCCAAATCACCGGAGAGGACCACAATCTTTTCATTCTCTTTTCCCAGTGCCACAAGTTCTTCGCCGAATCCGTCTCGGGTTGGTTTCATATCCATGACTAGCCCCCTCCTTTAGAGGTTGATTCTAATTCCGCTAAAGCCATCTGCAGTTGTTCTTTGTTAGGGGCCTTGCCGTGCCAGGCGGCTTTTCCTTCCATAAACGAGATTCCTTTTCCTTTGACAGTGTGCGCAATGATGACCGTTGGTTTTTCCTGAATAGAATCAAATTCATCAAGGGCTGGGATAAGCGCTTTAAAATCGTGTCCATCGACTTCGAGGGTATGCCAGCCGAAACTTTTCCACTTCGACGCGAGCGGCTCGAGATTTTTGATTTCATTGGTCGGACCGTTTTCTTGAACTTTGTTATAATCCACAATCGCGCATAGATTATTGAGCTTATGATGCGAGGCGCTCATCGCTGCTTCCCAAATCGAACCTTCCTGGAGTTCTCCATCGCCCAAAACACAATAAGTCTTAAAATCTTCTCGAAGCATCTTCGCCCCCAAGGCAATGCCGTTAGCGACCGAAAGCCCGTGACCTAAAGAACCGGTATTAAATTCCACCCCGGGAACTTTAAAATGCACATGACCCTGTAATCGTGAACCAAATTTTCGAAATGTTTTTAATTCTTCTTTTGGAAAATAACCAGCGTTGGCTAACGTCACATACACAACCGGCGAAGCATGACCTTTAGAAACAATCAAACGATCACGCTTGGGGTCTTTGGGATTTTGCGGCGTGTGATGCATTTTATAGAAGTACAGGCTGATGAGAATTTCAACGGCGGATAACGATCCACCGAGGTGACCGGAGCCGGCGAGGTTGAGCGTTTCCAGGATTTCTCGACGGAGTTGGAGGGCTTTTTGCTGTAGGGAGTTTATGTTAATGGGTTTCGATGGCATGAAATCCTTATGACAACATTTTTAAAAAGATTTTTTATTTTGCTTTAATTTGACTATAAAACGAAAAATAAAAATAGGAAAAACCAAAAATTGCCAAACGGCCATCTGAGGATTATCAATATATATTTTCCACCATGGACCTACAAAATTATGCTTGAGAGTTTCAGCAATAGTTTGAAACCAGCTCCATAGTGACAATAAAATATAAAAAATAATGAATGGAATCTGTATGCGTAAAGAAACTGGTTTTTTTATAATGTCCCGAAAACCGAATAATCCCAAAACAAAAAAAGGAAGCCCGACCCAAAGAAAAAGAAGTTCATAACCACGAGCCGAATCGTGTGGATTAACAAAAATAGAAATGCCGATGGAAAACCAATAACATCCGTAAATGCCAATTAATATTTCAAGAATATTTACTATTTTAAATAATTTGTTCATTCAAATGCACGCTACCAAAAGGATATCGCCTTCGCTTTTGAATATTGATAGCCAGTGTGCGCTTCGCCGGGCAACAGACTTCGTTTTCTATACTCACGATTTTGAACTTCGCCTGTGTTGACTTGAGGACAAAGCCAGGCGAAGTTCACACTGGAGTTTAAATCGTTGAGGAACGAAGTCTGGGCCATGCAAGACTCGAACTTGCCACCCTCTGATTAAGAGTCAGATGCTCTACCAGATGAGCTAATGGCCCGGAATCCTATAACTTTTATCATCTAAAGTATTTATAACAGATAAGGCTTTTTCAACAATTGGTTCGTTTGGCTGTGGTGTCCAAATTGTGTCCATCTTTTTGCTCAAAACGTCCACCGCCCGCTTTTTATGGTTCGGGGAAAGGTGTGAATATCTCAAAGTCATTTCCAACGATTTATGTCCCATTAACTCTCGCACAGTGTTTAAATCAATGCCACTCATGACCAGATGTGAAGCAAACGTATGTCTTAAGTCGTGAAAATGAAAATTATTTATACCAGACTTCTCTAGGGCTGTAAAGAAGGTTTTCTTAATATCTCCAATAGGAGAACCATCTTTCTTATAAAAGATGTACGGACTTTCAGGATGTTTCCGCGTACGGATCAAGGCGGTCTTGACTTGTTCGTTAATAGGGATTTCGCGCTTCTCTCCGTTCTTGGTGTTCAGTAAATAGATCACATCTCGCTTAATATCCACATCACGCCATTTCAGATTTAAAATCTCTCCTCGACGCATTCCTGTATTAAGGGCAATAATCACGATGGGCTTAAGGTGTTGACGACAATTTGCCAATAACTTCACAATCTCTTCTTTTTCCAGATAGCGAAGACGTTTATTATCTTCCTTAAGCATTTTGACCCCTTTAACAGGGTTTGTTTCGGCCTTTTGCCAGAGAATGGCTTTGTTGAAAATGCTTTTAAGACAAATGAGGTTACGGTTGACGGTGGCAGGGGCTAATTCTTCCGCTAGCCGCTTGGATTTGAACTCCTCCACCATTTTAGAGGTGATTTCGAAGAGATATTTTCCAGAGAAATGCTTTTTGAGGGTCTTAATGTTCGTGGCGTCTGATTTTTTCCAAGATTTATTATTGATCTTGGAATGGAGTTCGAGGTATTCATCGGCAAAATCTTCAAATCGAATCTTAATCTCTTTCTTTATATCAAGGAATCTTCCTTCGGCAATCTCGACTTTTCGCTTCTGTAAAGCAAGTTCGGCTAACTTTCGACTTGAACTCACTTTCTCCCTCTTCCTCTTTCCATCGGTATAATACTCCATAAAATAATTGCTCTCACTCGCTTTTATCGCAATGCGCCCTCCACAGCGGTTACAGACGATTTCTCTAATATTGTCTTCATAAATATTGTGGTTCTTTTTACAATTGGAGCAGTAGACTCGATTAAAGACAGCCATTATTCACCGTTGATTATTTTTTTGATCTGATTAATATCTTTCTTATCCCAATAACGATAATTACCCATTGGGGTTCTTTTTGCCGTCGGTATCTTTCCAGTCTTTTCCCAATAAAATAACGTCACCCGTTTCACTCCAAGTTCTTTTTCCAAATCCTTTATATAAAACTTTTTTTTCATATTTGATACTATATAGTTTATATACTCTGTATTGATTGTCAAGCTATTTTATGATTTTTATCATAACAAAATGCCCGAGAAATTCCTCTTAATTAAAAACTTTTCGGGTATAAGCGCACTCTTTGTTCTTTACCCACACCTCGATCCGTTTCATATCAAAACGCAGGGACTTTCCAAACTTTGAAAATGGAATCCGACCTCGTACTGCCCATTTGCGGACGGTATCCTCGTTCATCCCTAAATAACATGCGATTTCTCTGGCATTATAAAAACGTCTTTCCATTTTATTGATGCTTCCTGAATTTCTTGATTACATAATTGACAATTTTAGCGAACGCCTGCTGCCTTAAACATTCAAATTCATTTATAAGTTTTATTTTAGTTGGCTTTCTCAAATATTTATTACCTAAACGCTCTGCAATTCGACTTTGCCTTAAATCGTATTTTTCTATTGCCTCGTACCGCCACTTTCGATGATACTTTTGGGATGAGTAAAGAAGACCGTGGCAATCCCTACAGCGCAGAATAAAGCGCTCCCTAGTCAGATACAGTTCACGGACTCGCCTTTGGCAATAAGGACACTGGAACCAAACCCTGAGTCCATTAAAACACGTTCTAGTGTAGGCCAAATGAACCTCTCCCAATGAAATAGACCGCCCTTCCGATACCGTTGAAACCAACACTCGATCAATTGCGCTTAGCATCTGCTTTTTGAAATCACAAATCGAAACTTTGAGACACTCTTCAACTACTGCTAAATAACGTCTCAATTAAATTTCTTCCTTAAAGTTTTGGCTAACCCCTTCAAAAGTGGTATTTTCCTGATTTTTTTGCGCTTCTTTTTTCAATCTTTTATACAACATTCGTCTAAATTTGAGGTTTTCATATATATTTTGGAAATCTTCAATTGATAATTCAGTGCTTTCTAATAACTCTGACACCCATTGCTCGCTTCTCAATCCCCTTTTAAGACGCATTTCAAAGTCGTAAAGCTCTTGCTCTGACATCGCTACTTGACGCTTAATCACTTCAATCCTTCCAATTTTCTGATAAATCAAGTCTGGATCGTCCATAAAATACTCTTTCATTGATACCATCTCCTATACCCTTCCTCTATTTACTCTAAGTTCGAGGACATTCAGAATCTATTTCTGTTTCCTGTATTGGAAACAGAGATGAAGACGCATTCACCCGCCAACGGAAAAGATAAGCTTTACCTCCCCGTCCTTCAAGCTTTCTTTCCTCACGTTCAATAAGACCGATTTCAAAATGATTTTTTAGTGTTTCATCCAACATTTTTTCCGATATTGAAATTAGTTTTGCTCTCTCGACCAAATCCTTTCGAGAAACCCAGTCACCATGATCTAAAGCCGATTTAAGAAAATCATTTACAGTTTTCAACCGCTCAATCTGTAGCTTTGCTTCAGCCTCGCCAACATAAATGACTTGAGTAGTTTCTGGTGTAGGGTCTTTAATCTCGATGATAAAAGACGGTATCGCCTCGGCAAATCGTGACTTGGAATGCTCTACTATCAGTAGATCATCTTTACGTTTAACAGAAAGCAGAGTATCCACAAAAGCCGCTTTCTCAGAACTCCCTCTAAGAAGCTGGTCTTGACCGATTGAAAAATGATTTGGCTTTCGCTGGTGATCAGCGAAGAGAAAAGTACATTTAAATTCTCGTATAAGATTTTTAATCACAGCGGTTACTTTTGACATTTCAGTTGATGAATTTTCCTCCGCCGTATGGACTCGAATGAGAGAATCGATAATAATTAGATTTGGGTTATGTTTTTTGATTAAATCCCTTAATTGATCTACGGATGACTGTTTACTCAAACAGAACCCTTGCCCGATAATAAAATGGACATCCAAATTTTCTATCGGAATATTCTTTGCCTTTAAAAGTTTATTTAGGCGAACCTGCAAAAGCCCCACTGATGATTCCTCATCGATATAAAGGACTGTACTTTTAGAGACGGGAAACTTCCCCAACCACTTCCCTCCATAACCGCATTCAATCGCCATAGCAAGAAGCATCCATGTTTTCCCGTATCCTGCTGGGCTAGCTAATATCGCCGATGACTCTTTTGGGATTATTTTCTCAACAATCCATTCAACTTTGGCTGTTTCCCCTGTAAGTAATACGGATAATCTTACGGCTACAAGGGGTTTATTTTCCGTTTCTATTTCCTTACTATTATAGTTAGAAGACGGAAACGATTTATTAACGGAATAGCGGTGGCAAATACCATTAATTTCTTGGCTAAGTTCATCCAATGGAAAACTGCTACGCATCGCATGAGGTTCTAATAAACTCAAAATATCCTTAGGCTGCCAGTCGTCATGGTGAAGACGACCGATGATCTTGGCAAAAGTAGCATTGCGATTACCTTCTTGGATGTTGGAAAAAGCCTCCTTAATCCAACCGAGTGGATTTGTTTTCTGGACGTCTGGGGTAGGCGTAATAGTTAGAATGGATTCAAAATCACTGAGATTGCATTGTTGACGAGGGTTAAATTTAAGAATAGCGACAGGCTTTGGTGTTTGTGAATTTTTATGGTTTAACGTCCCCGGAAGCCTTAAAATCCTTGCCAACTCTGCGGCCGAAGAATCTGCCCCTAAAGCCTGCGCCAGTGACCGCAAATATCCTTCAATACGGCCAATGTCACGCGAATCAGAAATCAAAAAAGGTTCCTTAAGCCGCCAATAGACATGGAATCCGTTTCCGCTTTCCACTACTATAGTGGGAGGAAATGGAAACGAATTAAGACGATCAAGTATCTCTTGTTTACCTCCTGTAAAATCCTTTGCATCAATATCAACCCACAAACACCAAACAGATTTAACCGATTCCTTATTGCCCTCTTTCTTTGATCGTGGACAAATACCAAAATATATATTGAATTTTTTAGAGCAGTCATCAAAGATTGACTGATGAGCTACAAGCTCTTCAATAGAAGAATAAAAATGGGTTTGGATGGTTTTGTTCGTAGAATGAATTAAACGAACTTCAATGAATCCATCCTT
>OBEQ011766003.1_pt1 | contig 11587 bp, 15 predicted proteins | sample 1670901 | NCBI WGS metagenome assembly OBEQ01 (sample SAMEA104232315, study PRJEB22302) | groundwater metagenome | biome: forest; feature: aquifer; material: groundwater | place: USA | collected 2011-08-07 | depth 5.4 m | reverse complement strand
TTTTTTATCAATAATCTCATTTAAGGGGACAGCTAAAAGTCTTCCTTTAAAAACTTGCCTTCCTCTTTTTTTAACTTTTGACCCGAACTCTTCGGCTCTTCTGAAATCATATCCTACCCATCTACCAGCTACTGCTGAGTCTAGCGTAAGCGATTGTTCATCTTCTGTAGGATGGTAAAGCTCATAGTTGAAGGTCGAATCTTCTATAAGTCCTACCTGCGCTTCCCTATCATACAAAAACCTTCTTAATCTCTTATTTCTAAAGATCCAGTCTTGTGTTTTTCAAACTTAAGAAAGGATATAGGACTTTTTGGCATGGGTGGAAATAATCATGAGATGAGACATGATGATGATTTAGATTATGCATGGTATTTGAACATGAATTATGTTGTACATCATAATGATGAAGAATTAAAAGATTATTATCATGATACAGGAAATCTCTTTTTTGGAACACCCGACATAGAAGAGATAAATAAAGTATTCGCTTGGATTTTAAATGAGGGAAATTTGAAAATTATAATGAATACGACTGCAATTTATTCGAGAGATGCTCCGATAATTATGGGAGGGAAAAAAAGAGGAAATTATGATGTGACATTCAAGATTGCACAAGAGGAAGAAAAAGACAATCAAAAGAAATGGAAATCACTTGCGATACATCCCATTCTTGAGGAGAAATAAAAAAATGACAGATATGTTGAAACCATTCAGTAACGGAAGAATGACTTCTATAGATGACGCTCTTAAAGATTTAGAAAGATATTTTCTTGAACAAAAGTCCATGAAAAATAAAGAAGCAAATTTAAAGGATGAATCAGAGTTAGTAAATAGAGAAAATGAATTTAAAAGATCTACTTCAGAAAAAAATGCATCAGAAAAATATGAAGACTTCAGTATTAAAAAATTTCCTCATGTCTTCGATATTTTTCCAGTTCATTATAAGGGAAATGTTCTCGTTTCTGTTGAAATGTTTGATAGATTGGGTTTGCAAAACTTTTGTTCACAAAGTGAATGGAAAAATTATTTAGGAGAAAATCTTCCAAATGCTCCTATCTTTTTTGCAGTTATGAAATCACTTTACTTGAATCGAAAAAATAAGGAATTCAAAAAAGAAATTTATGAACTAAAAGATGATCTTGGGTATAGATTAAAAAGATTTGGACTAAAAAATAATCAAAGAATTATTACAAGTTCATATGTTAAAGAAGTTGGATCGAATTTTACATTATATCACGGAGATGAGGATATAGAGCTTCCGAAATTTAGAGAAAAATCTTTTCTAATAGGTTCAAGAATAGGTGACAGGAATAGCAATGAAACACGTGTATGTAATTTATTTTTTGGTGAAAAAAATGCAGAAATTGTAAGAGAGGTCTATAAATGGTTTACGGGAAGATTTCCTGTTTTGTATGTTCCTTCATATATCTATGAGAGGGAAGTTTTATGCTTGGAAGATAATACTGTTCAATTTAGAGAGTACCATGAGAAAGGATTAGCAGTTGAGATGAAAGTGTATGATAAAAAAGATGAGCAAATAAAATAAAAAGTAAATTAAACTTAAAATAAATAAAAATGACAAACATACTAAAACCATTTATTGATAGAAAAATTACTTCTTTAGATAAAGCGCTTGAAGATTTAGCAAGATATATGTCAGAGAAACCAAATCAATCTTCGCACATATCCCATGCTTCCAAGTCTTCAGTATCTGATTCTAAAGTTTCTTTGATGGAATTTTCCAATGTTTTTCAGATAAGTTCTGTCGTGTATGATCCTCTTTTTGAGTATGTTGTAAATAAAAAAAATCTTAAACCTGCCAAAAGACATGTACTCATTGAAAAAGATTTTTCTGAATCACATTTGTTTGATGTATGGAAAGTAGATGCAGAAGATACTGCAAAAACGAAGGGTAATCTTAGATTTTTTGTTCCATCACTTTCATTTTTCTATTCTATTTGTAAAAGTATTGCTCTTGCAAAAAAAGAACTGGATAATAGAGAAGTAGAACGGAATATTTCAAAATTCTTAATAGAAAAATTTTCTTCTTCTCATCTCTTTTTAACAGATGTATCTTTTGATTATTTTAAGGGTGATTCTATTAATCACCATTCTGCACATTATAAACCAAATTTTCTTCATGAATCTACGGACCGAATAGGAATTTGTGAATCAAATGGTAAGATTACTGATAAACACACAAGAACATTGCAAGGTTTATTTGGAACAACAGATACTTTTGAAATTGTTTCAAACATTTTTAGAGACGTATTTAACAAAAAAATCTCAATTATCACAGGAGGGTTTATGACAGACTCTCTAAATAAACACCCTGTTCTTTTACAAATCATAAAAGATTCTATATACTTAAGATGCGACGGAGAATATGAAACACGATATCCTGCGCTCAGAGTATGTTATTAAGTAACGAACTAAATAAGATTTCTATTCGATGAGTCTTTTTAAATTATTTTTAATCTAAATTTTTGTAAACTTTTTTTCTATGTTCAATAAATGTAATTATTATTTTTTTGTGCTAAGATTTATATCTGCAATGACTCTGTAATCTCCTACTCTTAATTTATAATCATACCTATCAGTTAATCGTTCAAAGAAGTGCAGCGGATTTTCTTTTGTTCCAAGAATCTTATTAAAAATTCTTTTTTTTATTTCTTTTGGTAATTTATTGAGAAATTCAATTGCATCATAATCAAAAATAAGTTCATACACTCTTTTTCACTCTCATCTTTTAATTCAATTTCAAAATTACAAACCTAATCTTTTTCTTGATTCTGCTTCACTTAAAAATTTTCCTTTTTTGATTCTTTCTCTTGCTTTTTCTATTGCAATTACTGTTTCTTTACTTAGTTCAGGTTCTTTTTTACAGTTTTTTGCTATAAATAATATTTTTTTGATTACTTCATCATAACTTTCATTTTTATGTTCTCTAAATTGATCTAATTCTAATTTTGTTTCTTCATATACCTTTATTGTTGTCGTTTCCATAGTTCTTCGTTTACTTAGGTATACTTAAGTATATTTAAATGTTGCGGAGATAAAAAAATTTAGTTGCTAGTTTAATGAGAAATTAATATGTTTTTTCCCTATTTTTTCCTTACTTTACTTTCTCACTATGAAGAACTCGATTTACTTCGTGTTTTGGTTTATCTCGAGAAAATAATCTTTTTACGTTATGCCAAACGCGCGTATCTTTGTATTCTTGTCCAATTAGTGCTCCTGCAAGTTTTTTGTATTCCATTGCAACTTCACTATATGGTGCATTTAATACAACAGGTTTTGCATCAGCTACTGCTTCATGTACTTTTATGTCGTCGGGAAGAACAGCAAGAACAGGAGTTTTCGAAGCTTCTTCTATTTCATGAATATCAAGTTCAAAAGGTTTATCATGAACTTTATTAAGAATGAGACCTGTTATTGGTGTATTTTTTTCTTTTGCAACTTTTACTGCATGAAGTGTACACATAAGAGTTGGATAATCAGGGTTTGTTACGACGAGTAATTGATCGGATGCAAGCATTGTTGCAAGAAGTTCATTGTTTAACGTCGGAGAAGAATCAATAAGGATAGTATCATAATGATTTTTGAGATAACTTATTTTTCGTTTGAGTTGGAATGGATTTACATCTCGATGTAATACTGATGCAGGAAGAATATCAAAACCATATTCATGTGAATAAATTGCTTTTGGTACATCAATTTTATTTGAAAGAACATCATGAAGAGTATTATCTGCGTGCACCATACCAAGATGCATTCCTAAATTTGGAGCAGAAAAGTTTGCGTCGACAAGAAGAACTTTTTGATGAAAATCATTTGCAAGAGACGCGCCAATATTTGCAACGGTAGTTGTTTTACCAACACCACCTTTAATTGAAATGACACCGATTATGTTGCCCTCAGGCATTACTCCACCTCTTTTTTTATTTTGAATATAAATGAGGTTTATAAAGCTTCTGATTAGATTTTTGTTTTGAAGTTATGGTTTGTTATTTTGAAGTGGAGAAAGATTACGTGAATGATTGCGAGAATGACTTGACGACATTTATATATTTAACAAGAAATTTATGATTAATGCAAAAAAAGGTTAGAAGTTTATTTGAAATTCATGTTGCGGTTTTTCTTTTTGGTCTTGCTGGAATTTTTGGAAAGTTGGTATCTCTTCCTGCAGTAATTATTACACTTGGCAGAGTATTGTTTGCGACAATTGCTTTGCTCATTATTTTTTTATATAAGAAGAAAAAAATTACATTGAATAATAAAAAAGATTATTTTTTTCTTATTATTTTGGGAATTGTTCTTGCCATTCATTGGACAACTTTTTTTCATTCGATTCAAATATCAACCGTGTCAATAGGTCTACTTACCTTTTCAACATTTCCTCTTTTTGTAACTTTTATTGAATCTTATTTTTTCAAGGAAAAAATCACCTTCAAAAATATTATTCTTGCAATCATAACTCTTATGGGAGTTGCGTTAGTTATTCCCAAATATGAATTTGGAAATAATCTGACGCAAGGTGCAATATGGGGAATAATTTCAGGTTTTACTTTTGCGATTCTCCAATTAATGAATAGAAAATATGTAAAAAAGTATTCAAGTTTAGTTATTACCTTCTATCAAGTCGGAATAGCATCTCTTGTACTCTTGCCTTTTTTATTTTATTATCCTATTAATTATGATCTAAAAAATGTTTTGTTACTTGGTTTACTAGGAATTGTTTTTACTGCAATTGCACATTCTTTGTTTATTAAAGGATTACAAAATATTAAAGTTCAGACGGCGAGTATAATTGCTTCTCTTGAACCGGTTTATGCAATAATTTTTGCAGTATTTATCATAAATGAAATTCCCACGTTCAGAGTAATTCTCGGAGGTATTATCATTCTCGGAACTTCTTTATATGTGACGATTGGATTGAAATAATATCTTTATTAGATTCATTCCACTAGACATTCTCACGTGAAGTATTTAAACTCTAATCATTTACTTAAATTATGGATAGAGAAAATACAATACGTTTGTTTCAGGACCAAAAGGTTCGAGTGGTATGGGATGACAATAAAGAAAAGTGGTACTTTTCGATTGTTGATGTGGTTTCTATACTTACAGATAATAATCATCAAACTTCAAGAAAGTATTGGAATAAACTCGCTCAAAGACTGAGAAATGAAGGAAATGAGTCGGTGACAAATTGTCACCAACTGAAATTGGTTGCTTCTGATGGTAAATATTATGATACAGATGTTGCAGATACAGAACAACTTTTGAGGATCATTCAATCAATCCCTTCCAAAAAGGCAGAGCCTTTCAAATTATGGCTGGCAAAAATTGGGAATGAAAGAATTGATGAAACACATGATCCTGAACTTGCGATTGATAGAGCGATGCAGACATATTTTAAAAAAGGATATTCAAGAGAATGGATAAATCAAAGATTAAAAACAATTGAAATAAGAAAAGAATTAACTGATGAATGGGAAAGAGTTGGAATAAAAGAATCTTCAGAATTTGCAATTCTTACAAACGAAATTACAAATGCGTGGTCTGGATTAAACATTAAAGATTACAAAAAATTAAAGAATTTGAAAAAAGAAAATCTTAGAGACAATATGAATAATGTCGAATTAGTTCTCAATATGCTTGCAGAGGTTGCAACAAAAGAAATATCCAAAAAAGAAAATCCAAAACAGTTTGAAGAAAGTAAAAACATTGCAAAAAGGGGTGGAAGTGTTGCAGGCAATGCAAGAAAAGAAATAGAACAACAGACTGGAAATGTAGTTGTTAGTCCGGAAAATAATATGGAAAGTAAGTCAAAGAAAATAAAGTCCATTGAAAAAGAGAGATAATTATGAAAAAAAAGCTTAATGAAATTATTAAATCAAGCAAAGTTGTAGTTCATCAGAGAAGGTATGCTTATTTGCAAGTGAAAAAAGAAGCAATAAAAAATCCATCTACGAAAATTAACAATCATTTTCTTATTACAAAAGATGATGATGAAATAACTATTGTGACTGAAGAGAAAAATATCTCTTGTGTGAACTATGACAAAAATGTAAAATGGTTTAAACTAATCGAGATTAAATGTTCTTTACCTTTTCTTGCAAAAGGATTTCTTGCTAAAATTACAAAAGTGATTTCAGATAAAGATTTGAATGTTCTTGTTGTTTCTACATTTTCAAAAGATTATATTCTTGTACGTGAAGAAACATATGAAATTGCACTTTCTGCTTTGAGAAAAGTCGGTTTTGTTGTTGAATCCGAAAAGTAATTTTTTATCATCCATTAATTAAAACGGCACATAATTTAACTTTAACAACTCACTTACAACAATCGTCTCATACGAATCTATAATTGTTCCGAATTCTTTTTTTAATTCATTCATAATTGAAGTTAAACTTGCAATATCTTGAATTGCTACATTTATTTCAAAGTCAAATGCACCGATTCTTTTGGTTATGAACAATACATTCTTTTTGAACATGCACCATGTAATAAGTTTGTCTTCATCGTGAGAAGTTGCAGATCTTGTTTGGAGCATAATTACATAATGAAAATAACCCAATTTTGAAAAATCAAAAATGGGTCTGTATGATGAGATAATTCCTTTTTCTAATTGTGTAAGTCTGTATTTTACAATATCTATTGTAAGATGAGTTTCTTTTGCTAAATTTATAAGTGGAGTTCTTGCATTTTGTGCAAGGCAAGAGAGAATTCTTACATCCTTTTCATCGATTGTGTAAACTTTTTCATCTTCTTTATACACTTCGCTCTTGAGAATTTCTTTGCTTTTATCTAAAAATAATTTTTCTATTTTGAATACTTTTGAAGAAACAATACCACTTACAAGATAATCTTTGATGAGGTGTTTTGTACTTTTTACTTTTGTAAGAAATGTATCAAGTGAGGAAAGTTTTTTTACAACGAGAGTTACTGCGTAATCAAATGCACCTTCCGTTTTTAAGAAGTGAATTGCTTCTTTATGTTCTTGGATGATCTTTCGAAAAAGTGTTTCTGCTTGTTCGTTTGTATGAAGTTTAAAGTACACTTTATATGTTGTATAACCTAATTTTCCCAAACTGATCGAACAAATATATTTTTCAATTATTCCTTTTTCTTGAAGATTCTTTATTCTGTATTCGCAGACATTTCTATTGATGCGCAATTTTTTTGCAAGTTTTGTTAAGGGAACTCTTGCATTTTCATCAAGCGCACAGAGTATTCTTTTGTCGATAAGATCAAGGTTCATTTTTTTTATTAATGTACGTATATTTTGTTAAAAATAGGTATTTGTTTATAATATTTTCCTTTTAATTACTATTTTTTAATAATAGATTCTATATTGTTTCGTTTGCAAAGATTTCTTGTAAAAGAAAGAGTGGTAAAATAGAGTGTGATGAAAAGAGTTTTGCTCTTTCTTTTATGAGGACTACCATGATATCTGATTTTGCAAGAGATCCAAAGTTAAGCGATCAAAAATTAATTGATCAAAAATTAAACAATCAAGCTTTAAGAGATACATATCTTTTAAGAAAAGCAGTCTATTGTGCGAGTTTTGACCCGCCAACAAAGGGTCATGAGTATATTATTACACAGGGAAGTATTCTTTTTGATGAAGTAATTGTCGCAGTGTCTATTAATGCAAGTAAGAAACCATTTTTTAGTCTTGAAGATCGAGTAAGACTTCTAAAATGTATGACTGTTTCACTTTCTACTGTTTCTGTTGAGTCATTTCAAGATAAATTTTTAGTACATTACGCGCAAGAAAAAAATTGCAGGTATATTCTTCGAGGAATGCGAAACAGTGTCGATTTTGAATATGAACAACGCATGCATTATCTTAATGAAAAAATTTCAGAAGGAACTCTTACAAATGTGTTTCTTATGCCGCCAAAAGAAATTGAAGAAATTAGTTCAAGTGTTGTAAGGTCTTGTCTTGGTCTAAAAGGTTGGAAAGAGATTGTTAAAAATTTTGTTCCAGAAGCTGTGTATGAAGAATTATCAAAGAGGTACACATGAATCTTGGAAAAAATTTTCATGAACTCTGGCAGACGGTTTGTCCAGAGAAAAGTTTTGTTCAAAATTATATCGATCTTGCAGCAAGGTATGGTGAGTCTCATAGACACTATCATACTCTTTCACATATTGCACATGCATTAAAAGAATTTGATGAAGTAAAACATCTTTCAGAACATCCCTTCGAAGTTGCTCTTGCGATTTATTATCATGACGCTGTTTATGAAACGAAAATAACAAAACAACATCAGATAATTAATGCAGATAAAAAGAGAGATACAAACGAAGAACAGAGTGCTTTTCTTGCAAAAAGTGCAGTAGTTAATGCAGGACTTGGAAATGATGCAGCTGAACGAGTGTATAATCTTATTCTTGCAACAGCACATAAAAGTGTTTCTAAAAATTCTGAAAACATTTCTCAAACAATTGATGAAAAAATTTTAGTTGATGTTGATCTTTCTATTCTGGGAAGACCTGAAAAGGAATTTAAAAAATACGAAGAAAATATTCGAAAAGAATATTCTTTTGTTCCAGAAGAAATTTATAAATCCGTGCGTGTAAATGTGTTGAATCGATTTCTTAATCGCGAAAAAATATACTCAACAGATTATTTTCATGATAAATATGAAAAATCTGCAAGAAAAAATTTAGAAAATTCCATTCAATTACTCAGGGGTATATACAATGAAAAATGAAACGCTTATTGAGATAATCTTAGGATGTATTGCCACACTTAGCGTCGTAATTCCCCTCGGAATGTACTCATATATGCGAATTGATGAATCAAATCTTAGCGCTGCAAAAGAATATTGTTCTGTGTATCAGAAAGGAAGAATAAAGAAAGGTTCAAATGAATCTTCAAATACATTTTTAGATGAAGTCCCTATTGGATATGGAAATTATTCCAAAATGTCTTGTAGTAAAGTTCTTCGAAAGTCAAATGAAAATACCTTTGATACAGAATCACTCATTCTTCAACAGATGTATAATGAATCTATGTATTGACCAATTGTTTTTTAAACTCCTCCTCTTTTTTTATATTGTATGCTTGAAAAATTTCATGATGCAGATAAATATGAATTTAAAGATGCTTTTATTGAGAGATATAAATCTCTCACTGATTGGGACACATTCAAAGAATATTCTCTTTCTTTTTTACGAAGATCTATTCGCGTAAATACTTTGAAAATTCCCATAAAAGAATTATGTGTTCGAATGGAAGATAAAGACAGAAATGAACAGTGGAAACTTACAAAAATTCCCTGGTGTCCTGAAGGATTTTGGATCACTGGTGAAAGACGCGATTTGGGAAACACTGTTGAACACGTGTTAGGATATATTTATGTACAAGAATCAGCGTCAATGATTCCTCCTATGGTTCTTGCACCAAAATCGGGCGATATTGTTCTTGATCTTTGTGCCGCACCGGGTTCAAAAACAACACAGATGGCAGCAATGATGGAAAATGAAGGTATTCTTGTTGCAAATGATGCAGATATTACAAGAATAAAAGCACTCGGATTAAATTTGCAAAGATGCGGGTGCGCAAATACAATTATCGCACACAATCCAAGACTGCATTTTCAAAAAGAGGTCTTTACAAAAATTCTTGTTGATGCTCCTTGTTCTGCCGTTGGAACAATTCGAAAAAGTCCAAAAGTAATTCGCATGTGGAGTCCGGATGGTGTAAGAAGACTTTGCGCGCAGCAAAGAGTTCTTACGGCAAAATCATTTGAAATGTTAAAACCTGGTGGAACAATGGTGTATTCGACTTGCACAATGGAACCAGAAGAAAACGAAGGCATTGTTGATTTTATTATTAATACCTTTCAAAATGCAAAAGTTGAAAAAATTGATCTCGATATTAAAAGATCAGAACCCGTTACTCATTTTGAAAAACAAGAATATTCTTCTGAAGTAAAAAAAACACTTAGACTCTGGCCGCAAGACAATGATACAGAAGGATTCTTTGTTGCGAAAATAAAGAAGAGCGAGTGAGAAAAAGTAAATAAAAGAATGATTGCAGTATTTTATCTCTGTTTATTCTTTCAAAAGCGATACTTATTTTAATATCTTCTATCTCTTTTTCTTTATGAAAGATCACTTTTACTTTTTTGGCATAACTAGAAAAGAAAGAGGTATGATTTTAGAAGACCCACTTTTTATTAAAGATGATGCTCATTTGGTTGATGTTGATTTTTTTGGTATTGAAAGAATGTATCAGAAAAAAAGTCTATTTCTCCCTGATATCGAGTTTCAAAAACAAAGAGGTTTGTTATTTTGTTCTGGTAAGAGTATCGATAATAATTCCTTTCTTGAGAATGGAATAGTGCTTGTTCCTTTTACAAGATTGTTGATGGGTAGTGTGTATTGCATTGATGAAAAAAAGATCATTCTCTTCAAGATCAACAGAGAAGTTTTGAATATTGATGAGGCAAAAAAATTATTTTCTGAACTTATTATCCCTTTAAAAATTATGTCTTTTTCTTCTTTTCAAAAAGAGATTGATAAATGGAAGGAACATTCTTTAGAAACATGTGAGTCTGAAACATTTCGTTTTGAACAAGATTCTTTTTCCTTTTGCATAAGTATTTTCCATTCTTTTTTCTTTTCTATACAAATAAAAGAAGATGAAAGAAAGATGTATGAAGATTTGAAAAAGAAGATTAAAAAAATGTATCCTGTGCCCGATTATGAAACTCGAATAGTAAATAGTAAAAAGTGATTTTCATGATACCTATTCTTCCTTCAATAAAATATGTTGTAGATTGGGCAGAAAGTGTTCATATCAATACTGATGCTCTTGATTCATTTTCAAAAGAACTCAGTATTTCTTCTGCATCTCCTTTTTCTGCTATCTCTGCAGCACCTGCATCATTTATTGCCGATATGTCCTTGTCAAAAAAAGAGCTCATTCATTTTTTTCTTCTTGTTCATTCGATGAACTTTTGTTATTGGGAAGAACCAAAATGGACAATGGAGTTTTCAAAAAAAGAAAAAACATATGTCCTTGATGGAGCTACTGCTCTTTTTGCAGCTGTCGGAAATGAAGTAAGAGAATTTGTTTTTTTTGGCGAGTCTTATGATTTTATTCTTAATCCTCTTGTTTTGTCTGAGATGTCTTGTAATAATCTTGCAAGTATACTTGAAGGATCACGAGAAATTCCACTTCTAAAAGAGAGGCATAAAAACGTAAATGAAATAGGAAGAGTGCTTCTTGAAAAATATAAAAATAATGGATATAATCTTATTAAAGAGGGAGAAAATGATGCAGTAAAAATTTTAGAAAATCTTGTTAAAAATTTTCCTTCGTATGAAGATACATCTGTTTACAAAGGTGAAAAAATTTTCTTTTACAAACGAGCGCAATTGTGTGTGTCTGATATTTCACGAGTGTTTGACAAATCATTTGGAAAACCACTTACTCATGTTTCTCATTTGACAGCCGCAGCAGACTATAAAATTCCGCAAGTTCTTCGCAAAGAAGGAATTCTTGTTTATGAAAAATCTCTTGCAGAAAAAATAGATAATAAAAAGTTATTTGAAAAAGATT
>OBEQ010944303.1_pt1 | contig 11587 bp, 8 predicted proteins | sample 1670901 | NCBI WGS metagenome assembly OBEQ01 (sample SAMEA104232315, study PRJEB22302) | groundwater metagenome | biome: forest; feature: aquifer; material: groundwater | place: USA | collected 2011-08-07 | depth 5.4 m | reverse complement strand
TCATATAATTTATTTGGAAAGAAGCTTCTACTCGGAGTATTGACAGAAAAGTAGTGATCGATAAAAAACACTAATAAGAATAAAGCTAAAAAAGATTTTTTAAAATTAGACGATTTATTTCTAAGAAAGTAGTCTATCAGATATGCACAAACTATATATGCAAAAAAGATAAAGCCAACGATCAATCTTCCTGGTACACGGATATTTGCCAGAAAAGGGATATAGTGGAAAACAATATAAGGAAGTGGAAAAACTATTCGTATTCCTTCATCAACGGTTATGCCCCATTTGCCAAATACATGAAGAAATGGTCCAAGTGTTAAAACTAAAAAAATTACGGCAACAAATAAGTATGGTTTAATGGAGAGGTAAAGCTTATACGGAAGTTTATTTTTTAGTTTTAAGATAAATAATGTGATAAAAGAAAATATAATAATGATTCCCGGATAGGTGAAATTTTCAAATATTCCTGAGGCAAATTTAAAACGGGTTGCTAGAAAAACTGCAATCGGATTTAAAAAATAACTATAGGTACCTGGGATAAAAAAATTAAAAAGATCTGATGAAAATTGAATTGCGCCACCCCACCCGTTAGCTGCTGGCAATTCTTCAAATTTTATGGTTTGCAATAAAATTACAACCCATGGATAAAGTAAAATACTTGTGAAGACTAGCCAACAAATTAAATACTTCCAATTTGATATGAATGAAGAAAATAAGTACTTTCTATCAAAAAAAAGATAGTAACCAATAATTAATCCAATAGACAGTGCAAGCATTACGAAATAATACTGATTCAAGTATAAAGAAAGTACTAAAAACAGAGATGCAAGAAGCGTAAATACAATTTTTTTACTTGTTTGCCTTTCCCTAAGTATCGAATATCCTGAATAAAAAAACCAAGGGAAAACATAAATTGGCATATAAGTTAAATGTCCTACTCTAGCCATCAGAAATGTCATATTGCCATACGCAAGCCCGATTAGAAAGGAAATGAATTTATCAAAGCCCAGTTTACGAAGTAACAGATACATTCCAAGATTTGCGAAAATAAGACCTGAGGCCACGAGAACACTTAATGACTGATGTTCTGATAAAAATGGCCTTAAGAAAACAAAGAAGAAACCATTCCCTGAATCTGTGGAAAGAAAATTTGTTCCAAAAGGATAAAGTAACGCATTGGAATATGCAAAGGGATTGCGCCCATTGATAATATTTTGGTATACCTTATCCATTGTAAACTCGACAGAAAATACTTCACCATACCGTGCTCCTACTTTTGAATTATCAAAAATTAGTTCATTCCAGAAAGAATGCATGAAAAAAATATTAACAAGAAAATATCCTAACAAAATAAAAACAAAAGGATATTTTTGGCAGCTTCGATGTAGTTTTTTTCTAATTTCCATAGTTAATTGATACTTATGAAAAACAATTGTGCCGCAAGATTTCTCTGATCTTTTTCTTTCGGAATAACATAACTTGGCTTAAAATTTTTAGTAAATCGTATGATGACCGTATTGATACCTGGCCTTATTTTACCAGATATATTAAAACTTAAGTGGGTTTTTTCAATTCCAATTGTTTTTTTGCCAACTTTGTAATCATTTAAATACACTTCTATTTCTTGAGGTTCATAAAAGGAAGAAGCCTGAAGAGTTAATTTTGTTTTCTGCAGATTATTTGTTTTCAGAAAAATTTTTGCAAGTTTCCCTTCCGTCCATCGAAAACCATTTTCGCGAATACTAAATCCCGCAGCAGTATATAGGTAATCATCGGGAGAGCCAAATGTAATTTCTTCAAAATTAGTCGGAGTAGGTTGACGTATATATAAATCATATCCACCATCAAAAAGTTGTTTATGATACCCAAGAGAGTAGAGAAGTTGTATAACTAATGGTGAATATTTTTCGTCAGTTTTCAAAATGATATATTTCACATCCAGGAAATCCAGTTCCTTCATCGCCTGCTGGAAGTTTCCCTGAAATAGTGTGATCCGAGGTTCTCCTGGTAGTTCTTTATCAGGATTATAGTTTCCTTTGTCTATGATCTGTGCGATGTATCCTATGAAAGGAAGATTCTTATAATAGGAAAAGATGGAGGGATGAACCCTTGCAGTATATCCGCCAATGATGGGTTTGTGATAAATCAAAGATCCTGTCATTGGGTCGATAGCGTGGACATACCCAATATAATCAAAGCCGTCACGAACGGTGAAAGGAATCTCCATAACCGAAAAAAAATTATCATCACGCTTTATCAATTGATAAGAAGCCACCGGTAAATTCCTATTGGTTCTCTTTGGAACAATATAAAATTGATCAAATATCAGTAATAAATAAATTAGAATGATTATTACAAGATGTTTTTTAAATACCTTGGGTAATAAAAAATTCAGTAATTGAGCGCTGATTATTGAGGCTAAGAATACAAATGCGGGAATAAATCTCGTTGGGGCACGCAGCGCGGTTAACCCAGGGATATAATGAAAGAGTAAAAAAGGAAGGGGAAAAACGACACTCACGTCCTCCAGTTGAATCATCCAGCGATTAAAAACTTTCAGAAAAGGACCTAACGTCAATACTACAAAAATAATACTAATCAAAAAGTGCGGCCAAATTTTCTTTCTCAAAGACAAAGGAAGTTTTTTTCTCCAAAATACTAAACCCAAATATGTTACTAAAATAATAATTCCCGGATAGACAAATTTATCCCAACTGCTCAGATAGACTTTTTGATAATTTATAAAAATAACAGAAACCTTTGCCAGTTGATTAATAATATAATGATAAAAAGGATTATATTCGCTAGGGATGATAAAACTTAAAACGTCTGCAGATAGCTGATTTGCACCTCCAAATCCTGGAGTCTTCACTAATCCTTCCAACTGTAATAATTTTATAAATGGATAAACCCAAGGAATTGAAGCGATAAGAAATGACAATAAAGTAATAGCCAGATAAAAGTAACCGTTTTTTAAAATATTGAAAGCAATTTTCCGTTGAAACAATAAATAATAAATTGTGTAGAAACTCACTATAAGAAAGATAGTCATCAAATAATATAAATTCAGCATGAGGATAAATGCGAATAATACTCCAGTGAAAATCGAATATGTCAATTTCTTAATTTTACTTTTGGTTTGGAAATATGAATAAACAATTAAAAAAAATAGCGGAAAGATAAAGAGGGAAGTATAAATATAATGACCATCTACCCTATGAGAAATAAATGGAGTAAAACTAAAGCAAAGGGCAAAAAGAGTAGCTATCGCATATTTGATATTAAACTTCCTCAATAAAGCATACATGAGTATGCTAGAGAGTAAATTATTCATAAGGACAATTATTAACATTGAGACATGAGTTGAAAATAATGGTCGCAAGAATATATAAAATATCAAATTGGAAACACCCGGATCATTCATAGCCAAATTTTGGCTGTAGGGGTAAAGCATGCTATTTGATATAAGGTATGGATTTTTAAGTTGCAGAATATTTCTAAAACTCATTTCTAATGTAAATTCCGCTAGCGAGCTTTCACCAGTTGGAAAAAGGTCTTTGGGGTCGTGAGAAAAAATTGTAGCCCAAATTCTAAAATTAAATAAGATATTAAAGGAAAGAAACAATAGAATGATTATCAGATTGATCAATTTCTGAGTCATATGGGAAGATTCCGATATAAATATAAACGAGTGTACACTACGATTTCACCACTGTCTAGTGAAATTTACCTTTCACAGTAATTGAACTTGTAAAAACCATTCATCTATGGTTATATTACTATTATAATCTAGAATGTTTATTCGTTTGTTTAAATCTAACTATAGAATTATAAGTCTATTACTTATTGGCCTCCTTATTTTTCTTTATTCCTACTGGGTCAATTTAGATCGCCCGGGAGTTACATCACCACTAGGCTGGTATGGAATATGGTTTGATCAAAGTCTTTACTATCAGCAGTCTCGGTCAATGGCACAGTTTCACTTAGATAAAAGCACATTTCAGTATCCGATTATCTATCCGCTATTGGGATCATTACTTATTAAAATTTTTCCAAAGGATCCTTTTCTACTTGTTGATGCAGTACTATTTCTTCTCACAATTACGATCTTATATAAGTTGTTGGAAAAAGCTTTTGATGGACAAAAGGCGATATTTGGGATAATTATTTTGTTCTCACTGAATAGATTTATATTTGATTTCGTCACCCCGTGGACGACATCCGTGACAGCTCCACTTTTTTTAATTATCTTTTTGATTCTCTATACAAATAAATTCACACGTAAAAGATTAGTTATTATCAGTGTTCTCACCGGATTGGGAGGTTTAACTCGATATACGGATATCTTATTCTTTCTGCCACTTGTGATCGGTTTTATTTTCAAAGATAATTTTAAATCCTTAAAGAGTAAATTAGTATCTGTAGTGTTAGTGGGAGCTATCCTGCTGTGCTTTATCGGTATTTTCCTAGTACTAAACTTTGCTCTATCTGGTTCACCTAGCGGGCCATACATTCAGAGGAATATTACCACTTTTGACTTCGATTTTGCCCCTCTGACGATAATTGAAAAAACAATTGGCTTCTTCTTCAATTCCTATACCTTCCACCGTCAGATTGCATTTTATAGCAGTTCGGTTTTAGCGTCCTTCCCTATATTTTTATTTATTTTGCCATTTGGTCTTGTCTTATTTAACCTGGTGAGAAAAGAACAAAAACATATGATTATTGTTCACACTTTCCTTTTCAGTAGTTTTATCCTTTGGTATGTAAGTCATATTACCTTTAATGGTGTTTCCCCATTTACGTTGAAAACTTTAGCACTTCACTATCTCAAGCCGTGGTATGGAATTGCAGTATTTTATACAATCTATATAGTCGATAAAATTTTTCTACAAAAAACTATCGATATCATTAATTTAAAGCTTTTCATAAGCTCAGCTTCCTTGTTGTTGTTACTACCATTTTTCATACAAAAATCCCAACCTAGACTACTGACTAACTATAATTGGGAGGTGTCAACTTCTGTAAATCAGGCGATAGCTTGGGACGTTTTAGATAATAACTTAGATACAGCATGGAGCTCGATCAGACCTCGAAAGAAAGGGGATTCGGTTTTCATCGATCTCAAAAAAGAATACATGATAAGTAGGCTACAGCTTGTTGATGGTGGGGTTAATGTTGTCACCAACTTTGATACTTTCTTATCAACTGACGGGAAAGTATGGCAAAAATTGTCTGCAAACTACACCTATAACCAGAGGCGAAGCGACAGTTGGGAAATATTGGGATATATGAAGAAAGCACGATTCATTAAATTGGTGTTAAACGAAGAGTCTCCAATAGACCCATGGTATATAAAAGAAATATATATTTTTGGTTATTAATACCTTTTCAAAATCATTTTAAGAAAATACTTGTCTGCATTTTCCAACGTATTATCTTCTTCCCAAATGATCATATTCGGTTTTGCAATTTTTCGAAGCGGAATTAGTTCATAATTTACAAATCCGCACCTTTTATAGTAATTTACCGCTCTATCATTATCTGAAAATACGCGCAGAAAAATTTGTTTTGGTTTCAGTTCATTGCAAGTCCATTTTAAAAGAGCTTTTAATGCAAGCGTCATTATGCCTTTCATGTAATTTTTTTCTCCCCTGACGACATTATCAACTTCGCATGTACAAGCCTGAAAATCAAAAGAATATAAGCCCAAATGACCAACTAACTTTGGTTTTTTAGCTGTATCTTCAATAAAAAAAAGAATACGTGATGGATTATATATGAATTGCTTTTCCAACCAAATTTTTGTTCCTTTAAGTGTAACCTTAAACTGACTAGGAAAAGCAAAAGAATTTTCTTTGCGCCATTTGGAAAGAAGTGAAATTTCCATATTATTTTGAAGTGTTTTAATATTTAGAGGACGTAAAATGGCAATTAATTCTTCCCTTTCGTTATATATAGGAAGTTTGTAAGGCAGGGGTTGATAATGTTTTCCGATTTTTAATTGCGAAAATATATCCAATACTCGCTTTTGAAAATCCTTATTTAAATCTCTCTTTTTGATTTTAAAATCTTTCTTACTTTTTGACATACAAAATCAACTTGTTTTTCTTTCAATTTCAGACCGCTTGGTAGATTAATCCCATTCAATCCAACATGGTGGGCAATAGGCGTATTTTGTTCTTTATACATTGGAAACATGCTAATGGGATAAAAGAAAGGTCGGGTATCCACTCCTTCGTCTCGCATTTTCACTCGGAATGTATCGCGATCTATACCAAAATCGCAATCGAGAATAATCGATGTCATCCACCGATTGCTTCTCGTATGTGGTCTTTCGGAATTCATTGAAATGCCATCCATGTCACTTAGTCTCTCCCAGTACCAATCAAATATCTGTCTTTTTTTGGCGACAAATTCTTCAATACGTTCCAATTGGGCAAGACCCAAAGCGCAGGAAATATTGGGAAGTTCAAACGAATATCCAACAGATATTTGCCAAAATTTCTTTTTCGGATCTTCCCCATGATTATTGAGAAAGAGTATTTTTTCAAATAAATTTTTATCATTTGTAACAATCATTCCGCCAAAACCAGTGACCATAATTTTTGCTCCCTGAAAACTAAAAGCACCAACATCACCAAAACTTCCTGGTTTTTTGCCTTTGTACATGGTTCCCACAGCAGGACACGCATCTTCAATAACATATAATTTGTGATTATGAGCTATTTGCATGATTTCATCCATTTCTGCAGGATTACCGTAGAAGTGCACGGGCATAATAGCTTTTGTTTTTTTTGTAATTGCTTTTTCAATTTTTTTGGGATCAATACACCAAGTATCTCTTAGAATATCTACAAAAACCGGTTTGGCTCCCAACAGTATTATTACGTCAGAACAAGCAAAATAAGTGAGTTCAGGTAAGATTACTTCATCACCAGGACCTATTCCTAATGCCGCTAGACCAAGCCAAAGTGCACCAGTCCCTCCGGATGTTGTCCGGGCATATTTGACTCCAATATATTTAGCAAATTCACTTTCAAATTTCCGCATGTAATAATACGATTTATCATTCCAGCCGGTTTTGATAGCATCCATTACATAATTTATTTCTTTCTGACTAATTGAAGGTCCACCGGTAAGAATGAGCTTTTTTTGTTTAGTCATATTTTAATTGTTTAAAATTTTTTTGATAATATACCGTGGTCTTCTTTTCACCTCCAAAAATATTTTTGATAAATATTCTGCAATGACGCTTAAAGCCAGAAGTTGTATTCCACCAATAAAAAGAATGAGTACAAAAAGAGTAGGAATACCTTTGGGAGATGCAGGATTAAAAAAGTAAGAAATCAAAAAAAGAACAATGGAAAGAAATGATGCTACAACAGCGATAAATGCTAGTTGTGATATCCAGGTTAACGGTTTAAACGAGAAATTTACAATAATTGTCTTTGCCCACCACAGTCCCGACCAAAAGCTCTCTGTAGATCTTCCTTTTACCCGTGCGTCACGAACATAAAGAATACCTATTTGTTTAAATCCAATGAATGCCCGTAAGCAGCGAAGATAATAATCATACTCATCTAACTTAACAAGTTCATTGATAACTTGTCTATCAATGAGAGAAAATTCTCCAGCATTGAGAGGAATTTGTATGTAAGCCAATTTACTCAAGATATGATAGAAACTTCGATAGAAAAAATTCATAAGCCAGCTATACCCCTTCCGAATCTCTCTTATTCCGTATACTACGTCAAATCCGTTTTCCCACTTTTGAATAAACTCTGGAATAAGTTCCGGTGGATCCTGTATATCACCATGCAACAGTACAGCAGCATCTCCTTTGCAAAAGTTCAGTCCGGCAATAAAACTTGGTTGTGGAGAACCAAAGTTTCTGCTCATTAAAATTACTTTTACTTTTTTATCTTTTTTCGCTAAATCAGAAAAAATCTTTTCAGAATTGTCTGTTGAGCAATTATCTACAAAAATAATCTCATATGTGAATTTCAATTTACTAAAAACAATTAGTATCCTTTCATACATCGGTAAGATATTACCAATTTCATTAAATGTAGGAATAATAAGTGAAATAATTTTAGGAGTCATACTGAGAAAGAAACGTAGTTATAACTTTTTGTATATACCGAAGTCTTGGCATATCTATTCCCGGAAATACTCCTAACCAAAAAGCTCCATTCATTACCAAATCCGCGTTTTTCATATTCCCGACCACTTTATATTTAATATTTTTATACGCTGGATGTTTCAGAAGATTACCGGAAAAAATGGTTCTTGTGGCAATTTTATTATCTTCCAGATATTGAGTCAACTCATTTCGGGTAAACGGGCAAGAGGGTTTTACAATAGCTGGAAAACCAAACCAACAGGGATCTTCTTTACTTGTTAGTTTGGGTAGGATAAAGTATTTTTTATACTTGGAAAAAAATGAATATAAATTTTTATAATTTTCTTTCCTCTTTTTGATAAAATAAGGAAGTTTTTTAAGCTGGGCTACTCCAATAGCTGCCTGGAAATCAGTCAATTTTAGATTGTAACCAATTTGTGTATAGGTGTATTTGTGATCATACCCAAAAGGTAAATCACCAAACTTCCAATCAAACCTTTTCCGACAAGTGTTATCTTTCCCCGTATCACACCAGCAGTCACGGCCCCAATCTCTAAATTGGCGAATAGATCGGTGTATGAGAGGCTGATTCGTAATCACGGCGCCTCCTTCTCCCATAGTGATCTGGTGAGCAGGGTAGAAGGAAAAAGTAGCAATATCCCCAAAAGTACCTACAAGTTGATTATCGTATCTAGACCCCAAAGCATCGCAGCAATCTTCTATTAGCCATAAGTTATATTTTTTAGCAAGATTGCTTACATAGGTAAGATCGTAGGGAATACCAAGCGTGTGGGCCACCATGATAAGTTTGGTTTTTTTTGTAATCGCTTTTTCTATTTTTGCTACATCGATATTAAAAGTCTCAATATCAATATCGATAAACGTAGGTTTTAATCCATATAAAACTCCGGGGTTAACAGTGGTGGGAAATGCGACTGGCGTGGCAATAAATTCGTCTCCTCGTTTTAATCTTCTCTCACCAAATACCGATGAGGTGAGTGATGCCAAAGCCGTAAGGTTTGCTGACGAGCCGGAATTCACAAGTGATACATAGTTAACTCCCATAAAAGTACGGAAATCCCGCTCAAACTGTTTAGAAAATTCTCCTTCAGTCCACCAACCGTCTTTGGCCACCTGAATAGCATTATTGATTTCTTCCTGGTCAAAAACTTTGCCGGAAACAGGAATATACGTTTCTCCGGGAATAAATTTACTTTTATTTATCATAACGAATAATTTCTTTAAATATTATACCCAAATTCAGGACAATTTATTGCGTATAATTTTTACAATACCCGCTGGCGAAAGTGATAATCTTTCTCTTAAGTAATCTTGGGATCCAATATATTTTATAAATCTGTCAGGTGTGCCAATGCGGGTAAGTGTTGGCATTTTATCGTATTCAGATATGATTTCGGCAACAGCTGATCCCAAACCTCCTATTTGACCATGTTCTTCTACCGTAAAAACAGATTTTTTTCCTCTGCTTTCCTGTACTACAAGTTTTATATCTATTGGTTTTATGGTATGGAGATTTACGATAGAAGCAGATATATGATATTTATCTTTCAATATATTGCCGGCGTCCAATACATTTTTTAAAATAGTTCCGGTAGAAAATATTGTGATGTCTGTTCCTCTGGAGAGAATTACTCCTTTTCCAAATTCAAAAGGATAAGTTTTTTGGTAAATCGTGGGTTCTTCTTTTTTTCCTATACGAATATAGACGGGTGTAGATTGGGAATATATATAGTCAATTGCAAGAACTGCCTCGATACCGTCACACGGGGATACTATAGAAATATTGGGTAAACATCTAAGAATCGCTATGTCTTCAAGCGCAAAATGAGTACATCCCAAAATGCCATATGACAGACCGCTTCCAACACCAATTATAGTAACATTCGCATTGTTATAACAAATATCATCACGAATTTGTTCGAAGCATCTCATAGTGGCGAAAGGAATGATGGAATATACAAATACTTTTTTTCCGCTTAGAGCAAGACCTGTTGCAGTCCCCATCATATTTTGTTCAGCTACTCCCATATTTACAAAACGTTTAGGAAATTCTCGCTCGATATTCTCCAGAACCGAAAAACCTAAATCTCCAGTTAGAAGACAAACATTTTTATCCTGTTTCATTAAAGTATAAATTTTCTCTATAACTGCTGTTCTCATATTTTTAAATTACATGGCTTGTAAAATTAAACGTTTCGTTTCTTCATCAATAGAATAATAATGTGATTCGAATTTTCCCTCAAATTGAGGAATTCCTTTACCTTTTATTGTATGAGCGATGATAAAGTTAGGTTTTCCGTTTGATTGTTGTTTCACGAGTCGAAAAATAGAAGTTAACTCATCCAGATTATGTCCATCAGTTTCATAAGTATTCCATCCAAATGGTGAAATTTTATCTTTTAGTTCACCCAAGTCTAATACTTTTTTCGTTGATCCATATCCCTGTTGCCCATTAGCATCGATAATGGCAACCAAATTATCCAACTTATGAAAACCAGCAAACATAATTGCCTCCCAGTTTGATCCTTCATTCAATTCTCCATCAGACATCAAAACGTAGATAGATTTCTTGGTAAGTTCATAAAAATTAGCTATTGCAAATCCTATTCCTATCGGTAAACCATGACCTAAAGAACCCGTAGAAACCTCAACTCCAGGAACAACTTTTGTTACATGTTCTGGAAGAATTCCTCCATTTGTATCATATTCTTTGAGAATTCGATGAGGAAAAAAACCGCGCGTGGCCAAAGTAGCATAAAGTGCAGCAGCTGCATGGCCTTTACTCAAAATAAAAATATCTCTATTTGGATCTTTAGGTTTCCTTGGATTCAGATGTAAAGTATGAAAGTATAATACAGTTAGAATTTCTACGATTGAAAGAGAACATCCTATATGATGTGATTCTTTCGGCACAAGCATTTCTATAATACTCTTTCTAAGATTATGAGCAACTTGAGAAAGATTTATTTTTGATGATTTCATAGGTCATATTATAGCATTATTAATCCTAATTTGATATAATTTACCGGCATGGAAAAAATAAAAAAAAAGAATATATTGATCACAGGCGGATCCGGATTTATTGGTAGAAATCTGCAAGAATATTTTCATTCAAAGCACTTCATTTTTGCCCCATCACATCGCGACCTTGATCTTTTAAACACTGAAAAACTTACAAATTTCATTAGAAGAAACAATATTCAAATCATTATTCATGGAGCAAATATTGGAGGAGAAAGAGACACTATAGAAATAAAAGACATGGTTAAAACTAATTTGAGGATGTTTTTTAATATTGTGAGAAATCTAAATATTATTGAGAAAGTTATTCATCTTGGGTCAGGTGCAGAATATGATAAAAAAAGAACTTTAGCGCAAGTTAAAGAAGAAGAATTCGACTCAATGATGCCTCAGGATGATTATGGGTTTTATAAATAT
>OBEQ010640024.1_pt1 | contig 11588 bp, 8 predicted proteins | sample 1670901 | NCBI WGS metagenome assembly OBEQ01 (sample SAMEA104232315, study PRJEB22302) | groundwater metagenome | biome: forest; feature: aquifer; material: groundwater | place: USA | collected 2011-08-07 | depth 5.4 m | reverse complement strand
GCGGGGTGCGCCGCCCCGGGCGGGGCGGGGGGCGCCCCCGCCGCGGGCTTGGCCGCTTCGGGCTTGGCCGCAGGCGCCGGTTGAGCCGCCGCCGGCGTGGCTGCTGCCGCCTTCTTCTCTGCCGCGGGTGCAGCCGCGGCCTTCTCGTCCTTCGCGAAAGAAACTGCCGAGGTCGCGAGCAACGACACGACCGCCATTCCACCCACGTATGCAAGCTTCTTCATGGCTCAACCCTCCGATGAGTGGGGCGAGTATACGCACATCACAGAAAGGTGGAACCTCGCAATTCGCCTAGGGATCTGTCGCCGCATGCGCCCTGTAGGCCTCTCCCGAAACCGAGGGTCTCGATCCGGAAATCGGTGAGGCAAGGGGTGTGTCAGACGCGTGATTACGTCGACTTGGCCTGCGGTACGGACCCTGCAATATGACCCCCCCATGCGATTCGTTTATAGCCTCGTGCTGGTGCTCGTGGTCGCGGCTGTTGCACGTACAGCTGCCGCCTCTGTGGGCCCGTCGTCGACGGCGCTCGTGCTGCCTGCCCGCATCGCCCAGCTGGTGCTCAGCGATGGGCGCGTCCACGCGGGCCAGATGCGCTTCCTGGCCCTGGTGCAGATGCTCGCGCCCTCGCGCGAGGAGCGCATGCGCCGCGAGCTGCCCGTGCGTCCGGTGGGCGGCGAGGTCACCTCCGAGTTCGGCATGCGCAAGGACCCCATGCACTCCGTCTCCGCGCGTCGGCGCGAGCGTCATCCTGGCCTCGACCTCGAGGCGCACATGGGCACGCCGGTGGTCGCGGCCGGCAACGGCGTGGTCGTGCAGGCGGGCCACGCGGGCGGCTACGGCCGCATGGTCGTCCTCGACCACGGCGGCGGCCTCGAGACCCGCTACGCGCACCTGTCGCGCATCGTGGTGCGGCGCGGCGAGACCGTGACCGCAGGCCAGCTGCTCGGCAAGTCGGGCGCCACCGGCCGCGTCACCGGCCCGCACCTGCACTTCGAGGTGCGCGTGGACGGCGCGGCCGTCGACCCCAAGGAAATCGTGGCCGCGCAGTCGACGGCCATCGCCTCGCCGGTCGCGTCTCGCTAGTCGCCTACGCCTGCGCCTACGCCTTCGCCGCCATCGCACGCGCCTTCATCACGTCCTGCTGCAGGCTCATGATGAGGCGCGGGTCGGTGAACAGGTTCAGCTTGGGTGCGAGCAGCTTGGCGTAGCGATCGAAGTACAGCAGCTGCTTGGTGATGAGCACGAACTCCTTGGGCAGCTTCATGCGGTGCTTGCTGGCCACGCGCTGGATCTGCGGCAGCATCTCGGCGTAGTTGACGTCGCCGAAGCTGAGCTTGAGCAGCGGGCTGTACGCGCCTTCCAGATCCTTGGTGAAGCCGGCCACGTCGATGTTCTCGTGCACGCCGCCCATCTCGACGATGATCTTGGCCAGTCCCTTGTAGTCGCCGGTGGCGAAGGCCACGATGTACTCGGTGACCATCTCGCGCTGGCGGCCGTTGAAGCGGCCGACGATGCCGAAATCCAGGAAGCCCAGGTCCAGGTTGTCGAGCAGCATCAGGTTGCCGGCGTGCACGTCGCCGTGGAAGAAGCCGTGCAGGAGCACGCACTGGAACCAGGCGACCAGGCCCTTGATCAGGTGGCCCTCGGCGTCGACCCCGCGCGCGTCGATGCCCGCCTTGTCGTCGACGCGCGTGCCGTAGAAGCGCTCCATGACCAGCACGCGCGGCGTGGTCATCTCCCAGTACGGCTTGGGCGCGCGCACGTCCTTGTGGCCCAGCTCGGCCATGATCTCGTTGAAGCGCTCGCAGTTGGCGGCTTCCTTGCGGAAGTCGAGCTCCTCCTGCAGCGTGGCGGCGAAGTCGTCGACGATGGCCACGGGGTTGGCCAGGTCGGCGTCGCGCACGAAGCGGTGCGCCAGCCCGGCCACGCCGCGCAGGATGCGCATGTCGGCGTGCACGCGCTTCTGGATGCCGGGGCGCTGCACCTTGACCACGACCTTGGTGCCGTCGTCGAGCTCGGCGGTGTGCACCTGCGCGATCGACGCGCTCGCCAGCGGCTTGGGCTCGATCTTCTTCAGCCGGGCTGCGTTCTCGCCCAGGTCTTCGCGCAGGATCTCCTGCACCTCGGCAAAGGAGAACGGGCGCACGCGATCGAGACACTTCTGGAACTCGCTCACGAACGGCTTGGGGAACATGCCCGACGACGAGGCGACGATCTGGCCGAACTTGATGAAGGTCGGGCCCAGATCCTCGGCCAGGCGCCGGGCCATGACCGGCCGGGTGTACGGCTTCCACGTGCGCCCCTGCAGCTTCATGACCACGCGCCGGACCAGGAGCGCGTCGCCCAGCATGAAGAAGAGGTGCTTGCAGAGCAGCAGGCCGAAGACCCACAGCCGGCGCGTGGTCGGCATGAGGATCGACAGCAGCAGGACCGCCAGCGCGGCGCCGATCAGGACATACGCATACACAGGCATGAGCGCGCAGATTCCAGCACGGTTGCCGGCCCCGGGCTACTCCTTCTTGCCGCTGCCGTCGCCTTCGTCACGGATGCGCGCATGCTCGATGAGCAGGTACTGCGTGGACATCTGCACCTCGTCGGCGCCCACGACCTCGCAGGCAGAGAACTCGAAGTTGCCCTGCTGCCAGTCGAGCACGTGCAGCAGCCGATCCTTCGACGAGCCGGTGCTGGCCGCGGTCGACTCCACCTTGACGATGTGCCCCTGGGCCACGAACAGGCGCGCCACCTCCTGGTCGGAGAGCACGGCCAGGATGCCCGACTTGCGCTCGAACTCGAGCAGCGACAGCAGCGTGCCGAAGCCGATCTCGGCCAGGTTGCCGCGCAGGGTGATGCGCTCGCTCGACGAGCGCGAGGTCAGCGCCAGGCGACGCAGGCGGATGCACACTTCCTCGTCGGTGAACGGGCGCTGCAGGAAGTCCTTCACGCCCAGGCGGTAGGCGCGCAGGCGGGTCAGGTCGCTGGAGTCGTCCGACATGAGCGCCACCGGCACGTCGCCCAGGCGCGGCTTGGTGGTCAGCATCTTGACCAGGGTCCAGCCGTCCATGACCGGCATCTCGTCGGCGACCAGGAGCACGTCGGGCGCCTGGTTCAGGCAGGCGGAGTAGGCCTCGGCGCCGTTCGACACCGTCTCGACGTCGAAGTCGCTGTCGCCCAGCGCGTTGGACAGGCGCTCGAGCAGGCGCGGTGAGGGATCCGCGACCAGCACGCGGGCGACCCGGGGCAGCTCGCGCGGCGGCGGGGTCAGCTCCTCGAGCAGGTCGACCAGGAACGACTCCAGCCGCTGCCGGTGGGTCTCGTCCTGCTCGAGAAACTCGAAGCCCATGCCGGCGCGGCGCGAAAGCGCGCGCGCCGCGCGATCCGAGAGGATGTGAGCGACGCGCGAGATCACGTTGAGCGCGCCGCCGCGCGGCAGGTGCAGGGTCAGCTCGACCACGTTGCCGACGGGCAGGAACTCGCTCGTGCGCACGAACACGCCGTGGCGGCTGATGTCCTCGGTGGCCGCGGCCACGCGCTCGCCCAGGCGGGAGAACTCCACCTTGAGCGAAGTGACGATGCGTGGCTCGCGCGGCACGGTGCGGCGCCATTATAGCTCAGCCGTCCCTGCTTTACTTCGCGGCGGCGGCGCGCGACAAGGCGAGGGACGGACACGAGCGCATGGGCATCCTCAAGAAGCGGCCGAAGATTCGCCTGCGCGTGCCCGAGCACATCTCGCCGGGCGAGCACTTCGTGGCGCGCGTCGAGGTGCTGGCCGACCGGCCGGTCGAGACCCGCGGCGTGGTCGTGTCGCTCCTGGGCGAGGCGCACGCCGCGCTGGGCGCGGGCAACACCCGCACCACGCGCACCGATCGCTTCCTCGCGCTCGAGTCGGTGCCCGAGCCGGGCCGGCGCATCATCGCGGGCGCGCGCGTCTACGAGTGCGGCTTTCGCATCGCCGACGACGCGCCGCCGTCGTTCGAGGGTGTGGCCGGCTGGGTGCGCTACCGGGTCAAGGTGCGCGTCGACATCCCCTGGTGGCCCGATGCACGCGAGACCTTCGAGCTGGGCGTGCGCGGGCGGCGCGCGCTGCCCGACGCGGGTGTGCCGCTGCGCTTCGCCTCGGCGCCGGGCGGGCCGCGCGCCACCGAGGCCTACCTCGAGGGCAGCCTGGCCTGCAACGTGGTCTCGCCCGGCGAGCTGCTGGCGGGCCGGATCGCGCTCGGCAACGTCGCGCACCACCGCTACCGCATGGTCAAGGTGGCCCTGGTCGGGGTCGAGAACGTGCGCATCGGCCGGCGCCGCGCCAGCGCCGAGATCGCGCGCTACGGGCTCGAGCTCGCCGTGACCGACGCGGGCGAGGGCGAATCGGTACCCTTCACCTTCCGCGTGCCCGAGGCGGTGGCCGGCTTCGCCACGCCGCTCCTCGGGCTCGACTGGTTCCTCGAGGTGCGCGCGGTGGTCCGGCTCGGCTTCGATCTCGAGCTGAGCACGCCCATCCCCCTGGCCGAGACGAGCGGCGAGCGGCGCGAGCGCGCGCGCACGCGCCTGGCCCCGCCCGCCGTGGGTGGCGAGCGCCTGACCGAGGTCTGGCAGAAGGTCGCCGCGGAGGTCGGCCTGGCCTTCGAGGGCGAGCGCCTGGCCGGTCACCTGCGCGGCACGCTGGTGGTGCTGCGTCGCGAGGCGCGCGGCAAGGACGGTACCTTCCTGGTCGGCGAGCTGGGTTACCCGTCGCTCGGCCTGGGCCTGGAGGTGCGGCCGTTCACGCTGTGGTCGTGGTCGGCGCTCACCGGCGGAGGTCGGCTCAAGCTGGGCCGCGAGTGGGACGCGGCCCACCGCGCACACGCGCGCGACCCGGTGCAGGCGCGCGCCTTCCTGGCGCCCCTGCTGGGTACGCTCCTGCCCCTGGTCAGCGAGGAGCTGAGCGACGAGCGCGCGCGGGTCGTGCGCCAGGACGGCGGCCGCGAGGTCGAGGCGCTGCGTGCCTTCGCGCGCGACGTGCTCGCGCTGGCCGCGGTGCTGGGCGAGGGCCGCGCGCCCGTGCCCCCGCCCGGGCCGTTCGCGCACGCCGACATGCTCGACTCCTGGTCCCGGCTGGCCGCACACGTCGAGGGTCGGCTGTGCACGGGCGACATGAGCGTGGAGGGCGCCCTCGCGGGCGGGCGCGTGCGCGTGGCCACGGTGTGGGACGCGGCCACGCCGGTGGCGACCGAGCTCGGCTTCGAGCCCGCGCATCGCATGGCGGTTCCCGCCGGCGGCGTCGACGCGGCGCCCGAGCTGCGCCGGATCGTGCACACGCCCGACGGGCTGCGCGTGGACGCGACCTCGGTGCTGCTGACCCTGGCGCCGGCCGAGCACGACGGCGACGTGCTGTGGCAGCGCCTGTCGGAGATGGCGATCCTGGCCGCACGCCTGCGCGAGAGCGCGGCGGGGGCGTACCGCTGAAGCTTCGCCCGCCGCCTACTTCTTGTACGTGTACAGGAGGTGCGCGTGCTTGGCGTTGTCGGGGTAGCCGAAGCGGAAGCCCAGCTTGCGCTTCGGCCCCTGCTTCCACAGGTCCTTCATCTCGCGCTGCATCTCCGCCTGGCCGCCGTTGCCGAAGTACGCGCCTTCGAACTCGCCCCAGGTCTCCTGCGTGAACCCGGCCGGCTTGGCATAGCGGGGCGGAATCCCGGTGTCGTCGGTGACCATGCGGTCCATGTGCGCGAGCAGGTAGCCGCGCACGGTGGCGAAGTACTTCAGCCAGAGCAGGTAGCTCGCCGCCTTGGTCATGGCCGAGATGGTGCCCTTCTGCTCCAGGTGCTTGATGGGCCCGGGATCCTTGGCCAGCGCGCCATCCGACAGATCCGCGGCCAGGTGGCGGAAGGTCTTGAGCGGCGCGCTGGCGTCGCCGCGCTTGCGGAAGGTGATCTCGACGTCGTTGAACGGTCCGACCTGGACCATGTTCTCGTCGGCCGCCTTCTTGCGGCGTAGATCCGCGTTGGCGTCGGGGTGCGCGTCGGCCGCGGTCACATCGGCGTCGGTCAGGTAGGCGAGCGAGCCGTCGGCATTGACGCGGAAGAAGCGCGCCGACACCGGCTCGTAGCCGTGCGCCTCGAGCGCGATGAGCGTCATCACCAGCACGCCGGGCAGGACGTCCTTGCCCGCCGCGTTGGAGTCTGCCGACAGCTGGATGGTGGTGTTCCAGGCCATGCGCAGCTGCGCGCTGCACACGCCGCGCACGCTGCCCAGGCGCTTCTCCAGCTGCTTGTTCTGGTTGGCCAGCACGACCACCGAGCGCGGGTCGCCCATGCCTTCCAGCGACAGCGTGGTGTACTCGCTCGCGTCGGGGTAGACGGCGAGCAGCGTCAGCAGGTCGCCGCCGCCGAACGGGTAGACCACCGACTTCTGGTAGCCGCCCTTGAACAGCTCAGCGAAGAAGGGCGCGGCCTTGACGAACCAGCGCGTCCGCCACGACTCCATGGCCTTCTTGAGCTGGGTGCAATGCTTGTCCACGATGGCCGCGTCGTAGCCCGCCGGCAGCGCGTTCTCGGCGCCGCCACCGCACGCGGCGACCCGGTAGAGCGTCTTCACCTCGGTGGTGAAGTCGCGCGGCGCGTCGGCCGCTTGGGCCCGGCTGACCGGGCCGACGGAGACGAGGAGCAGGGCGATCGCCGGCAGCGCGGCGGTCAGGACATCACGGCCAAGCTTCATCCCGTCACGGTAGCATCGACCGTGCTAAAGGAGCGAGAGTGCTGGTGCTCCTGCTGCTACTCCTGCCCGTCTTCGACCTCTGGCTGCTGATCCAGATCGGGCGCCACATCGGCTTCTTGCCCACGATCGGCATGCTGATCGCGACCGCGCTCATCGGCGTGCAGCTGGCGCGCGCGGAAGGTCTGCGCGTGCTGCACAAGGTGCAGCTGGCGCTGGCCGAGCGACGCGCGCCCGAGCAGGAGCTCATCGCGGCGTTCCTGGTCTTCCTGGGCGGCGTGCTGCTGGTCGTGCCGGGCGTGATCTCCGACGCCGTGGGCATCCTGCTGCTGTTCCCGCCCAGCCGTGGGCTCATCGCCCGCCTGCTGCGCCGGCGCTGGGAGAAGGCCATCCGCGCCGGTCGCATGGTCGTCGAGGTCCACGGCGGCGCGGGCCCCGGCGGGCGCGAGCGGCCCGATCTGGACGACGAGATCATCGATGTCGAGGCCGAGCCCGTGGAGTCGCCGGATCGTGCGAAACTCCCTCCGCCCAAGAAGGAGTGATCATGGCCGGTACCCTGTCTGTCGAGCAGCGCGGCGCGGTCGCCGTGCTCACGCTCTCCAACCCCGCCAAGCGCAATGCCCTCGATCCGCCGCTGTGCGTGGCGCTGGCCCAGGCGCTGCCCAGGCTCGCGCCGGCGGGCGTGCGCGCCGCCGTGCTGACCGGTGCCGAGGAGGGCAAGGCCTTCTGCGCCGGCTTCGATCTGGAAGCCCTGCCGGCGTCGGGCGAGTCGCCCACCGCCGCCGACGATGTGTTCGAGCAGGTGTTGCTGGCCATGTCGGCCTGCCCGGTGCCCATCGTCGCGGCGCTGGGCGGCGCGGCCATGGGCGGCGGCTGCGAGCTGGCCGCCGCCTGCGACCTGCGCGTCGCGCACGCGACCGTCAAGCTGGGCCTGCCGCCGGCGCGCCTGGGCATCGTCTACGCGCCGCGCGGGCTGGCGCGGCTGTCGGCCCTGTGCGGCGACTCGCGCGCGCGCCAGCTGTTCCTGCTCGCGCGCACCGTCAATGCCGACGAGGCGCACGCGTGGGGCCTGGTCGACTTCCTGTTCGGCGAGCTCGAGGTCCTGCCGCGCGCGCTCGCCATCGCCGGCGAGATCACCGAGCTGGCGCCGCTGGCCGTGCAAGGCATGCGCGTCACCTTCGAGGCGCTCCTGCGCCGGCGCGCCGCGCTCGAGGGTGCCGACGCCGCCGAGGTCAGCGCGCGCCGCGAGGCCGCCTGGCGCTCCGCCGACGCCGCCGAGGGTCGCCGCGCGGTCAGCGAGCGGCGGAAGCCTGACTTTCGCGGGGAGTGATCTCGCCCAGCAGCACGCCGGCGATGATGACTGCGCCGCCTACCCACTCCGCCGCCACGATGTGATCGCCGCCCGCCAGCCACGCGAACAGCGCCGCGAACACCGGCTCGAGCGAGAAGATGAGCGCGGCGCGCACCGCGGTGGTGTGCCGCTGCGCCCACGTCTGCAGGAAGATCGCGCCCGCGGTCATGACCACGCCGGTGTAGCCGACCACCGCGGCCAGCTGCACCGGCGAGCCCACGCGCGGCGTCTCGAACGCCACCACGCCCAGGGAGGCCACCGCCGCCACGCACACCTGCACGAACAGGAAGGGTGCGACCGGATGACGCAGGGCCCACTCCGACGTCCACACGATGTGGGCCGCGAAGGCGATGGCGCAGCCGACCGTGAGCGCGTCGCCCAGGCGCATGGCCGCGCTCACCGAGCCATCGAAAGGCCGCGTCATCACTGCCATTCCAACGATGGCCAGGGCCGCTCCCGCCCACGTCGCACGGTGCACCGGCTTGCCCAGCCCGAAGTGGGCCACGAGCGGCACGAACAGAACCGTGAGCCCGGTGAGGAACCCGGAGCGGGCCGGGCTCGTGTAACGGAGGCCAATGGTCTGCAGGATGAAACCGCCCGTCAGCGCGAGCCCCAGGCGCACGCCGTCGCGCACCAGGCCCGCGCGCGGACGCGCCTGCGTCAGCCACCAGACCAGGCCCAGGGTCAGCGCGGCCAGAGCAAAGCGCAGCGACAGGAAGATCCCGGGCGAGCTGGCCGCCAGCAGTCTCTTGGTGATGAGAAAGGTGCTGCCCCAGAAGATCGTCAGTAACAACAGCGCCAGTTCCGCCACTTGGTGGAAGAAGGTCGCATCCGACCGGGCCTTTTCGAAGGGAAGACTGGAAGATTCTAATGCGGGAATGAATGCTCGACGCTATGTGTCATGTGACATACTGATCGGCCTCGAGCAGAACGAATCTCACGGGCGCGGGAGCAACAACCGGTGAACGACAGCAAGAGCGGTTCGCCGCCACCAGACGAAGTGCGTCCCGGTACCGCGGCGTTGCCCGACCCGCTGGTGCAGACGCTCGCGTCGCCCACCGGGACGCTGCGCTCGCTGCCCGGTCATGCCGTCCATGGCCAGCCCAGCTTCGCCGCGGGGGACTTCATCGCCGGCCGCTACCGGGTGGTCCGCTTCCTCGCCGAAGGCGGCATGGGCGAGGTCTACGAGTGCGAGGATCGCCTGCTCGGCGAGGTGGTCGCGCTCAAGACCATCCGGCCCGAGATCGCCAACGATGCCACCATCATCGAGCGCTTCCGGCGCGAGATCCAGCTGGCCCGCCGGGTCACCCATCCCAACGTCTGCCGCATCTTCGACGTCGGCATCCACCGCCGCAGCGCCGACGAGGGCGGGCCGGAGATCGACCTCGCCTTCCTGACCATGGAGCTCCTGCCCGGGCAGACCCTGGCCGAGCGCATGCGCGAGGTCAGGCCGCTGCCGCGCGCCGAGACCCTGGCCGTCATCACCCAGGTGGCCGGCGCGCTCGCCGCGGCGCACGACGCAGGCGTGGTGCACCGCGATTTCAAGCCGCAGAACGTCATCCTGGTGCCGCCCGCGCGCGAAGGCGGCGCGGTGCGCGCCGTGGTCACCGATTTCGGCCTGGCGCGCGGGCGCGTGCCCGATCCGCGTGGCGCCGACAACGTCACCGGCGCGGGCGGCATCGTCGGCAGCCCGGCGTACATGGCGCCCGAGCAGGTCGAGGGCGGCGAGGTCGGCCCGGCCGCCGATCTGTACGCGCTCGGCGTCGTGCTCTACGAGATGGTCACCGGCGTGCTGCCCTACGTGGGCGAGACGCCGCTCGCGACCGCGGCCAAGCGCCTCAAGGGTCCGCCGCTGTCGCCGACCACGCATGTGCCGGATCTGGATCCCGCGTGGGAAGGCGCCATCCTGCGCTGCCTGGAGCGCGAGCCCGCGGCGCGCTTCGCCCAGACCGGGGATCTGCCCGCGGCCCTGCGCGGCGAGCGTCGCGGCGAGCCGGCCCTGGGTCGTCCGGAGCGCATGGCGCGGGTGCGCAGCAGCTCGCGCTGGCGTGCCGCCGCGCTCGGTGTGACCCTGGTCGTCGTCGGTGTCGGTGCCGGCGCGGGCGCGGCCTTCTGGGCCCACCGCGGGCGTAGCGCGCCCGCGGCCTTGCTCGATCCCGGAGACGAGCAAGCCGCCGCCCGGGCCTTCGACGAGACGCAGCTCGACGGCAAGGACTTCATGCCGCCCATGCCTCCGGGCGTGCCCATGGATCCCGAGCTCCTGCTGCGCCAGGTGCCGGAGAGCCTGCGCTCGGGCGCCGAGAAGATGGCCACGCTGCGCGGGCTGTGGCGCTTCGATCGCAACCAGTGTCCCGACCGTACCGTCGCGGTGATCGGCTTCAAGAACCTCTCCGGCGACGAGGAGGTCGACTGGATCTCGACCGCGCTGACCGAGATGATGGTCACCGAGCTGGCCGCGGGTGAGAAGCTGCGCACCGTGCCGGGCGAGAGCATCTCGCGCATGAAGCGCGAGCTCGACCTGGGCGACGCCGAGGCGTACGCACGCGACACCCTGGCGCGCATCCGCGAGAACGTGTGCGCGACCCATGTGCTGGTCGGTTCGTACGTGGCGCACGGCCGCAAGGGCCCGCTGCGCCTCGACCTGCGCCTGCAGGACACCTCGAGCGGCGAGACCATCGCGCTGGTGGCCGAGGACGGCAGCCAGGACCAGCTGACCGACCTGGTCTCGGCCGCGGGCTCGCGTCTGCGCGAGGAGGTGGGCGTGGGTGAGCTGTCGCCGGCGGAGACGGCGGGCGCGCGCGCGGTGCTGCCGCGCAGCTCGGAGGCGGCGCGACCCTACGCCGAGGGCCTGGCCAAGATGCGCAAGGAAGAGTGTCGCGACGCGCAGCAGCTGCTCGAGGTGGCGGTCAAGGCCGACCCGACGCTGGCGCAGGCGCACGCGGCGCTGGCCGAGGCGCTCTGGTGCGTCGGCTACGAGGAGCGCGGCAGCTCGGAGGCCAAGAAGGCGTTCGACCTGTCGGCCAACCTGCCCCGGCGCGAGCGCCTGATCGTGCAGGGCACGGTGTGGTCGCTGACCGGCGAGAACGACAAGGCGCTCGAAGCCTACCAGACGCTGTGGGAGTTCTACCCGGACGAGATCGAGATCGGGCTCAAGCTGGCGCAGGCGCAGCTCAACGCGCGGCGCGAGAAGGAGTTCCGCGAGACCCTGGTGCAGCTGCGCAAGCTGCCCGCGCCCGACAACCAGCACCCGCGCATCGACATGTACGAGGCGCACCTGGCCAAGGTGAAGAACGACATGCCGGGCGTGCGCGCGGCGCTCGAGCGCGCGGTCAGGCGTTCGGAGGCGCGCGGCGCCAAGCTGATGGCGGCGGCGGCGCGCATGGATCTCGCGTTCATCTACCTCGAGGCGGGCGAGAAGGACGCGGCGCGCGCGGCCGGGCAGAGCATCCTCGCGGTCGGGCGTGAGTTCGGGGATCGCGAGCTCGAGTCGGTCGGGCTGGACGTGCTGGCCACGCTCGACGGCATGGAGGGCGCGCTCAAGCTGGCCGAGCAGCGC
>OBEQ011718848.1_pt1 | contig 11590 bp, 12 predicted proteins | sample 1670901 | NCBI WGS metagenome assembly OBEQ01 (sample SAMEA104232315, study PRJEB22302) | groundwater metagenome | biome: forest; feature: aquifer; material: groundwater | place: USA | collected 2011-08-07 | depth 5.4 m | reverse complement strand
TCGCACGACATGTGGAACGTCCGGCGGCTCTGCTCCGACATCCTGTGGATGGAAGAGGGCCGCGTGCGCGCGTACGGACCGGCGGGGGAGATCGCCGAGCGGGATGAGATGGCCGTTGAGATTGCAGATCTGATATTCGTGGGGCTCGCGAACGTCGAGGATGAAGAGATCGTCGCGGCGGTCGAGGCGCGCCTTGAGCTCTCGGGGAGTGATTTCAGGAACGTAGCCGGTGGCGACGGGCGCCTCCTCGCCGCGAATGCCGCAAAATTCGTTGTAGTCCTGCAACTGGTGAATGGTGCGATGGTTGCCGCAAATCGGGCAGGCGGGATTGCGGCGGAGCTTGAGCTCGCGGAACTTCATGGCGAGCGCGTCGAACAGAAGGAGCCGGCCAGCGAGACTCTCGCCCGAGCCGAGAATCCACTTGATCGTCTCCATGGCCTGGATGGCGCCGACGATTCCGGGAAGCACGCCGAAGACTCCGCCTTCCGCGCAGGAGGGCACAAGGCCCGGCGGGGGCGGCTCGGGATACAGGCAGCGGTAGCACGGGCCGCCAGGCGCGCCGAAAACGGTGATCTGTCCCTCGAAGCGGAAGATAGAGCCATAGACATTGGGTTTGCCGAGAAGGATGCAAGCATCGTTGACGAGATAGCGGGTGGGAAAATTGTCGGTGCCGTCGACGATGATGTCGAAATCGCGGAAGAGGTCGAGGGCGTTTTCGCTGGTGAGCCTGGTTTCGAACGCTTGGATGTCGATGGAGGGATTCATGGCGGAGAGGCGCTCGCGCGCGGCGGCGATCTTGGGGCGGCCGACGTCGGCGGTGGAGAAGGTGACCTGGCGCTGAAGATTGGTGAAATCCACGACGTCGAAATCCACGAGGCCGAGATGGCCGACTCCGGCGGCGGCGAGATAGAGGCCGAGCGGAGCGCCGAGGCCGCCGGCGCCGATGAGAAGAACGCGGGCGTTCTTGAGCTTTAGCTGCCCGTCCATGCCGACCTCGGGCATGATGAGATGGCGGCTGTAGCGGAGGATTTCCTCGTTGGAGAGCGCCGGGGCGCCGGGCGAAGCGGTCTGCGTTTTCGTGGCCATGGGGATGTCCTAGATTCTCCCGCCGGCAATGGAAGGAATGATGCTGACGGTGTCGCCTTCCTTCAAAGCCGTGTTTTCGCTGGCGAGATAGCGAATGTCGTCGTCGTTGACGTAGACGTTGACAAAGCTGCGGAGCTTGCCGTCCTCGGTGAAGAGATGGCGGCGAAGATCGGAATACTGCGCGGTCAGCTTGGCCAGGAGCTCGCCGACGGTGGCGGCGGGAAATTCGGCGGAATCCCGCTTGCCGGCGTAGGCGCGGAGCGGCGTGGGGATGATAACTTTCACGGGCATGCCTTTTTCACCTCGAGCGGTTTGCCGGCCGCGACGGCGACCGGAAGAAATTCGATGCGTTCCTCGGAGAAACGGGTGCGGTCGCCGGCCAGGCGCCAGGAAGTGAAATCGCGCGGCACGGCGTTGTGGATGCTGACGATGATGTAGCTGTACCACGGCCAGGCGTGCTCGCGGTCGTATTCGCTGGGACGCGCGGGATGATCGGGATGGGAGTGGTACCAGCCGAGGAGCTCGAGACGCTGCGACCGCGCGGCGGATTCGGCTGCGCGAACGTCATCGGGCGTGACGGAAAAACGGTTGCGCGGGGAATCTTCGCTGCGGTTGACCAGGCGCAACAGAGCGAGGACTTCGCGCGGCGCGGACGCGGAGGAGCTGGACGAATCGAGGCCGAGGAGCGCGCCGCAGCACTCGTGGGGATAGGTTTCGACGCCATGGCGGCGGATCTGTTCGGCAAGATCTTCGCGGATGCGCAGGATTTCCGTGGCGGCCATTGGGGGGTCAGGACTCCTGCCAGAAACGTTCCGACAGATATTTGGAGGCATCGTCGGCGAAGACGGTGACGATGACGGCGTGTTGCGCTGCCGGGAGCTGCCGCGCAACCTGGAAGCAGCCGGCGAGCGCGGCGGCCGCGCTGGGGCTGACGAGAAGACCCTCTTCGCGGGCGAGGCGGCGGACGAAGCCGTAAGCGTCTTCGGTCAGCACGGAAAGATTTTCGTCGGCGAGCGTGTCGTCGTAGATCGCGGGGCGAATCGCGGTAGCCATGTGCTTCCAGCCTTCGAGACCGTGGAACGAGGAGTCGGGCTGCAAGCTGATGCAGCGCATGGCGGGATTGAGCTCGCGGAGGCGGCGAGTGACGCCGACGAACGTGCCGCTCGTGCCGAGGCCAGCGACGAAGTGGGTGATGCGGCCGGACGTCTGACGCCAGATCTCCTCGGCGGTGGTGCGGTAGTGGGCCATCCAGTTGGCGGGATTCGAATACTGGTCGGGATAGAAATACGTTTCCGGAGCGGCGGCGTGGAGTTCGCGGACGCGGCGGATGGCGCCGTCGGTGCCTTCATCGCCGGCAGTAAGAACGAGCTCGGCGCCGAGGGCGGAAAGGACGAGCTTGCGCTCGGCGGAAGCGTTTTCCGGAAGGAAGAGCTTGACGGGATAACCGAGCGCGGCGCCGATCATGGCATGGGCGATGCCGGTATTGCCGCTGGTGGCGTCGAGAATGATCTTGCCGGGACGGAGGGTGCCGGACTCGAGGCCGGCCTGGATCATGCCGAGGGCGGGGCGGTCCTTGACGGAGCCGCCGGGATTGAACCATTCCGCCTTGGCGTGGAATTCGATATTGGGGAAACTCGAGCCGATCTTGCGCAGATGGAGCAGAGGGGTGTTGCCGATGCAGTCCAGCAGGGAGACGCCTGCTGATTGCGCCGGGGCCGCGGAGCTGGTGAGCCCAAAGGGTTTGCGCTGAACGGTCGCCATAGGGGACAAGAAGTGAAACCTCCCAGGATATAGGACCATTTTAATCCTATTTAGATGCAGGTAGAGAAGAAAAGTCACAACGAGGGGTTCGGGGGAGAATTGGGGTACTGGGACTTGGCCATCATTTGAACTCATGGTGATTGCGAGGGCTGGATTTGGAGGCAGAGGCTTTACAGCGATGAGGTGGAACAGTACTCTGAGAGAGCCATGTGGAACGTGAACGAGAAATTCGGGAAAGCGGCGATCGACGGGCTGGCGGCGAAGGGCTTCACGGTGGGAAGCACGCGCGGCGTGGCCCGGGTGGAAAAGTACGGAGCGGGAGCGGAGTTCCGGATGGCGCCGGGCGGGCGGTACGCGTTGACGATTCTGCCGACAATCATGCTGCGGGGGCAGTTCACGCGGCTGTGGGACGCGGGATACCAGAAATTTCTGCTGACGGATGATGGATTGAAGATTCCGGCGCTGGCGACGCACCTGCAGAATCTGCGGAAGTTCAACGAGGAGCTGCGCACGGCGCTAGGCGTGCCGACGTACTACAACGAGGGGCTGGGGTCGGTGAGCCACCTGTCGGTGTACGACCGGGTGAAGGGCCGGGCGGGCGACGTACCGGACGAAACGGTTGGCGCACGAAGCAAGGCCGGCGGCCACTGAGATCGCGGCGGGCGGACGAAACAAAATTCCCCGACAAAAAGAAAATTATCTGGCGTCGCGTAGCTGCCGGCGAAACTGCTCGACATTGACGCGATGTTTGGCGGCTTTGCGCGCGCCGATGAAAACCACAGGAAGGTCCCAGCCGTAGCGGCCTTCGAGGATGGGGTCGCCCAGAACGCTGACTTCGCGGAGCGTGGCGCCAAATTCCTCGAGCAGAGGGGCGATGGCGGCGTTCGCTTCCTCGCAGAGGTGGCAGCCGGGCCGGGTGTAGAGCGTGATCTCGCGGGGCCCCGCGGCGGCAAGGCGATTGTCTTCGGGATGTGGAGAGGATGACGGCGCGGTCACGGTCTTAACGTGGTGTAGGCGCGGAAGGGCCCGGCGAAAGGATAAAACTCGCGGGCGCGGTAGAGCTCGGTGATCTGGCGCAGATGGCCGAGATCATGCACCGCCCAGGCATTGAGAAAGTCCGCGAGCGTGACGGGGCCGAGATCCGGGTGGACGGCGGTGCGCTCGCCGGTCGTGGGCGGAAGCATGGAAAGAAAAGCGATGGTGCCGGAGCGGGCGTCGGAAAAACCGGCGACGAGATCGTCGGCGGGATTCCGGACGCTGTTGGCTTCGGGGTAGCCGGGAGGGGGAAAGTAAGACTCGAGCGCGGGTGAATCTTCTCCGACGATCCGCTGTAAACGGGAGTTGAACCGGACTTCGACTTCGGTGAGATGGGCGAGAACTTCGGCGATGGACCAGCGCTCGGGAGCGGGCTTCCAGATGACGGTCGAGTCGGAAGCGCCGGCAAGCAGCGTTTCGAGGACTTTCGGCGTCTTTTCCAGGAGCGAAATGGCGTTGTGGAGATAGATGGAATCGGAAGGGGGCATCGTCGCCTCCGGAGAGCGATGCCGTATTGTACGCGCAGAGGCGGGCCGGGAGAAGCATAATAGGAGCCGCAGCAAGAGAGGACGTGCGGGAATGGGGAAAGTGATTGCTCTGATGGACGACCTGTTTTTCCAGATGAAGCTGGCGGAGACGGCGAAGCAGCTCGGCGTGGCGGTGAAAGTAGCGACGACCGGAGAAGCGCTGCTGTCGGAAGCGAAGGACGCGCCGCTCCTGGTGATCGTGGACCTGAACGCGCGCAGCGGGCCGCTGGAAGCCGTGAAGCAATTGCGCGCCAGCGGGAACCAAACGCGGGTGATCGGGTTTTTGTCGCACGTGCAGACCGAGCTGGCGCAGCAGGCGCGCGCGGCGGGCTGCGACGAAGTGATGCCGCGGTCGAGTTTCACGCAAAACCTGGCGGCGCTGCTGGCCGCGGCGAAGGATTGAGAGGCGGATGAAGACGCGGCGCTTGACGATTCTGCCGGCGATCCTGCTGCTGGCCGGAATGACGGCCAGCGCGGGGCAGACACAGGAGGCAGTGAGCCCGGGCAGAAAGGCCACGGAAGATCCGACAACAGCGATGCGGGATCTGCTGTCGGCGGCTTGCGCGCAGAATCAAAAAGAGTTCGGGAAATACTTCACGGCACGCAACGCGCGGGCGTATGGGCAGCTCAGCACAGGCTCGAAGATCGCGCTGATGAAACGATTCGTGCTGCTGGACGAAGTGGGGAAGCCGAGGGTGGAAGTCAATCCCGCGGGGCGGCCGACGGTGGTGTGCGAAACACCCGCTGCGACGAACGAGCTGCAGATCGGCGGCGCGGACACGCAGGACAACCTGGCGTTTCTCCCGCTGGAGGTTCGCGCGACCGGGTCGGCGCGCGCCGAGGCGCGGAGGACGGAGATCGGGCTGGTACGGGAATACGGCGAGTGGAAGCTGATGTCGTTGGGGCTGATACTGCTGGACCTGCCGGTGCTGGGAGTGGAGTGGGAGCGGGCGAACCTGAGTGGGAACGAGCAGGAAGCCATCGTGTCCCTGAAAAAAATTGCGCAGGCGGTGGAGACCTACCGGCGGACGTACGCCCGGCTGCCGCGGGAACTGAAACACCTGGGACAAGCAGGAGCGGGAGGGCCTTCGGCGGAGGCGGCGGGTCTACTCGATGCCGAGCTGGCCGGCGGAGCGAAGGACGGCTACGCATTCCGCTACGTGATTGAAGGAGCGAGCGCGGTCGGGGCGCCGGCAAGGTACGAGCTGGCGGCGACGCCGATGGCGTATGGAACGACCGGACGGCGGTCGTTTTTCCGGGACGCAAGTGGCCGGATGCATGGCGCCGACCGTCAGGGCGGGCTGGGCAGTGCGAGCGATCCTCGAGTGGAGTGAATTAAGAAAGCCCGGAGCGCGGCGGTGATCGTCCAGAGCCCAAGGGTTATCCCTAAGCGGCAGGGGCAGAGAGGCGCTTGCCTGGAGCCCGGGGACCGCGCACACTAGAAACAGGGTCATTCAGCCAGCGGCGCGGTCCGAAGCGGGACGGCCGAAAGCAGATGTGTCTCTCAGGGGAATGAGGGCCTGGAGACTATGTCCGCGATGGCTGAACGACGCGCCGCACCTCGACACGCGCTGGTGCTTTCCGCCGATATCACCGTGGTGGACAGCGGAGCAAGAGCCAGCGCCCGCACCGCCGACATCTGCCAAAACGGCTGTTACATCGACACGCTGAATCCATTGCCGCCGGGCACGTACCTCCAGTTGCGGGTGACGCGCGGCTCCGAAGCTTTTGAGACGCACGCCAGGGTGGTCTACCAGGCGCCGGGCCTGGGTATGGGAGTTGCGTTCTTCAACGTGCACCCCGCGCAGCAGTGCATCCTGGACCGCTGGCTGGTGGGAGCGCCAGTGGCCTGACGCAAACTTCAGGGCGCGGATTTCACTACCGGGTATTTGATCCCCAATTGCTCGAGATAGGTCTTGTAGCGCGACGCATCGTAATAGAAGTTCTTGAGATCCGGCGCGAAGCGGGCCATTTTTTCCTTATTCATTTCGATGGCGGGAGTATCGGTGGGGGAGAGGAACGATTCGTAGTGGACGTCCTTGGTCTGCACGCTGCGGAAATATTCCCAGGCCTGCTGGACGAGCTCGGGGCGAAGCAGGAAATCGAGCGCGGTCATGGCCTGGACTTTGGCTCCCGCGACGGAGCCTTTGTGGGCGATGGGAGTGGCCATGGCCACGGCGTTGGCCCAGCTGTGTCCCGGGAGGTTGGGGATGTTCGCCGGATACAGGAGATAGACCATCGGAACGTTCCAGGAGATGTCGCCGACGTCATCGGAGCCGCCGCCGATGGGATTGGCGGCGGGCTCGCTGAGCGGCGTGATTTTGTCCTTGAGGCCTTCGACTTTGGCGCCAATTTCTTTTTGGAGGGCCTTGGCGAGGGTCTGGTCGGCATCGCTCCACTGGGGCATGCCGACGGCTTCGATATTTTTCTGCTGGATTTCGGCGACCACCTTGTTGAAGTGCGTGGGCCAGGCGGAGCCGACCAGCCGGTGATCCATGGTTGTGGAGGTCATGCGGGCGGCGGAATCGGCGATGGTGTTGCCGAGCTCGTAGAGGTCCTTGATGTGGGGATAGTCGAGCTCGCGGAAGTAGTACCAAACGGAGGCTTCGGAAGGAACGACGTTGGGCTGATCGCCGCCGTTAGTGATGACATAGTGGGAGCGCTGCTGCAGGCGGAGATGCTCGCGGCGGAAATTCCAGGCGGTGTCCATCAACTCGACGGCATCAAGCGCGCTGCGGCCGTCCCAGGGAGCGCCTGCGGCGTGCGCGGCCTTGCCGTGAAAGAAATACTGGATGGAGACCAGGCCGCTGGACTTGCCGTCGCCGACGCCATAGGAAGTGGAAAATTCGTGATAGACGTGCGCGCCGAGGACAAGGTCCACGTCCTTGAACAGACCCGCGCGGACGTAAAAGGCTTTCGTGGCGAGGAGCTCCTCGGCGATGCCGGGAAGGAGGCGGATCGTGCCGGGGAGGTGGCGCTGGTCCATCAGCTTTTTCAGGACCAGAGCCGCGGTGACGTTGACGGCCATGCCGGAGTTGTGGCCCTCGCCGTGGCCGGGAGCGCCCTCGACGAGCGGGTCGTGATAGGCGACGCCGGGCTTCTGGGAAGCCCGCGGTATGCAATCAATATCGGTGATGAATGCGATGATCGGTTTGCCGGAGCCGTAGGATGCGACCCAGGCGGTGGGAATGCCGGCAATGCCGTGCGCAACGCGGAAACCGTTTTTTTCGAGGATGCCGGTGACGTAGCGCGAAGTCTCGTATTCCTGAAAGCCGAGCTCGCTGTAACTGAAAATCTGGTCCACCATCTGCTGCGTGAAGGTCTGGAGCTTTTCCACTTCGGCGGCGGCGGCGCGTTTCAGCGAGTCGAGCTCCGGCGGCTGCTGCGGGCGTGCGGCGGCCGCGACATGAGAAACGGCGAGTAAGAGTAGAACTCCAAAGCGCAAACGATTCATGAAAGACCTCCGCGGGGCTTTTCGGGCAGCATGATACTCCGCGAAGGGCGGCGGCGTTGAAAAAAATTGCAGAGAATCGGAGCGCGGACAAGCTTCGCGAGAGAAACACGCATCGAATTGTGCGGAGGGGCCGAAGCCGCTAAACTCTAGAGACCCACATGCGCCGCACCGCCTGCCGAATCGCGATTGTTCTTGCGGTATTGCTGCTGCCAGGCAGCTCACTGCAGGCCCATCCGCAGAAGGAACCCCCGATGGGGACGGTGCCGGTCTTCGAGTTTCACAGCGGCTTCTGGGTGAACCTGCACCATTTCCTCTATCAGCAGGCGCGCGACCGCAGGGACCCGGCGGCATCGAAATCTGCCGCTGCGCCAGCGGCCGGGCTCACCGAAGCCGAGCAAAAAACCTGGGAAGAGGCGGTGAACTATTACGCGGCGCACTTTGCAGACAGGGATCTGCTGTTTAACTCGGACTTGATCGCGCTGAAGAACCAGCTGGGTGATTTTGAAGATTGCGCGGAACTCTCGGGCACTTCACGAAAGCAGTGCGACGCGGGACTGCCCGGAGGGATCGCGCCGATCCTGGATCAGGCCGCGCCGGTCTATCGCGCGCACTGGTGGAAGGAACAGGACCGCCTGAACCGCCGCTGGGTGGAGGCGGTGGCGCCGCTGATCCGGCGGAAGGGGCTGGACCTGGCGGAACGCCTGGCGGAAATCTACCAGGCGCAGTGGCCGAAACAGAAGATACGGGTGGAGGTGGCGCTCTACGCGAACTGGGCGGGGGCGTATACGACGCTGGATCCGCTGCGGGTGACGATTTCGAGCAAGGATAGCCGCAATCAGGGCGAAGCCGCGCTGGAGTTGCTGTTTCACGAAGCGTCGCACGGGCTGGCGGGGCCGGTGCAGGATGCGATCGTGCGGGAATGCCGCCAGCGGAACAAGCCGATCCCGCGGGATTTGTGGCACGCGCTGCTGTTTTATACGACCGGAGAGGCGGTGAAAGCGGCGATGCGGGCCGCGCAGGGAGGCGGAGAAAAAAGGGCAAAACCCAGGTACGTGCCGTATGCGATCAAGGAAGGGCTCTACGCGCGGGGATGGTCGGGCTACCAGGAACTCCTGAAACGGTACTGGCAGCCGTATCTGGAGGGACGAGTGAGTTTTGATGATGCCATCGCGCGGATGGTGTCGGCGCTGTAGGCCGCCGGCCGGTTTGTAACGCGCGGGACGGTGTGCTAGGATTTCGGCGTAAGGAAGAACCCGGCCGAGCGTGACGCAAGTCCCTGCGCCACGGAAGTAATTTTCCCCATCGCTAATCCGAGGATGCCAAAGTGTCGAGAGGCGCCTCCGCGGAGAGCCCGGGCCGGTGGAACGAGATTCCGGCGCCCGAGCGGCGGCCGAAGACAGGACTGGCCCCAGCCATGTCAGCCAAACAGGCAAGCACGAAGTCCGCCAAGGAAGAGACCGAGATCAAACTGGCGCATTCGCCGGACAGCGACGATGCGTTCATGTTCTACGCGCTGGCCACGCACAAGATTTCCTCGCCCGGGCTGCGGTTTACGCACGTTCTTGCCGACATCCAGACCCTGAATGAGGCGGCGCTGACGGAGACCTACGACGTGACGGCGCTGAGCTTTGCGGCGTACCCGGGCTTGCGCGACAAATACATCCTGCTCGACTGCGGGGCGAGCTTCGGCGAAGGCTACGGGCCGATTGTGGTCTCGACCCGCGCGATGAAGGGCGACGAGCTAGCGGGAAAACGGGTCGGCGTGCCTGGATTAAAGACGACGGCGTACCTGACGCTGAAACTCTACGAGCCGAATTTTGAAGCGGTGGTGATGCCGTTCGACAAGATCCTGGAGGCGGTGAAGGACGGCATGGTGGAAGCGGGGCTGTTGATCCATGAAGGGCAGCTCCTGTTTCCGCAGTTGGGGATGTACCGCGTGGTGGACCTGGGAATCTGGTGGAAGGAACAGACCGGATTGCCGCTGCCGCTGGGAGGAAACGCCATTCGCCGGGCGCTGGGGACGGAGATGGCGCGGCAGGTTGCGCGGACGATCCGGCAGAGCGTGGCGTACGCCCTGGAGCACCGGGAAGAAGCGCTGAACTACGCGATGCAGTTTGCCCGCGACATGGAGACCGAGATGGCCGACAAGTTTGTGGGGATGTATGTGAACGAGTGGACGCTGGGGTACGGCGAAAAGGGCCGCCAGGCCGTGCGGGAACTGATCGGGCGCGGAACGAAGGCCGGCCTGCTGCCGGGCCCCGCGCGGGCGGAATTCCTCAGCGAAGAGTGACCCGCCGTTTGCCTGCCTGAACTTCCGCAATCCTAAAGTTTCTCCCAGGAAGCTCCGATAAGCGTGTGACGACGCGGTCTGGGCTTGCCCGCGCCAGTCGGCGTACCAGCTTTCTGCGTTGTGTCTCATGGAGACTTGTTGGAGACAGCGTTGCGGCGAAGCCGTGTTTCATCGGGTGTTCGTGGTATCGTTGATTATCATGAAGAAAACAAACGCATTTTATTTCGCGGTGGCGTGCCTGCTGTGCGCCGGTTCGGCGGGGAGTGTGCGCGGGCAAGGCGCGGCAGAGTTGAAAGGCGAGGCCTTCCAACCGAAGGACTGGCCGACGCGGGCTGTGCGGGCGCCAAAGGGAATGGTGGCGACGGATGAAGCGCTGGCGTCGGCCACCGGGGTGGAGATTCTGAAGCGTGGCGGAAATGCCGTGGACGCGGCGGTGGCGACGGCGTTTGTGCTGGCGGTGACCGAGCCCGCGGCGGGGAATATCGGCGGCGGGGGATTCATGCTGGCGCGGCTGGCCGACGGGCGCACGACGTTTTTCGATTACCGCGAGATGGCGCCGGGCAAGGCTTCCCGCGATATGTATATCCGGCCGGACGGCAAGCTGGACGAAGAGGGCTCGACGCGCGGCTACCGGGCCGTGGCCGTGCCGGGAACGGTGGCGGGGCTGGAACTCGCGCTGAAAACCTACGGCACGATGAAGTGGGCGGACGTGATGGGGCCGGCCATCCGCCTGGCGGAGGAAGGATTCCCGGTCAGCGCAAAACTCGCGCGGGAGCTGAGCAGACAGCGCGCGCCGCTGCAGCGGTTTTCGGTGAGCCGGAGGATTTTTCTGCGGGACGGGGAACTCTACCGGGAGGGAGAGATCCTGCGGCAGCCGGAGCTGGCGGCGACGCTGAAGCGGATCGCGCGGAACGGCAGCACGGAATTTTACCGGGGAGAAACCGCACGGATGATTACCGACGAGATGGCGCGGCTCGGCGGGCTGATTACGATGGAAGACCTGGCCAACTACAAACCGAAGGTGCGCGAGGTGCTCCGCGCGAAATACCAACTGGACGGCCACGCATGGGAAGTGCTGACGGCGCCGCCGCCGAGCTCGGGCGGCGTGGCGATGATCGAAGCGCTGAACATGCTGGAAGGCGTGCCGCTGAAAGGCTGGAGCGACTTGGGCAGCGTGCACCGCGTGGCGGAAGTAATGCGGCGGGTGTTCGCCGACCGGGCTGCGTACCTGGCGGACCCGGATTTTTCAAATGTGCCGGTGGCGGGGCTGACCGATCCCTGCTATGCAAAAGAGATCGCGAAGACAATCGACCCGGAGCGGGCTTCGCCGAGCGCCACGGTGAAAGCCGGGCAACCGCGCACGTGCGGGACTCCGGCGGCTGGCGGCGCGGCTGGGCCGGCGGTTGCTCCTTCGGGCGGAGGGGCGAACACCACCCC
>OBEQ010500150.1_pt1 | contig 11591 bp, 16 predicted proteins | sample 1670901 | NCBI WGS metagenome assembly OBEQ01 (sample SAMEA104232315, study PRJEB22302) | groundwater metagenome | biome: forest; feature: aquifer; material: groundwater | place: USA | collected 2011-08-07 | depth 5.4 m | reverse complement strand
CTGGGTTACGTCGGATTGACGCTCGCCTCCCCATTCCCAGGAGGCAACTCCCCCAAAAACCCATCCAACGCGTCCACCGCGTGACGTTTGGAGACGGAGTCGCCGTGGGGATAGATTTCCGTGGTGCGGTAATTAGCGTGACCGGCCAGCTCCTTCATGGAGCGGTGATCCGCTCCTGATCAAATACCCTCGAAAAACCGAGACTCTCAGATTATGCGGCGGCGAGTTTTCTCGCTTGGCGCTTGGATATCAGCACCATATCTCCCGGAACGATGGCGAGGTGGGCCCCGAGCTTCTCCGCCACTTTTTTATAAAGGCTAAGTAAGTGATCCGATCCTGACTTCTCTAACCGGGAAATGTGCGTTTGCTTCAGACCCACGCGTTTGGCCACTTCCTCCTGTGATAACCCCAAATATTTCCTCATCAACGCCATTTGGACGGGGAGCGGACGAGTCAGCAACTCCTCAAAATACGCGCTGGCGTACTCCGGGTCCGACTCGATCGCTTTTCGTACGTCTTTGTCAAATCCTCCTTCTTGCCGTCTTTGACTCATGACTCCAACCCCTCCTGCATTCGCCGATAGGCTTTTTCCAATTCCCGCTTCGGCGTGTCTGCTGATTCTTTTTCAAATGCCGATAATAGCCACAACTCCTTTCCTTTAACGCAAAAGAAGATGCGGTACGCGATTTTATTGAATTCTCTGATCAATTCCTTGAGCGGTTCCCATCCCCGCAAAGTTTTGATGGTCACGTTTAACGTGTCCGGCCAAAATTCCTCCAAGGTCTGGAGATCGATGTCCAGCTTCACGGCCGCCTTTTTGGTGTCGGCCCGATGGCGAAGGTGATCCAAATAGATCCGGACTTCCCCCGTCTCGCCATGTGGATAGTACCTCCTATGTAACATCGCTCAAATTAAATATACCTAAAAAGTGATATACCTGTAAAGGTATATTTAGTAACCCTTCCACCGGAACGAGACAGTGACGTTTCTTAAAAGAGTTTCGAATATATTGTTTTTCATGGAGGTCTGACCTAGGTTTTTAGTCCAGTCCGTGTGAGAGTCACGCTCGAATTATACCCCCTCCTTTTGAGGAAGTACCGGAGGTAGGCCGGGAGGGAGAGGCGTTTCAGGCCCTTACCGGAGGCGACGGAATGAAGTGCAGAAAATCAATGCTGTGTCACCAGATATCCGGCATTATCTGGATACGGCGTTTAGAAAAGTGTCGAGGCCATTCCAAGTCTCTTCAAAATTCAGGATATCGTTGTGGCCCGCCCCATTCACGGCGATCAATTGAGCCTTTGGTTGAAACCTCACGCTCAACGCCTGGCCCTGTTCAAAAGGAATGATCTGGTCGCTAGTTCCGTGAATCACAAGCACAGAACCATGGAAAAGAGTTGCCGACTTCAAGGAGTCATACTGCTCCCACAACAAGCCGCGCACAAGCCACCGAGGATAATGCACTGCAGCCACGTCCCGCAGTGAAGTCCAAGGACTGATTAATACAAGACCTTGTACCGCATAGGTGCCGGCCGTGGCGGCTTCTAACACGACGGCAGCCCCCAATGATCGGCCGCATAACACGATAGGGCGATTTGGCCATCTCCAATGAATGTAATCTATGACACTGAGGGCGGCGTCACGGAGGGTTCCTTCTGTGGCGATTCCTTCGCTTTTTCCATAACCTGGATATTCAAATGCGAAGAGGTTGATTCCGCGACGGGTAAATTTTCCAAACAGCCCTGACTCCGCGAGGGCGCCTAGATTTTCTCCGTTTCCAGAACAATAAACCACCGCCACAGAGGTGGGGGATTGTTCCCTGGTCATCCAAACAAAAACACCCTTCAGATCTCCCAATCCTTCCCTCAACAAGGTCATCGAGGTCATTTCCGCAGGCTTGATGACTTGTGCTGAACTATTTGGAGGTTGGTACAATATGCGTTGAGCCGCGATCGACCCGCCGATGTAAAGCACCGTGAGTCCAACGGTGAACACTGTAACCCGCTTGTGTCTAAGGAGGAACCTGTAGAACGAAAGGACCGACTCCTTGACCAACCTCGATTGAAAGAACAGGTCGGCTCCTCGGAATACACCCAGCCACACCGCTGATCCCACCAGGCCTTCCGTCACACCCCAAATGGGAAACCCCCAACGCGGAGGCGAGGTCGTAACCCATTCATAGACGACGAGTACCCACGCCAACTCATACCCCAAGGCATACTGTAAAAACAAAACCACTCGTTGACTGAAAGAACGGGATGAGTCGAACGCTCGTCTTAAATGACCAGAACACATAAGAAGAAGCACGTAATAAAAGCTAAAAATCGCAGCTCCCAAAAGGCCTTCAATCGCACCTGCCCCTTCCCACACTTTGATGTGGCCATCGGTTAGTTTTCCCACAAACCAAAAATTGCTGGCGGGGGTAAGCAACCACACCATCCACATCACGATTAGGACCAACATCCACAAGATTCTCACTGCTCTTTTCCACCAGGAAACCGGCGTGGAAACCTCCAAAGCCGTCAGTCGATCTCCTCCCAATTTGAGTAACCAACACGCACTGAGAAGGATTAAGGAAAAGGAGCAGTACATTCTGAATAGGTCCCAGTAATTCCCTTCCAGGGGACCCAACAATCCCTTCCCCCATATCAAGAAGGGGATAGCCAAAGCAATCAAGCAGGTCAGAGCAAGAGGAGCAAATCTCCGATGAAAGTGTTTTGTATAACTCAAAAGAAGAAAAGCAAGAGTCACGCCAACACCCAAAACTGCAGTGATGACCGATCCAGCAATTTGCCGATGACCCTCAAACCACCCCGAAATAAAGTAGGCGCCAATCCATGGGAGGGGAGTCACTACGCCTCGCCAAAGGATCTGGAAACCTAACTTACGGGCGGGTCCTAACGACCTATTACCATCAATGTATTTCACCGACCGTGATTATAAACCCTCAAAAAGCTAATGGCCTGGGGTCCGACCTGGGTTTCTTAGTCCCAGTCTGTGTGAGAGTCACGTTCGAATTATACCCCCTCCTTCTTTGGAAGTACCGGTAAACCCAGAAGGACGGGGGAGTTTCCGAACACCACCTCTCCTTATCAAGCCTCCACTGGGTTATCTGATGTGCTCAGGCTCACCTCGCCGTTGATAGGAGGCAGTTCCCCCAGGAACGAATCCAACGCGTCCACCGCGTGACGTTTGGAGACGGAGTGGCCGTGGGTATAGATTTCCGTGGTGCGGTAATTGGCGTGGCCCGCCAGTTCCTTCATGGTGTGGTGATCCGCCCCGACGAGACGCAGGTTGGAAATTGTTTAAGATATTTTTAATGCTTTCTGAACCGCTTCGCGCACCTTCTCCGCTAATTCCACGGCGGCTTTCGCTTCAGCCTTCGAAAGCATGGGGAGGTCACCGGGATATCTGGCTTCAACCCCATAAGGAGTTAAAATAGATACTTCACGAAGGGCTTCCGCCAAACCATTATTCACTTTCGTGATCAGCTCTACCAATTCGTCAAGATCGTGGGTTTTCCGAAATTCCACCTGATGATGAACCAACACAGCTTTTAACCATTTCTCGACCGCTTGTTGAGCGTGGAACCCGATGGCGGAACAATAGGGTGAATCGTGAGCGACTAATTCTTTGGCAAGGTTAAAATCCTCATCAGCTTTCGTTAGCCATTGTTTGACAAATTCACGCCTGACGTCTTCAGGCGATTTCATGAATCACTTTCCCATACTTATGAGCAGGGTACGCCATACCTCCAATCACGTTCTTAGTTTCCTCAAATCGCTCCTGCGACATCACGATCACATCGAACGGAAATCCCAAGCCCCGCAATGATTGGCGGATGGTCACGCTCTCCTGGCGAGGGTCTTTTATAGAGGGTTCCACCACCAACACATCAATATCGCTGTCCTTCGTCATGGTCCCGGTGGCCGCTGAACCAAAGAGAATAATCCGGACGGGTTTGGCAACTTGTAAAATTCGCTTGGCAATTTCTTGAACTACCCCTTCTTCAATTCCCACGTCGTCCACCCTCCTTGAATCTCTTCTTCGAGGGTCATTGTAGCAAATCCTCCTCTCCATCGTCAGCGCGCCTCAAATTCGATTGAAAACCTAGGCTACATCAACAAACGCAGGGAACTTTATCGCCTCCACCCCCTCCTCCCTCAACTTCGCTCGGGACCCATCATCGACAGAATCCCACCCCTTATCGGTAGCTAGCCCCTCCGAACATCACCAAGCCCACTACCAATGAATTTCACGCCTTTCAGCCTGTGACGCGATGAATCCCAGCTCCCTCATTTGACACTCGCCTCGCCGCTGCAGGGAGGCACCTCCCCCAGAAACCTATCCAACGCGTCCACCGCGTGACGTTTGGAGACGGAGTCGCCGTGGGTATGAAGCCTCCACGGGCTCCCGCCCGTGGTCTCCTTCATCTCTTCGGCGAAATCTCGCCGAAGCACCCGCCTACGCTTCCTGAGCTCCGGCGAGGTCCGCGCTCCGCATTCATCCCCGGCCTCCCGGCCGAGGTCCTCTGCGAAGGCGGATAGATTTCCGTGGTGCGGTAATTCGCATGGCCCGCGAGCTCCAATGAACACTGGCGAAGGTCGTTTTGAGCCATGGTGCGAATTGCCCTGAAGCGTACCCGAAGGGTTCTGCTTCAGGGCTACCCATTAAGCGGAAAGGGGTTCTTTATGTGGTGATCCGCCCCGACAAGCCGGAGGTTGGATGAAAGTCAAAATGGTCGATACACTTTGGAACGATGTTCGATGCCGTAAATCTTGAGGACTCTCTGCAGGGGATAAGTCCAGTACAGGATTCGCCAATCACCCATGGTGTAACTGTTCAACCCTCGTAAATCATGGGGTAGATTATGAAGGGGTTTTTTTCCTAATAGTTCCGGATGCGAAGAGAGCCATTGAATTTTCTCGAGGCAACGACGACCTACAGGAGGATCCAACCGCTCCAGATCCTCATCAGCCTCCGGGAGGATGATGACTTCATAGGAAGTCACCTTGCGTGTTTCAGAAAGCGCTTGCGAACCTCCTCAAGAGATCGCCCTTTGCCCTCAAGATCACTCGCTCGGGCACGATACATCTTGGCCAAGAAGTCGGGGCGGTAAGGAGAAATCGCTTGTGCCAGCTCGGTGAGCAAGTCCTCCAATTTCCTGACCATACGCAATGGGATCTTTACCGTTTGTGCTACAGCCATGTGAATCACCCCCTCATTCAGCTTACCAATCCTTTCTTTCCCCAATCAACCGCCATTTGTGGGAACAATTTTAGTTTTATACTCAAATGAATTTCACGCCTTTCCACCGTTAACGCTCACCTCACCATTGCCAGGAGGCAACTCCCCCAGAAACGAATCCAACGCGTCCACCGCGTGACGTTTGGAGACGGAGTCGCCGTGGGTATAGCCCAGCTTCCGCAAAAGACGCGGAAGTTGGACATGATGGGAGTTGATCTTCTGGTAGGTTGGTATAGATTTCCGTGGTGCGGTAATTGGCGTGGCCCGCGAGCTCCTTCATCTATTCAAACCAACTCCATCGGAACGGCGGCGAAGTGTATCACACGAACCAACCTTTCGCGCGGACCTTAAGGGGCGATAGGGGCACGAGCGGTCGTGACATGAATCGAATGGGTCGGATCCTTCAACGCCAGCTTGACCTGTTGGTAGTGCCGCTCAAGTCGAGCCCGGTACGCCGGATCACTCAAGATCTCTTCAAAGAGGCGCGAGAGGGGCCGTGCATACTCACTCTGGATGTTGAGGGGATCCAGCAAAGGACCGGCCATCTCCTCGTCCCGATCAAACCCGTAGTTGATGGTTGCGAGGTGTTTCTTTAAGGTGAGTGACATCACATTGATCATCACCCGTCGGCAATCGCACGTTGGGTCAATGCAATAGAGTTCCAGAAACGCGTAGGCCCCATTGGGTAACTCCGGGCGGTCATACACCGTAGCCACTCGGCATTCCCGTTGGCCTTGTTCCGGGAACATCTCAATGAAAGAAAATTGTGTCGCCTCAAACGGCTCTTTCTTCATCTTTCCCCCCGGCACACGAACGCTCATGAGTTGTTAAACCCATTCATTGATTCTTGTGCTCAAAGCTACCGAAACTCTTTCAAAAACCGCTCGGCGGTCCTCACGGGAAAAGAGAAGAGTTCTGGATGCTCGATGAAATCTTTCCGGTTCTCAGATACCAAGACTTCGGCTCTCACCCAGTCAGCATAGCCCGCCAAGAACGCATCGCCGGGTTTGAGCCCTCGGGCCAGGTACTTGCCGCCGAATTGGAAGGGGACGAGCTCATCTTCATCTACAAAAGTCTCCAGAGACCGAAGGGTCCTGAGAAACTCCCGAAAGGCTTCCTCTGATAAATGATCCTGAACATCTGCCACGGTCGTCCGACAAATCCTCAGCAGGTCCCTCTCGGGATTAGACACGAGCCTTCGAAGGAGCTCTTGGCACGGAGGTTTGGGATTGGCCCCAAGGGCAAAAATAAACTCGTTAGAGTCGAGAACGAGCAGCAAATTTGGCTTCCCAGCGGGCGTTGCGTTTCTCCTTGATCGAAGTGATGATTTCCTCTTCACTCATCCCTTTGGTGGGACCCCCAAATCGCGTACTCAAGAACATCGCTCGCTCGAGATGTTCTAGCGCCTCCTGGGTATTAGGTTTTGCCGAATGCTTAGCCTTGAGCCTCTTTTCCTTTACGTGCATTGTGGTAGCCATAGCTCTTCCTCCTCCCTCGATCCCCTTTTCCTCATATCCTTGAAGGGATCATATGGTTTTGTTTGCTCCTTCATTATATATGGGAAGGGAGGTGGACAAAGGAAAAACCCTCCTCTACCGGCATAGATTGGCTTACCTCACCCGCTCCCACCCCACCTGTCAATTGTGGGAGATGGGGTAAATCACGATTTCCACCTGCACAAGTTTACATTCGGATAGCGAGCCGCTCTCTCCCCCGGCACCAACCACAGGCACATAAAATCATGCTTGTCGAGAACCACACGTATCCCTGACCCAAGATTTCATGAATAACCCTTCATTCTTTCTTCATCAGGTTTCGTCTGGTTTGGTCTGGTTCATTTGATGGAAATTTGACGGTACGAAAGTTCATCCTGAATTCTCTCCCTCTTCAGGAATTATTCACGTGATAGAACTGGAGTTCCGGGCACGCAGGAATTATGAAGGCAAGGGTTTGTAAACAGCAGGTCGCAGGTTCAATCCCTGTCGCCAGCTCCATTGAATCTTTGAGATTTTGTTAATATGGTTGCCCTGAGCGCAGTCGAAGGGCTCCAATGATTTCAAGGATTTTCCGCAAGAGACGCGGCGGATCAATTTTTCGTCGTGACGGATGAGTGGTCTGACGTGGTCTCTCTTCGTCTGGATTCGGCTGGAGAATTTGATGATTATTTGACGCTCGTCAACAGGCAGGAATCGAATCTATTCTTAGCCTAGAATCCAATATGCTTCCCCATCAAGATCACGCTCATTCAATGTGGGCTTTCATAAGTGCAACTTGAGCCTGCTTTCCCTTGCCGACCGGAACCGTAAAATATACATCCACATCCGAAGTCCACACAAAATCGCATCTATTGTAAGAATCTTCAGACCCGGGTGGATTGTAATGTAAAACAGCCGTGGCACCTGTTGTCATATCTCTTACCCACAATGAATCATGGCTATCGTAATAAGCTAGAAATCTCCCAGAGGGAGATTTGACTAAATAATAACCTCCAGTGTTACCAACGAGACGCTTCCCCGATTTTTCCTTTAGAGAAATCTCCCATAAAGAATGTTCGCCCTCCTCCGGATATTCTGGATCGGCAACAAAGCCTGCAAACGGTTGAAATTTTATTGCCACCAAACGGTTGGAGTCAAAGGGAATCCACCTTGGCTCCAATAACTCTCCATTGGCCATGCTCGATGGTGTGTAAGAATCAAACACCTTAACTCCCTCAATCCACCATTCAATTTTTTTCTCTCTCGGAAATCGCTTCACCATCACTCCAATCGGGTCAGGCGATTTAAATCCCATGGAATTTTCTCGCACAAACTGATCAATCTTGGATTTCATTTTCTCAAGGTCCACTTTTTGACTTTGGAGGATAAGCAAGTTGACCTCCACCCACTCCGCTTTACTCCAACTCCAGCTATCTTCTGTCTCAGAATGAGTGCCGGTAGGGGGAGCCACACCATAAATAACGGCGTCTTCAGAGAAGGTCCACCCCAACACTCTTACGCGGTGATCTTCAGGTACCACGATTTCTTTTTCCCTCACTTTAGGCGTGGTATTTCCATACACCTTCAACAATATCTTGGGGTATTGGTCAAAGGTAATCTTAACCATCCACTTCCCGCTCGGAGATGCCTCCAGACCCTCAAAAGGATCAACATCAGCTATCTTTTGACATTGGTCTTTGTCCAACGATTTCACCCAAATTTCTCCGACCGCTGAATCGCGGGATCCTTGATACGTGCCTGTTTTCATGACAAAAAAAGCCAATTCATTCAATCCTTCCAAGTGTACTACTGGGCGAATTGATGATTGCCTTGTAATTTCTGTTGTCTTTATTTTCAAAATAGGTTGAGAAGATGGTTTTGTAAATCCGATACCCACCAGAATTGGTGAACCCAAAATTCCTAAAAAAAATAGGACCGTAAAAATAGGGAGGGTCTTACCTAGGTTTTTTAGTCCCGTCCGCGTGAATATCACGCTCGAATTATACCCCCTCCTTCCGACGAAGTACCGGGGATGAGTGGATTCTTGTTGGGTGTGTGTGGGGAGTGAAATGAGGGACGACACTTTCCAAGTCACCCTACTTACTTTTTGATGATTCCCCCGAAGTCGTTGCATCAAATTCCTTGTGCAGTGGGATCACCGATTGAGGAACACCCCAAACAAGCGTATTCTTTCCCTCGCTTGCAACTTGAAGAGTCTTGAGAGTTACCAATGCTGGATTTCCCTCCAAAAGTTTCGCGGCATTCGCAAGAAGACGAAGCGATGCCGCTTCACCGCGGGCCTTTTCCAATGATACTTGACCTGACTTTTTAGCTTCCAACACTTGAGCAAAGATCTGCTTAAGTCCACTTGGAAACATAATGTCCTTAATCCCAACTGTTTCAAGCTGCAAACCCAGAGGCGTGGCTTTCAACTCAAGCTGTTCACGCAATTGTCGAGCCAGATCTTCACGTTTTATTAAAACGTCATCAATGGAGAGCGCTGAAATTAAATTACGTAGAATCAGTTGCGCTTCCAAATAAAGGGCTTCTTCATAAGACTGGGCAACATGAAGTGCCAGCTCAGGCTTCGACACGTGATACCGTATAGCGAGGCTAAATTTTACAGACACATTGTCCGCAGAAAGTATTTCCTGCCCAGCGACCGAAGCCACCTTTGAGCGTATATCTACAACTGTAATGAACCGAAAGGGTTTAATCGCCCAATACCCTCCAGCTCCTACCACCTTTTTTAAACGCCCGCGAGCGTAAACCAAGCCGCGTTCATACTCATGAATCGTTACCCACTTTGATGTGATCCAACCATATAAAAAAATAAAACAAATAAACCCAATAATAACAATGACCAAATAACTTCCCCATCCCATACAAATCCTCCTTCATTTAAAAGGCGTTTCCAATTCATGTAAAAATTGGCTCCCGTCGTTCAGCCACCTCGCTGGCGGGGAGATTTTTCATCTCCGCATGGCCAGGTAAAGAGGGAAGAATCCTCTTCCACGCCGTTCGACGGGAACCAGGTTACGGGGAGTTGAACCCCTGAGCCCCAAAGTTTGTAGGCATCAACGCGTAGCGCAGACCTGTAGATAACAAGTCCTACTACTCAATGCCTACAAACTATTCTAATGAATACTACAATCAGGATCTACCAATAATCTTTAGGATTTATTTGTCACCCGGTTAGATGAATGAGGATGCGAATTGAGGAACTTATGACGCCGCTCATAAACCCAGGGATTATTACTTCTTCCTCCAATAGGTTTGAATGTCATTCAGGACGCCGCCTCAATGAATTTCACGCCTTTCCGCCTTTGACGCTCGCCTCCCCGTTCCCAGGCGGCAACGCCCCTAAAAACCTATCCAACGCATCCACCGCATGCCGCTTGGAGACGGAGTCGCCGTGGGTATAGATTTCCGTGGTGCGGTAATTCGCCCCCACCAGGCGCAGGTTGGTAATGTAGGTGTGTCGTAACACGATCAGTAACGAACTGGACTAAAAAACCCGGGTCAGACCCGGTGATCGGAACTCTTATGAGTTCAGCGAAAACCTCATACGTTATTTTGAAATGAGGCGATACCGGGTGCTCCGGCCCATCCCCAAGCGTTCAATCCGTTTCAATTGCAGGAGCTTGGTGAGAGCCTGATTCACCGTAATACGGACGACCTTGGTGTGCCGTGCAATATCTCCCGGTATCGCTTCTTGGACGGATTGCATATACTGCCACACGGCGAGTTGTTTGGGGGATAAGATGCGTTCCAAATCTTCCTGGGCCAGCAGGGTCACCGCCATTTGAGATTGCGTGAGGAATATTCGCAAGAAGAAATTGAGCCATGGGGTGATGTCTTCCCGATCCGTCCCCAAGGTTTTTTGGCTTTTGCGAAGCGCCAGATAGTAATCGGGTTTATGATCCTCGATCAGTTTTTCATGGGAGACATAAGGCACGTAACTATAGCCGTGCTGCAAAAGCATCAAATTCGTCAAGATGCGTGAGAGACGCCCATTGCCGTCTTCGAAGGGATGGATTTTGAGAAATTCCACCAGAAAATGACCAATGATGAAAAGGGGGTGGAGGTCACCTGCGCTCAATGCTTGTTGCGTCCACTCCACCAATTCTTGCATGGCTTTCGGGGTGAGATAGGCGGTGGTGGTGTCAAAGAGAATGCCCTTGGATTGACCGGCCTCGTCCACCATGTGAACTTTGTTTTCCTTCTTTTTGTACTCCCCTCGATGGGCTTGGTCATTTTCTACAAACTTCAGCAATTCTCGATGGAAATGTTTGATGGTGTTCTCGGAGAAATGAATAGCCTTCCACGCGTCGAACACATTCTGGAGAAGCTCAAAGTATCCCCTGACTTCTTGTTGGTCCCGATCGGCGAGTTTTTGGATAGCGATCCCTCGCATCAACTTCTCCACGTCCTCATCGGATAATCGAGCCCCTTCGATCCGCGTGGACGCGCCGGTTGAGGTCACAAGGACGGATCGTTTCAACCGGCCCAACGTCTGGGAAGATAAACGGGCACCACCCACCCACTGCCCTTTGAGTTCATCAATTTTGACAATGAGAGACCAGAGAGAGGCCGGGATCTCCTGCAATCGACTGTTAAATCGTGCTGTGGGTGTGCTCATAATCTGATTGTAGATGATTGTATAAGATTATATATGAATGATCAACATCGCCATCCCCCACAATTCTAGGCAATTCTAGGGACACCATAGAATGGCGCTTAGTTAAGGGGTTCATTTTTGTCGGTTCCTGTGGGATAAATTTCCCATAAGGTGGCGTGGCTTGGTGAGTAGATTGTAATTTTTTTTTCTACGTTTGATAGCGCGTGGCTCAGATCGGTTAGGACGCAGCG
>OBEQ012935563.1_pt1 | contig 11592 bp, 14 predicted proteins | sample 1670901 | NCBI WGS metagenome assembly OBEQ01 (sample SAMEA104232315, study PRJEB22302) | groundwater metagenome | biome: forest; feature: aquifer; material: groundwater | place: USA | collected 2011-08-07 | depth 5.4 m | reverse complement strand
CGGACTGGTTACCCTGTGAATGCTTCGCTTGAATCAACGCATGAGAGCCGGATGCGGGAAATCCGCACGTCCGGTTCGACGAGGGGGAGGGCGGCGGCGGTTCGGGTTGAATCGTCGCCCCCTCTCTACTCTACTGGTGAACGCCTTCCTGAAAAATTTTCCGACAGCCATGCGCAGAATCCCACGGCTTATCCTTTGCTAACCTCTTGGGCTGTTTGGTGAATCGGCGATGCGGTCGTCAGAGGCGCGTCCAGCGTTCGATGGCGCGGCTGTCGAATTCGAAGCCGTTGACGCGGAGTTGGAGGGGCTGGCGGGGATTCCAGGGAAAATCCGGCACGGAGATGAGTTCGAGCAGGCCGGTGATCGTATCGAGCGAGTCGTTGCGGAGGGTAATCTCGACGCGTTCGCCGAGCGGGAGACCCCAGGCGCGGGCGATCTCGTCGCGCAGCTCCGGCGGCGCCGAGGGCTCGGGTTGGTAGGGGGCGTCGAAGGGAAGGCCGGGTTGGTGCTCGGGCATGGCGGTGAAGGTTGGGGGATGGGGTCTTGGGTCTGGCGTCTGGGGGGCGGATTCGGAGAGGCGCGCTAGAAGGGGTGTGGGTCGTTGGCGTCGGGTGGATCGGCCGGGTGTTCGGCGCGGGCGTAGCGTTGATCGAGGATATCCCAGTCGCCGTTTTGGTGGAGCCAGATGGGGTCGGCGTTGCGCCGGATGAACTCGTCGACGGGCAGGCCCTGAATCGTAGGTGGGCGCCGGACGCGTTTCTGTTTTCCGTTGAGGAAGATGATCATGGTTTCCGCCTTGCGCCGCTTTTTCTCCCGGCGTTGGGCGGAGGTGAGACGCTTTTTTGGTTTCTTGGCCATGGGCGGGATGGTGAGAAGTCAGAGCAAGTCCTCGACCTTCGCATCGGGATGGAGGTAGCCGAGTTGTTTGGCTTGAGCGAATTCGATGGCGAAACCGGTGAGTTCGGCGTCGAGGTGGATCTGGCCGAAATGCTCGATCAAGGCGGCGATTTCATCAAATCGCGCCCGGTGGGCGAGAGGGATTCTGGGGTCGGTGGTCATGGGCGGAAGCGTTTAGGCCACCGGCACAAAAAGCCCAAGGCCGAAGTGGGCGGAATGGGTCATGTGCCAACAGGAGTCGCGGGGGTGAAATTCCTGAATTTGCCGTCGTTCGGATTTATGCGCTGGCTTCGGAACACGGCCACTACGCCGGTTGGTGCAAGGGAAGCTAATTCAAAATTGCGATCCGCCAGTTCGCTAGACGCGAGTAGGGATCGGCAGACGTCGATGCCGATGGGGACACCCCAAATCGGCCAAGTCCAGAAAGTGTCGGTGCTTCTCTTTCCCACAAATCCAGTTGTAGCCAGTTGCGAGCAGGTGGGGATCGTTGGGAAGAAAGGGAGGCCTTCGATGGCGAGTCGATTGGCTCCTCGGACTATGCCTGATTTATCTTTGGCTGGGTCGGACCATCTAAACGCATAGCGGCGGTCATCTTCAGGATCCCACCGGAGAGAGAATTCGTCGTCTTGGAATTTCCATGGACCGAACAACGCCTCACGTAAGTTTTCGACGGTAGTGTTCTTTGTGACGGCTCTGACCATGTCTAGGAACCCCGGCTTTTTCTCGGGGCGACCGTTTTTGTCGGTTTCGTTTTTGAAAATACGAACGAACCTAAACGCAGTATCTTCGGTCCAATTAGCTTCATCGAGGGGAGTTGATGAGCTGAACGCGGCGACAAATGCCGCCCAAGCTGCGTTGTCGCCGGATAGCCAATGCTCAATGGCTGACGTCGCGTGGCGGCGGAAAACCGCCACCGGCATTTTGATGTTTTTGGCGACCGTGAACGCAGGGGAGTCGGTTTGTGCACGGAGATATTTATCCAATCCGTCCACCAAAGATTCGGGAGTCGTCTCGTTTGGTGTATGGAGGACCGGTCGCCAAGCTCCTCCGGCGGGTGTCCAGCTCAAGGCTATGCGGGCGGTGTGAACTTCCTGTGCGACACGAAATGCACCGAGCGCTGCGAGAAATCCCAAGGGACTGGCGCCGTTGATGCCGGTGAGTGGTATCTGTCGGGAGTTAGTCATGGTTCGACGTGTTAGTGGGTTTGGCAGCGCTTGCTTGCTGATCGGCAAGCCGGAGGGTGGCTTCGAGGTAAGCCAGCCCCCACCATCCGAGATGGCGGGTGAGTTGCCAGAAGCGTTCAGCGACACCCGAATCCATGCGATGGGGCGGGCGGGCGAGGCGTTCGTCGGTGTCCAGATGGATGCGAGTCGTGTCATGCGGCACTTCGACGGGTGGCGGAGAGTCGTCCGCAATCCACGGCGCGAAGGGACGCGCATGGCCGTGGTGACTTGCGATGAGATGGAGCGCGAGCTCGCGTTGCAGTGCATCCGCCGGCAGGTAGGGAGCGGCGGCGGGCGTCTCCGCCAACTGGACGGAAAGCAGTTCGTGGCGGAACCCCTTGGGGAGCTCCGCGCGCTGACGTGCTGCCTCGTAAGCGGCGGCGGATTCGGGGAATTTTTCCGATTTGGCGATTAGAGTGAACTGCGCCCAAGCAAGGGCTCGTGTTCCGTTGAGCAGCATTGCCTGGAAGCGTTCGTCCGCTTTTCCCCAGTCATGGATTGCGGCGGCCGAAACGAGAGCGGCTTGCCATGTTGAAAGGTTTAGTTGCGCGAGCGCCTGTTCAGTTGCAGCCAGCACGTCGCTAAGGTGGGTGGTGAGGGGCAACGGAGCGGATGTGGTCGATTTGGAAAGTGTGTCTTCGCCGTCGTCCTCGGTGACGTTCGAAGCGTTGTCGGATTTTAGCTCGGGAACGCGTTTACGCGTGGTGAGAACAACTCCGCGCTCGTCGGGGTAGGGCGTCCATTCGAGGCCGTTTTTTTGTTCGGCAAGCGCGTTGAGCGCGTCGATGGCCGGGTGGTTTTCGGGCAGTTCGGAGGCAGCGCTGGTGAACGCGTCACGGAGTTCTGCTTTGCTCCAGTCACGGTTTGAATCTTTGGCCCAGTCCAGAAGCCGGGCCAAGGCGGAGTCTTTGGCTGGTTCGGGGAAAAGCTCGCGGCGGAGGCGAACGATCTGGCGGTGCTTGATTTGGCGGAAGGCACGTTCGGCCTGATCGACGGATTGAAGCGTGGCACCCGGAAGATGACCAAGTTCGTTTCGTCCCCATCCTCCGTCTGCGGAACGCAGGACCACGGTGTCGCCGGGGCGAAGATCGGCCGACCGTTCTAGTTTTTGGCTATCGCGCAGGCCGCGCCAGATGATCGCGATTCTGCTTTCAGAACTTTGGGAGACATCCGGGGCCTCCGTTTGCGTGGCACCGAGGATATCTCCGCTGTCGGAGCTGATTCCGCCGAAGAACCAATCCACGAATTCATGTCGAGGGACAGTGAGACATTCCACGGAGCTGGGCGGGCAGAGCGAAATCGTGTCGAACCAATCGTCGAGGCTCACACTCGGTCCGGGAGCCGGGAGGTCGGAGCGCCAGCATATCTGCACATCGACCGCGTTGCGCCCCGGCCCGTGGATAAACAGGGAGGGCTCGGGTTGTGGTGTCGGTTCGGGGCTGGTTTGCGCCCAGGCATCCAGATAGGCCGGCAAGAGCACCGGGGCATCGGTGGTCGGTGAAAGCAAACGCCCGAAGGCAGCATCGGTCTGGTCCGCTTGGCGAAGTGCAGCGACGTAGGTATCCATCGCGTTAAGCCCGAAATCGACGACGCCATCGTGCGCGTTGGCGGAGAGCCAATTCCAGGTTCGAGAAAGAGCGGTCCCGTAGATGGGGTCTTGCGCTTTGGGATTGGCGTCCAAATCGGCGTCGTCGGAGAAAACCTGGTCTGCGCGAATAACAATGGCTGCGTGGGCGGTGATGGGTCGGCCGCCGCGATTCAGGCGCCCGAAGCGTTGGCGCAGCGCATCGAGACTGGCGCATTCGGTGACCAAGGAGTCGAAGTCAAAATCGGCTCCCACTTCTAAGCATTGCGTGGCGACGACGATGCGCGGACTGGCGTCCTTGGACGCGAGGACGGAGTCGTTGGGATGGCGAGTTTTGAGTTCGGTGCGAAGGACGCGGGTGGTGTCGTCGCGGTCGAACGGCCGCATGCGGCCGATCAACAGAGTGATCTGTCCGGGCGAAAAATGCTTGGTGAGCAGATCCTCGACCTTGCGGGCGACCGCGACGCGATTGACCAAGACAGCGAGCGAGCGAGGGACTGGCTCTTGTTTGAAAAGATTTATGGTTTGCTCGACGAGTTTGGCGGCGAGGATGTCGAGCGCTTTTGCGCCGCTGGCCTTTTCTGCGATCACCAGCTTGGCGGGTTTGGATGCGTTTAGCCGCGAGGTGAGAACGGGATTCTTGGTCTCATCTTTGTCGGCTTCGGTAAGACGAAGGATTTCGGCGTCGGCGGTGCCGGTGGGCGGGGTCGCCGTCATTTGGAGAAACGTGAAAGGCGTGCGCACGGTGGAGTGCGTTGCGGCGTCAGGTTTCCCCGGGCGAGCGCTGGCATGATCCCGGAAGGCTTTGATGGAGTCTAGGGTCTGGGAAAAGGGGCGACTGATGTGAGCCTCATCGAGCAGGATCAGGCTGTCTTGCGCGACAAGAGCGGCATGGATCGGGCGCATCGACGCGCTGACGCCGTAACCGCGAAACAGCAGCCGAGAACCGACTTGGTCCACGGTCGAGGCGACGATCAGCGGTTGGGTGAGCGACCGAGCCCAGCTTTGGTCGCGGTAGATGCCGCCGCGAAGCTGCACGCTTTCTAGTGGTGAAGCAGAACCGGCGTTGATGGAGCGCAATGCCGATGCGACGTGGGCGACGATGGGTTGGTCGTGGCGTGGTTGACGCAACGCCGCCGTGATGACGCGGGCTCGTTCGTAGGCTTCGTCCACGATGACGCGGCGGTTCACCACGTAAAAGATGCGCCGCCCCACGGTGCGTTCGGCCGGCGGCAGATGAGCCTGCGCGGCGAGCGCGAACACGGCGGCATCCAGCGCGGCGGTTTTTCCGCTTCCCGTGGGCACGGAAAGAAAACGTGGCCACTCGCCCGAGCATGCGCGCCGAGCGAGTTCGATCTGCCACGGGAAGGGGGCGTATCCGAAAATCTCGCGAAAAAATGCGCCGAAGTCGGCTGCGACCAGCGGCGAGGCGGCGGGGGAATTCATCACGAGCGGAGGGGGCTGATTGGTTTGCAGAGACCGTAACCGCGATAGCGACCGGCACCGAGGATGACCGGACCTGGGACAGGATCGGTGAAGCGCAGCCAGACGTGGACTTGCTGACGCGCGGGTGAGCCGGGCTTGCCGGGCAGAAGGGGGAATCCGCCGCCGCCTGGACGGGCGCGCGGGGCACCTTCGTGCCACGACGTTTTATCGAGATCGATTTCGACGGGACGGGGAAGTCCCGAGTGTTCACAGCTCATGGCGATGATGCCGGCGATCTCAGCGAACCAAGCGGCCCGATCAGCATCCGGATCGAGCTTGGGATGACGGTTCAGCACCACGGGCGTTACGCTGGCCCACGTGTCCGTCGGCTCGACGGTCTGGCACCATGTTTCGGAACGCAGTGCGAGCGGTGGCACGCCGCGTTCTTCCTGGCGTAGGGTCCAGACTCCGAGTCTTCCGAGAGTGAGTCGAATCTCAGCGGGCTGGCCGCTGCTGTCGTATAAGAACGGACGCAATACGCGGCCTCGTTCTCGCGGGGGCACATCGCGAGGGAAGGCAATGGCGAGGCCAAGCAAATGTCCGTCGGCGAATTCGGAACCGGTAAACGATAGGGGGAGCAGCGCGATGTGCGGACGTTCGGAAGCGATGCCCTTGGCGCGATGGCCGGTCAGCCATTCGGGTGCGTCTTCGCCGCAGGCTTTGAGCAGTGCTCCGCGAAGCGCGTCCATCAGTAGCGCGGTGGATTCAAGGCCGAGATTGGGACCATCCTGTTTGGCGAGGATCAACAAATCGGAATCGAAGTATCCTTGGCTTACCACGGTCGCGACCGGACGAGTTCGCACGTAGGCCCGGGTGATCGTCAGCATGGGGCGCAGTCGCGTGGGAGGTGGGAGCGAGCGGCTCCATTTGGTTCCGAACGCGGCGGCGAAGTCGGCCTCGGCTTCTTTCTTCGCCTTTCCTTTTGCCGACGAGATGCGCACGGAGAAATCGAAAAAACGGTCGATGGCGTCGCCGTTGAATTGTTGCTGCAATTCGCGAAGGCAACCGGCCGTGGTGATGCGCAAGTGCACGGGCTTGGCGTGACGCGGCGGGGCGGCGATCGGATGAAGATCCGGCGCCGGCTCTTCGCCATCAGGCACGCACCACATCTGAACGAGCGACGAGGAGTGTCCGATGCGGGTGGCTTTTTCGCAGAGGCGTTGGAGCGCGTCTTTCTGGGAAGTGGACGCCACGGCGTCCGGCCAGATCAGAAACACATTCGGGTCGTGGGGACGAACCTTGGGAAAGGTCCGAGGCTGTTTGTTGGCGGGGAACGACAGCTTGTCGTTAGCCGGCACGTAGCTGGTGACGACGGCGCGTTTGTCGAAATGCTCGCTGACTTTGAGCGACGGAGCCTCAAGTGCTTCAAGCCACTCCAAGGCGGCGTGTTCTTCCTGCCAACGAGGCATAGCGGCGGTTTCCTCGGGAAGCGGCTTGGTTTCGTAGAGGGCGGCGACCAGAGCCATGAAAACCCGTCCCGGGTGGGGCGGCCATTCGGCCTCGTCGCGGCTTCCGACACTGGTCGCCGTGGCGTAGCCGGTGAGATAATGAATGCCGAGTGCAAGCATGGGTTATTCCTCGGTTTCGGTTGCTCCGGTGGCGGCGAGTTCTTGGCTGCGACGCAGGAGGGCGAAGAGTTGCGGGGAAGGGGTGAGCTTAAGTGGCTCTTTGCGCCACTTGAGCCCGAGTGCCTCGGCGGCGGTGACCGCATCGGCTAGCACCTTGATGGCGCTGTTGGAGTCAATGGTAAGCTGCGCCGGTGTTGAGCCGGGCTTATCGAGGAGTTCCCAAGTCAGCGGGCCGGTGGGCCAGAGCAAGCAGCGCGAACGCAGATCGAAACCCGTTTCAGATGCGAGCGCGGCGGCGGTGAGAGCCAGCGCGGCGAGAACCGTTTGACCGGCGACGTCGATCTCTTGGCTGCGCGTGCCATTGGATAGGGGAAAATGCAGACGGCGAAGGGCGGGCAGCGAGAGGACGGCGGACTGTTCCGCGTAGTCGAGGGTAACACCGCCTTCGGAAAGTGTCGGAGGGATGTTCCCGTGATTGATCTCAGAAGGTTTGATCGCGCCTTTTTGCTTAGGATTATCCGCAAGGGTGTAGCTTCCTTCGTTGTCTTTAACGACAAGCGCGGCGCTGCGAATCTGAAGAGGGTCGATGCGGCTGCCGGTTTTTTTGCCGACAACAGCGTTGATGCCGATGACCTCGGAAACGAAGGCACGCTGGAATTTAGCTCCGAGTCCACCCTTTGGTCCGGTGGAGTCCCAAATGCCGAACACCAAGGCGGTCGGGCAAAGTTCGTAGAGCGCGGTCGCGTTTTGCAGGCTCACGTGGTCGAGTTTTTCGCCAATCTCGGACTTACGAAACGGCTTACCGTCCAGCAAGCTGTCGCGGAGGATGGCGTCAGCGATGCGGTGCGGAGCTTGAAGGCTGGTGATTCTGCCGACGGCGTTGAGGAGGTCTTCGTTGGGGAAATCAACCTGCACTACAGGAATGGGTGTGGCTTCGAAGCGACCGGCGTCGATGGCAGCCTGAAGGGCATCCTCCAAGCGGTTGGCTTGAGCCTGAACGGAATCCAAGAGGACGCATGGCGTGGTCTTGAATGTGCCGTCGGACTGCTGGACGCGGCGATCTTCGGTGGCGTAGGTAGCTTTGTCGTAGGTCGGAGGGAAGACTTTCGTTCCGTCACCGGCGGCGGGTTGAAGCGTGCTGCGAGAGCGAAAAGCAGCGGCGGAACCGCGAATGGCAGATTGGAGGGTGGCGTGGTCGAGTTTGTTGCTCATGGATCGGGCTGGGTTGGGTGGACTTTGATTTATGGAGTGAAAACGACGGCGGCGGTTTTGCCCAGGCCGGTGGGGATGGAGATCAGTTGCGATTGGCAGGGCGTGCCCGCGGTTAGCCATTCGGCTTCGGCGCGGCAGGATTGCTCACCGCAGGCCAAACGGTGCTGGTAGGCGTAGGGGGTGTTGCCGGCCGGATTTTGTTCCGTGGCGGTAGCTTGGCGGAAGAAGGCGTCGAAAGTCGGGGGCGTCACAGTAAAGAAGGGGTGGAACGAAAAGACGGAAATATCTCCAAGCGGCAATATTAATTCTGATGATTGAGAGGATTAAAAGGAGAGTATTGACAACGCGCTTATCTGGCCGAGTCTCGTCCTGCATGCATGACTGTGCTGCCAATACCTCGCCACTCATAGCCCTGTCTTCGATCGGGCGGCTCGATCTGTTGCGGGCGGCTTTTCCCCAAGTGTTCGTCCCGGATGCGGTGTATGGCGAAGTCGTCACCCACGGTGAGGGATGGATCGAAGCGCGGCAGTTGCAGAGCGAGCTGGCGGGGGGAGAATGGATGGTGCGGACGCCAATGGGGGAATCGCCGGTATTGACGGCGCTTCGCCGGCGGCTTGGCGGCTCGGGTGAGGCTGAGGCCATTGCGCTGGCGAAGGAGCGAGGCATACCGGTGTTGCTGGATGAGTTGGCCGGCCGAAGGGCGGCGACCGCGCTGGGGGTGGAGGTGTTTGGCAGCCTTCGGATTCTGAGATTGGCCAAAAAACGAGGACTCGTTCCGCAAATCCGGCCTTTGCTCACAGGCATGATCGAGACCGGCATCTACTATGGTGACGACCTGGTGGAGCGGTTTCTCCGCGAGGAGGGTGAAATTTGAACAGCGGGCCGGCGGCAAATCCGCGCTTTTCGGAGCGCGGCCCCATTGAAGCTGATGATTGAGCGGGTTTCCTGAATTGAGCCCATGAAATCCTCCGCGCTCTTCCGAGCGCGGCCCCATTGAAGCCTTGCCGCCGGCCCGTTGTTCGCTACCTTCCCTCCATGTCCGTGACGCTTGAAATTCCCGAGTCGGCGGTGGCCGAGATGCGGTTGTCGCCCGAGAAATTGCAGACGGAACTCCGTCGTGACCTCGCGGCGGTGCTCTATGCGCGCGGTGCTTTGCCGATCGGCAAGGCCATGGAGTTTGCGGGGCTGAACCGGCGGGATTTCGAGCGGCTGCTGAAGGAGTGCCAAGTGCGGCGTCCGTTTGACGAGACCGAACTGGCGCGCGAGTTGCGCGATCCGGTGTCGTAGCAGGGGCGCCGCGTTCGGCCGGGAGGCTTCGCCATGTCCGTTGCCGTTTCCCTGCCGGAGGATGTGGTCGCTCTCGCCAAGCGAGAGGCTCGAACCGTTGAAGTTCGGCAATTTCAAGGAAATCCGCATCACTGATGCGGAAATCGCGGAATCCAACTGCGAATAGCAGATGGTTGAGAGCGCGGCTGAGAAGCATGTCCTGCGTGCCAACGAGGATCGCGGGGCGCTCAGGGTGGATGTCCCACTCGCGACGGGCGTCGTCGGCATCAATCAACACCGACGCATCCCGGAGAGTCAGGATAGGAACAGACGGGAGTGGGGGTGATTTCGGCATGGCAATGCTCCCGGCGCTCTTACGCGTCGTCGGCTCAAAACTCAACGGGCCCGGGGCGACACAAGGCGGCGACAGCATACGGGTCAACCGCGCGGTGAAAAATCCACGGCGGGGTCGCCGTGGCTCCAGCAGCCGATCACGGATCCTCCATCGATGATCTCCGAGTTCCGGGAAGCGCGTCAGGCGCGCTTCCCAAACCCCGGGTCCACCTTGATCAGCGCCGTGGCGGCGATCGAGGGGAGCGTGGCGACGCAGACCCAGATGAAGAAGTGCGGATAACCGAGCTTCGCTTGGATGCTGCCCGAGATCATGCCGGGCAGCATCATGCCGAGCGCCATGAACCCCGTGCAGATCGCGTAGTGCGCGGTTTTGTGCGCACCGTCGGCGACCAGCATCATGAAGACCATGAACGCTGTGAAACCGAAGCCGTAGCCGGCTTGTTCCACCACGACGGCAAGGCTGATTACTCCCGGCGCGGCGGGTTGCGCATAGGCGAGCCACACGTAGGCGAGGTTGGGCAGGTGCATGCACAACAGCATCGGCCAGAGCAGGCGTTTCAGGCCGTAGCGTGCGATCGCGAGTCCGCCCAGGATGCCGCCCACGGTGAGTGCGATTATGCCGTAGGTGCCGTAGATCAACCCGACCTGACTCGTGCTCAAGCCGAGCCCGCCCGTGGCGCGGTCGTCGAGCAGGAAGGGTTGCACGAGTTTGACCAGCTGCGCCTCGCCCAAGCGGTAGAGCAGCAGAAACGCGAGGATGGCGGCGATGCCCGGTTTGCGAAAAAAAGCAGCGAAGGCGACGAGCCAGTCCACCGCGAGGCTCGACCGGTCCGTCACCGGTCCGTCGCCCGCCGGCCGGGGCAGGACCCAGAGGTGATACAGCGCCGCGAGCGCGAAAAATACCGCCGGCGGCACAAACACCCAGGCCCAGGCCGCGCGCACGTCACCCGTGGCTACCTCCAACCGCCCGGCGAGATAGACCAGGCCGCCCTGGCCGGCGATGTTGGCCAGCCGGTAGAACGTGCTGCGCACGCCGACAAACGCCGCCTGCTGATGCGGCGGCAGCGCGAGCAGATAGAAACCGTCGGCCGCGATGTCGTGGGTGGCTGAGGCGAAGGCCAGCAGCCAGAACACCGCGAGCGTCCAGCGGAAGAAGTCCGGCCCGGGCACAGTGAGCGCGACCGCCGCCAGCCCGGCGCCGACGAAGAATTGCAGCGCCACGATCCATGCGCGCTTCGTGCGGAAACGATCGACCAGCGGGGACCACAGCGGCTTGATGACCCACGGCAGGTAAAGCCAGCTCGTGTAGAACGCGAGGTCGGCGTTAGAGATGCCGAGCTTCTTATACATCGGCACCGACAACGCCACGACGGCCACATAGGGCACCGCCTGGCAAAAATAGAGGCTGGGCACCCACGACCACGCGCGCCAGGCACTGGGCGGCGGATTTTCCGTTTCGGCGCTGCGCGGGGGATGGTTCACGGTCTTGGTGCGACACCACCATCCCGCATTGTTGCCCTGGACCACGAGGAGAAAAAGCGCGGCGGCTGATGTGCTATTCTGAACGCGCAACAGTCCGCCACTCCATGAGCACCGCAACGACCACACTTCCGTTTACCGCTGAAACCACGATCGGCGAGATCGCCGCCGCCCGTCCTTTCCTGTCCCGCGTCTTCGAACGCTTGGGCATCGATTTTTGCTGCGGCGGCAAGCAGTTCCTTTCCCAGGCCTGCACTCGGCGCGGACTGGATATCTCGACGACGCGCGCGCTGCTGGAAGCCGCGAGAGGCTCAGACCGAAAACCGGATTCCGGGGCATGATGGGATCAGTCGTAGGGGCGCAGTCTTGCCCGTTCGATTAACTCAGGGCCTTGAGCCAGCCGAAAGGCTGCGCCCGCCTGGCCTCGATGATCCTTGGGCGCAGCAAGACTGCGCCCCTACACACGGCAAACCGTGTTTTCGGATAGCCTCTAGCAGCCTGTCGGACTTGCCATGAAAATCTT
>OBEQ011323521.1_pt1 | contig 11592 bp, 14 predicted proteins | sample 1670901 | NCBI WGS metagenome assembly OBEQ01 (sample SAMEA104232315, study PRJEB22302) | groundwater metagenome | biome: forest; feature: aquifer; material: groundwater | place: USA | collected 2011-08-07 | depth 5.4 m | reverse complement strand
CCTTTTTTGGCTTCAAATTTTGGAGCCGGCCGCTGCCGGCCCAGGATATCAAAGCACCGAACATTAGCTACCGATTTGTGCGCTGGATGCCGGGCCGCGTTTATAATATGCTGTTCCGGCTAGGCGTCGCTCTGCCGGTTGATTTGTTTCTGCTGCGCCGTCCGGACGTTATCCTTTATCCCAATTTCCTGCGCTGGCCGGTGCTGAACCGTAAGACCAAAACTGCAGTCGTCATCCACGACTTATCATTTATTCAGTTTCCCCAGTTCGCGGCACCCATCAACCGACAGGACAATCTTAGATTCGTACCATCCTCGATCGCCAAAGCCGATTTTATCATTGCCGTCTCTGAAAGTTCCAAACGGCAGATTGTCGATCACTACAAAACTTCATCAGATAAGGTCAAAGTCATCACACCGGCAATTGATCATAAGGAATACTACCCACGCCCGGCTGACGAAATCGCTGCCATCCGCCGCAAATTGAGCCTGCCCGAAAACTATCTCTTGTATGTTGGTAACCTCGAGCCGCGCAAAAATATCAAAGGCATTTTAGAGGCCTACGCTGGCCTCGACAAAAAGTTGAAGCAGTCATACGGCTTGGTGCTGGCCGGCGGACGTGGCTACGGTCGGCAAGACGGCCAAATCCAAGCCAAAATTAAAGAGTTGCAGGCCGCCGGCGAGGATATCGTGACAACTGGCTATGTGCCCGATGCCGATTTGCCGGTCATTTTTAGCGGCGCCAGCCTGTTTGTCTACCCCAGTTTTTACGAGGGTTTTGGCATGCCGCCGCTGGAAGCCATGGCCTGCGGCGTACCAGTGATTACGGCCGACAACACGTCGTTGCCAGAAGTCGTTGGCGATGCCGCCATTAAAATCAAGGCCGAAGATACCGCCGGCCTTACCGAGGCGGTGGCTAAAGTTTTGAGCGATCCAGAATTGGCCGCCGAGCTGTGCGCCAAAGGCCTCGCCCAAGCCCAAAAATTCAGCTGGCAAACCTCAGCTCAAAAACTAATGGAGTTATCAGAGAAGCTCTAGCTAGTGGAGTTGCGGTGTTTCTTCGCCAGCTCGTTCGAGTTGGGTATAGGCTGCCAGTGCTTGAGCGATCCTCTCGGGTGATATAGTTTGGACTTCTTCAGGACTCATGCCCAACGTGGCAGCGACCCCTTCGTAGTAGCGCTGCATAGCTTCGTAGTAAGAAATAGTAGCGAACTCACTATACTCTTCTGTAAAGCCGTATTCTTTGCTGTACTCACCAAACGTCCCTGGGTGAATTTGCAGTCCGGCCATAACAACTCCTTATAGGTTATAGTATTAGTAGGATTATGGCACAAATCGTCATTGATGCAAGATTTGTTCGGACCACAACCGGACGCTACATTGAGCGCCTGCTGTACTACCTCCAAAAAGTCGATCGCACAAACGACTATATAGTCTTGCTCAAGCCTAGAGACATGGAGGGTTGGCAACCGAGCAATCCGCGATTTACTAAAGTAGCTTCGCCACACAAAGAATTTACATTTGCCGAACAGCTCGGCTTACTCAGGCAAATTCGCAATCTAAAACCGGACTTAGTTCACTTTACAATGGTCCAGCAGCCAGTGTTCTACCGCGGCAAAGTCGTTACCACTATGCACGATCTAACGACGATCCGCTTTCGCAACCCTAGCAAAAATTGGCTAGTATTTACCGTCAAGCAGCTGGTTTATAAATGGCTTAATAAGCGTGTGGCTCGAAAATCAACGATGATTATTACTCCCAGCAACTTTGTTAGAGACGATGTCGCCGCATACACTGGCGTGCCAAAAACTAAAATTAGTGTAACTTATGAAGCTACTGAGCCGGCCGCTGCTGAGCCAGAGGTTGTCAAGAGCTTGAAGCCAGATCAATTTATCATGTATGTCGGCCGGCCCCAGCCGCACAAAAACCTTGAGCGTCTAGTTGAGGCTTTCGTCCAACTCAAAAAAAATCACCCCCACCTTAAGCTGGTGCTAGTCGGCAAGCTGGATCCTTTATATAAACGGCTGCAGCACCAAGTCAGCCAGAAGGCTATTGATGGAGTAGTCTTTGCCGGTTTTGTCAGTGATGGGCAGCTGCGCTGGCTATACGAAAATACCGCGGCTTACGTTTTCCCGTCTTTATCCGAAGGCTTTGGCCTGCCCGCGCTAGAGGCTATGGTCCACGGTGCTCCGGTGGTCAGCAGCAACGCGACCTGCCTGCCCGAGATTTATGGTGAGGCAGCATTTTACTTTGACCCTCTAGACATCGATGACATGGCTGCCAAGATCAACCAGGTCTTAAGCGATGAGGCGCTGCGCCAAAAATTAATTAAGGTCGGGCGCGCTCAAGTTAAAAAATACTCATGGCAGCGGATGGCCGAACGAACTCTAGCTATTTACAACCAGGTCCTCAATGATTAGAATGGGATAAATCCCAAAATAGCTTTAGTAGAGAGGTATACGTCTTCGACAATGAAACAAGTCAACCCGAATGGCTGACCCAGCCCAGTCGCAAGCGAATTCTTGAAGTTGCGACTTCTCTCTTAGGCGCCACTGCTGTTAAATATAGGTCTGGACACCCGGAGTTAGGTCGATTACCGGAAGATGGGTTCGATTGTTCCGGCTTTGTTAGGTATGTTCTTAATCAAGCCGGCGTAGTAATACCAGACTATCTAGACACAGCCGGGACTCAAAGGCCGATAAGGCACACCAGCGAGTTTTTTGACCATTTTGGCATTGCTGTGCACCACGAGTTGCAAGTACCAGCTGACCTAGTATTTTTTAGCTGGATGGGCGTACTCCCGAATCATGTCGGTATTGTGCTCGATAAAGAAACTTATATACATTCACCTGGTAAGTTCGGCGCTCAAGTCAGGACTGATAAAATCATCGAGGAGCCGATCCCATATCAAAGTTACTATCGCCATTTGTACACGACGAATCCAATTGGTTACAAAACACCCACTAGCGGATTACCCTCTCTTAGAGGCTCTAGGTATTATGAAACTCCCTTGCCCGGTACGGCTACACTTCGCCAAATTTATGAGGATGAGGAGTGGCTACTCGACTGGGCTCCCAGCTGGTTTTAAAACAATGTGGCGCTCGCGGCCCTCGCCTATCGACTCGGTCAACAGGCCAAAGTCAGAGGCCGCTTGGTGGACCACCCGGCGATCGGCGGCGTGCATTGGCGGCAAATCCTTGGCCTTACCGCTGGTTTTGACTTCGCGGAACCATTCTTCGGCGCGCTTAACTAGCCGTTCGGCTCGCTTGCGCTTATAGTCAGCAACATCAACATTGACCCGGGTCTGGGCAAAACCCTGATTTTTTAGGGCCATGCTGATGAGATACTGGAGCGAGCGCATGGTATCGCCGTGCTGACCTATCAAAAAACCATTTAAGTGGGTCGAGGGCACCTCCAGCTCAATGACTTCGCCGTCTTCAGAAGTGGCGTATACATCAGTATTGAGACCAAAAAAAGACAACAAGTCCTCAAGATATTTCTTGGCATATAAAATAGCTTCCTCCATCCCGTTAGACTCCACTTAACTTCCGGCCATCGGTTGACAAGTGACTACCTGTGCTTGCTTCAATTGATGCATAGGCTTTGTAGGTCTCTTGGAGTCTAACGGGAGCCATTAGCGTCTCCGGCGGCGATTAACTTTGCTTTTGACGCGGCGACGCCTTGATGGTTGGCTGGCGGCCTCAGTCTTCTCACTTTGCCTGACTATAACCTCGGCCTCGGCAACATCTTCCTTGAGCACCTTGGCTTGCTGGAAATAAGCGACCACACTCGAAGTCAGCCAGTAAAGTGGCAGGGCCGCGGCCAGTCTAAGGGCCACCAGCAAGATCAAAAACGGGAAAAAATAGAGGGTCGAGCGGCCAACCGCCGCACTGACTTCGGATTGATCAGCGGTTTTACCCTGTTTGCCGGCTTCGCGCAGGATCTGGCGCAAGTTGCGGGCATCCTTGGGCGTCGGCATAAGTTGCTTACTTTGGAAGAATTGAGCCACCGCGCTGGTCGCGGCTAAAAGTAAAGCCGGCCAGTAAACACCGGCCTTATCGAGCGCTGTCCGGCCCAAATCGACCAGGCCAAGCAAGCTGTTGTCAAAACGGTCGATGTGGTGGGCTAAAGTCTGCATCCATGGTAGGTGCTGGAGGCTGGTATAAGAGAAGCTAATCAGGTCGTGCGGGTGTTGGATGATCTTATACAGCCCGCGGTAAAGACCAAGTAGCACAATCACCTGGATAACAATTATGCCCAGGCTGCCCAGCGGCTTGACCTGGCGCTCTTTATACAGCGCCATTACCATAGCCGATTCTTTTTGGCGATCACCAGCGGCTTGGGCCTTAATTTTTTTTAGTTCTGGCTGGAGAGCCCGCAGGGCCTTGGCGTGGTGGAGCTGTTTTTTGACCAGCGGCCACATCAACAGCCGAACCAAAATCGTAAAGATAATTATCGCCAGCCCGAAATTATGCCCGGGCAAGATGGCGTAAATCAGCACTAGCAGATTAAAAATCGGTTTAACGATTAGGGTCGTAAACATCGACTAAAACAGGCCTTTCCGTTGAAAGATACTATAACAGATAAAGGCCTACTTTTCAGATGGCTTGACGGGTTTTTTGAGTACGCCAGCCTCGCGTAATTGCTTTTTGAGTTGAGCTTGCAGCTCTTTGGCTGGCGTCTCGCCAACTGAATCGTGAAAAACCGTTATGACGACGTCATGGGCCTCGGGCATTTGATCCTCGAGCAGCCGCACCGCCTCGTAAAGTCGGCGACGTATCCGGTTGCGGGCCACCGCTGAACCATGGACCTTACGGCTGACTACCACGGCCAGGCGGTAGCTATCGCGCTTGGGGTTTGGGACACTTTTGACGCTGAAAAGTGGCCCCCGAACTGTTTGGCCCTGCCGATAAACGTATTTTAGGCTGCCGTAACCGTGAAAACGGTGCTTTCGAGAAATCATAACTGCTACTAGCGTAGCAGAGTCGACAGTTACCAGTTACTAGTCACCAGTCACTGCAAACTAGTAACTAGAGGCTGTCAGTGTGACAGCCTCTTGCGGTTTTTATTGCGACGACGTTTTAGGACCGCTCGGCCGGCAATGCTCGACATCCGGGCTCTGAAGCCGTGCTCGCGCGAGCGGTGGCGTTTTTTAGGCTGATAAGTCCTCTTAGGCATGCTCCTACCTTAGCATAAGAAATTAAAATCAGGAGCATTCCGCGCGTCCTCTATTTAAAACAACTAGGCTGCGTAGAATTCACAATGATAACCCACAAAATTGACGACTTTATCCACTTTTGGGCGAACCTTGTCCACAAAATACCAGATGGTTTCCCGTTTTGTGCATAACTTTAACCTTAACGTTTAGAAAACAGAGCCGACTAAAAAGCTGTGGAAAAAGTCTGCCAACTTCTTTATAGTAGCTAGTAAATCTACGACTTGGTATTAGAGTTCAGGGATGCGTGGTTGAAAAAACAGGAAAGGTAGGACGGGTGCAGGAGGGAACGCTCTGGCAGGCAGTTTTGGGCGAAATCGAGCTGTCGATTTCGCGTGGTAATTTTGTAACCTGGTTTAAAAACACTCGGTTGCTACGGAGCAAAGACGGCACACTGATAGTTGGTGTGCCCAACATCTTTGTCAAAAACCAGCTGGAGCGCAAGTTTAATGACCTGATCATCGAAACCCTAGCCCGTAACGGCAGCAAGCCCGCCAAAATTGAATACAAAATCCACACTGGTATCTCGCCGCAACGCGGCTCAGCCGAGCCAGCCGTCTTTAAAAACCCCGCCCGTGAGGCCGCTGTTAAAGCCAGGAGTGGTCCAAGCGGCGTCAGCCACAGCTACCGCCAAGGCTTAAACGAGCGTTATACTTTTGAAAACTTTGTGGTCGGGGCTGGCAACGAGCTGGCCTACGCGGCCTGCCAGGCGATTGTTGCCAAACCGGGCACTAAATATAATCCGCTATTTATCTATGGCGGCGTGGGCATTGGCAAGACCCACTTGATCCAGGCCGTTGGTAACGCTATTTTGGCGGCCAAGCCGGCGGCCCGAGTGGTTTACGCTTCAACCGAGCAATTCGTCCAAGAATTTGTGGACGCCATCCGGTTTAAGCGAAATACCAGTGACTTTGCCGATTTTTACCGCAGTGGCGATGTTTTAATTGTCGACGATGTCCAGTTTTTGGCCGGCAAGGAACGCGTTCAAGAAGAATTCTTCCACACCTTTAATGCTCTGCACCAGGCCAACAAGCAAATTATTATCAGCTCCGACAAGCCGCCCAAAGATATCCCGACGCTCGAAGAACGCCTCAAGTCCCGCTTTGCCTGGGGTATGACCATCGATATGCAAACGCCCGACTTTGAGACCCGTTGCGCTATTTTGCAGGCCAAGGCCAACTCCCAAGGCACTAATCTACCCCAAACCGTCGTCGAATTTTTGGCGAGCAGAGTCCAGAGCAACATCCGCGAGCTTGAAGGAGCTCTCAACCAACTGCTGGCTTTTTGCGAGATGCGAGCCACTGCCCCGTCTATAGAGATCGTCTCCAACCTTTTTGAGGCCGCTAAGAGTCGGCCCAAACACGTCAGCAGTCGCCACATTATCGAGCGCACCGCCAAGCATTTTAGGATATCAATGGACGATATTTTGGGGCCGAAGCGCGACAAAGATATAGTCTTGCCGCGGCAAATTGCCATGTACATGCTAAGGAGCGAGCTGCACCTGAGCTTCCCCAAAATTGCCCACGAACTAGGCCGCAAAGACCACACCACGGCCATTCATTCGATTGTAAAAATTGAGAAAGAACTAGCTTATGACGGCGCCGTTAAACAATCGGTTGAGGAGTTAAAGGAGCGTTTGTATGCCTAAGTTTTACTTTAGTGGTTGGGCAAAAGCTGTGGGCGGGCTTAGTAAAGCCTGGGCAAAAAGCCGTCAGCTTTCCACCGCTTCCACAGCCAGCCCTTCAAAGACTGTAAATTCATCCACTGCCCGAGCGTCTTTGGACACAGCTTTTGCCCAACCACTAGCGGTTTTTACCCAGCCGCCAATGGGTGTAGCTGCTGGTTTTTACTCATTTTCCACATCACCTACTAGGACTAATACCTATTTTATAGAAGGATTAGTCGCATGAAGCTCCAAGTAACCCAGGAAAATTTGGCCAAGGCGCTGGGCGTGGTGGCTCGGGTGGCCAACGCCCGCCAAACCCTGCCAATCTTGGCTAACGTCCTACTTAAAACTGTCGATAATCGCCTGAGCGTGGCTGCCACCAACCTCGATATCGCCATGACTCAGTTTATCGGCGCTAAGATCGATAAAGACGGCGCCATAACCGTGCCGGCTCGCCTGCTTCAAGACCTGGTGGCCAGCTTACCCAAAGGCAATTTGAGCTTGGAGCTCAACGACAACAAACTGCATCTTAACACCGACAAGTACCAATCTGTCATTAACGGCCTGCCGGCCGAAGACTTCCCAGTCATGCCAGCAATTGCCGGCAGCGCCAAGTGGTCGATGCCGGCCGGTGAACTAAAAGCCGGGTTGGCTCAGGTTGTTTTTGCGGCCAGCGCCGATGACGCCCGGCCAATTTTAACAGCTGTCTATTTCCACTCTGATGCCAGGTCTCTGTCGATAGCCGCCACCGACAGCTACCGCCTCGCCGAGAAGAAATTACCCGGGGTCAAGAATGTCAACAGCTTGCTGGTGCCGGCAACGGCCATTCAAGACTTGCTGCGGGTCATCACCGAAGCTGACCAGGCGGTCGAAGTTACCCACGACGACCAACAGGCGTCCTTCCAGACCGGCAATATTACTCTGGTAACTCGCTTAATCGAGGGTAACTATCCGGACTATGCCAAACTGATCCCCAAGACTTTTGCCACCACCGCCAAGCTTAGACGCGACGAATTCATCAATATCACCAAAGTCTCTAGCTTGTTCGCTCGGGAGAGCGCTGGCAGCATCACCATCAAGGTCAACGAAGACGATAAACAAATTAGCATCAAGTCGATTGCTTCTCAGCTGGGTGAAAATACGGCTGAAGCTGACGCCGAGGCCCGCGGCAACGGCGAGGTTACTCTAAATTCGCGCTACTTGCTAGAAGGTCTGCAGGCCTTTGACGGGCCGGCGGTCGAGTTTTGCTTTAATGGCAAACTCGAGCCGTGCGTGCTGCGAGCGCCGGGCGGCTCCGACTACACCCACATCATCATGCCGCTGCGCAGCTAAAGCTGCGCCAGAATAGTGAATTTAGAATGGAGAATTAAGAATGAAGAACCAAACTACACTAGAACCGAGCAAAACCTTCGAAGATTTAATCGTTTGGCAAAAATCTCGAGAATTAGCGTCTCATGTCTATAAATTAACCAAAAATTATCCGAGTGAAGAGCGATATAACCTGGTGCCCCAAATGAGACGCGCTGCAGTCTCAGCCTCATCGAATATAGCCGAAGGATTTTCTCGGCACCGAGCTAAAGACAAAGAACATTTCTACGTGATGGCAGCCGGGTCTTTATCGGAGCTTCTTAACCATCTGGTTATCTCAAGCGACTTAGGATACATTTCGGTGGTTGGGTTCGACGAATCTCGACAGATGGTAACGACCGCTCAGCGGTATTTACTGGCGTTACTGAAAGCGCACCGTCGCTAAGATTCTCAATTCCTACTTCTCCATTCTTTATTCTGGCTTCAAATTCGAAGCTATAACCAATCTTTATGATTAACTCTCTCAGACTTCAGAACTTCCGTTCCTATAAGAATGACAGCTTCGAATTTGAAGCTGGCGTTAACATCGTGGTTGGGCCCAACACCAGCGGCAAGACTAACTTGCTTGAGGCTATTTTAGTTCTGGCTGAAGGCGCCTCCTACCGGGCCCGCGACGCCGATTTGATCCAGTTTAACAAGCCCTGGGCCCGGCTGGATGGCCTGTTTTCGCCGAACGCTGCTCGAGTTGTTAAGCTCCAGCGCGACGACCACCAGCTGGTTAAGCAGTTTGTGCTGGCCGGCAAAGTCTATAAGCGCTTGAGCCTGGAGCAGAGTCTGCCGGCAGTCATTTTTGAGCCCGGGCACCTCCAGCTGCTCGCCCGCGGGCCGGATTACCGGCGCGAGTTTTTAGACGACCTGCTGGCTCGTTCCCAAGTCGGCTTTAAGCGCGTGGTAAACAGCTACCGCCGAGCGCTAACCCAGCGTAACGCCTTGCTTAAAAGACCGAAGAACCAAGCCGCAGCTCAATTGTTCGCTTGGGATGTTCGCTTGAGCGATTTGGCCGGTCAAATTGTTAGCGCCAGGCTGGGTCTAGTCGAGCAAATTAATAAAACGATTAGCAAAACTTATAGCCAAATCGCCGGCCGCCGGGCTAGTGTTCGACTTGATTATCAAAACCAGTTTGGGCCGGAGCACTACTCGAGCCGGATGTTAGCTAAGCTCGAAACTTCGGCTGAGCTGGATTTCCGGCGCGGTTTTACCGGCTTGGGCCCGCACCGCGAGGATTTCACGGTCTATCTCAATAAGCAACCGGCCCTGAGCTCGGCCTCCCGCGGCGAGACCCGCAGCCTGGTAGTGGCTCTTAAAATTTACGAGCTGGGCCTAATCAAAAAAGCTCGTCAGGCCACGCCGATTTTTTTGCTCGATGACGTCTTTTCGGAGCTCGATAGCGCCCGCCGGCGGGCGCTAGTCGATCATCTCAAAGGTCAGCAAACTATCATCACTACCACTGACGCCGACGCCGTCATAGAATACTTCACGGGCGAACATAGATTAATCGCACTTAATCGCGGATAACCGCTTTAATGCCTGTAGGCACTGGGAGGATTAATAGGTGCAATAGGGCTGGCTGGTATAAAGCGGACTGGTCTTTGAGCCGGCACTAGCCCCAAGCCGCTGAGTTCAGTGCTCATGAACGCTTTTGGTTCGATGGTTGGAACAGCAATCTCGTTAGAATGGGTAACCGTGCTAGGACTAATTACCATTAAATTATTTTTATGATCGGCTGCCACCGGGAAAGTGAAGGGGTAGACATCGGAGCTATCAGGATTGTAGTTGGCGTAATTATAAACCTGATAGCCTGGCCTTTTGGCAGCTTCCGTTAAATTCACCCATATATATCTTTTGACGTCCGAAGCCTGGTTTGTCCACGGCGCCCTTGCCTGCCAAGCCGCCGCCCACAGGTCTCCGCCCTGTTCACGCAAGCGGAAACGTTGGACGATCAGTCCTTTGCCCTTCGGGACACGGTGATCAAGAGCCTCCATCGGCGCTTTATTTAAAGGAGTACCTTCAGGTAGCACTACAGCGCAGTTACAAACAATATTCTTATTACGCGGTCCAGTGTTCATCTCATGGAGTACCCCTGCCGCGAATTGGTACGGATCTTTATATTGCTCCATGCTGAACGCATGGGCCGATGTAGTCTCAGTTTTCTCCGTAGGCTGGGCATTAGATTTGCCAGCCATAGTGGCCATAGCCACGACAGCTGCACCTACCGCTGCTCCCTTTCTAGCAGCATTTTTGACCTTTTCGTAGGCTTCTTTTTCTAGCATAATAAAAGATTAACACACTTGTGCTTATCTGTCAATGCAAAGACTTCGTAAAGGCAAGCCTTGTTAATACGGCGGCACAGAGTACTGAATATTATATTTAGCTGGATCTAGCCCCAACGACTTAATATAGTTAATGGCTGCCTGCTCCCGCTGATTTATCGCATCTTGTAAGGCCGGGCGGCTTAGCTTATAGTCCGAGCCGGCAAGAATTACGCCTATTTCAATTAAGAGTGACGGTTTATTATTCTTAGTTTCTATAACATAAGAGATATTGTAACCAATATCCCCGTAAGGTAGGTGTGCCACTAAGGGATCGTTAGTCAATAAAGCTGGATCGTTTGGGTCCTGGCTATTTACGACGGCTTTTTGCTGATCTTTCGAGAGTTTATTAAAGGGTATATCTCTAGCCGTGAAACTGAACCTAAGGTTATTAAGGGAACGACCATTTTTATCTTGTACACGATCGATAATAATTGTATAAGTTTGATCTTTGGCTAAATGCCGTAGGCTTAAACGCAAACTCTTACCACTTATATTATTAGACCTAACAATCTTTGAGCTATCGGTAATAGAAAGATCATTCGCTGAAGCAGGTTTATTGAAGTTTATATCAATATACGGAGTCAGGGTGGCTATTTGTGAGAGCGATGGGTAGGTGCCGGTTTGCCTAAAATGGAAAGCCTGCCAGACATAAAAACCCAGAGCAAGGGCAATAATTAGACCAATGAGTGTTAAGATTTTTTTCTTCACAATATTTTTACCTGCATATGTTAGTCAGGCCCTACATATTCTAGTACACCATCGGCTGTCGGGCTGGCCAAAGGCACTTCGCTGACAATGTTGCCTTCCGGCCCACCGCTACCATGTTGATCACCTCCGATAAGAAGGATTTTAGTAGGTGTAACACTGACTACAATATTGACATGATAGTACGGGGGATTTTGATTGGAGTCGTAGTGGAGGGCCATGTCCCCGGGCTTTGGTGTGTAGCCAGCAGCCAGATGACGGACGAATTTACTGCCATCTTGGGGAGGAACTGATAAATTACCGGTATAAGCGATGTTCCAGTTATTG
>OBEQ010957587.1_pt1 | contig 11592 bp, 10 predicted proteins | sample 1670901 | NCBI WGS metagenome assembly OBEQ01 (sample SAMEA104232315, study PRJEB22302) | groundwater metagenome | biome: forest; feature: aquifer; material: groundwater | place: USA | collected 2011-08-07 | depth 5.4 m | reverse complement strand
CCCAAGAAAACGCTGAGCGATTCCCGGGCCCGCTGATGAACAGCGTCGGCGCGTTATTCGCTACCCAGCCACTCTGATTAACAATTTCTTGCAGAACGGTTTTGAGATCCGGACTGGTGTACTCACCATTAATTATCCATGCACCCAGAACTGGTGAAGAGGTACTATTCCAATTGACGGACGCAGTGGTAAACGTCTTGCCGCTAATGGCGTTATTTGATTCGGGTATCCCAAGTGATTGCACGATTTTTTCGCCTTTTATTGCCCAGCTCGACGCAGTTGCGTCGGCAGTCGCGGATGTTAATACTAGTGATGCATCCAGAATCGTGGCGCCCTGCTTAATGGGAATCTGCGAAAAGCGCAGGCCAACCGTATTGTTGTTGCCTAAAGTCAATGTACTCAGGTGGTTGTCTACGGTGCTTCCCGATTGAAAGGCGTCATCGGGGCGTTCGATAACCTGATCATTGACAACTTGATTTATACAACTGCTGCTTGATACGCCCTCTTTCCGGTATTCGATCACTAATTTTGGTCGCTTAGATCCCGGCGCATCCACGCTGTACATCTTTCTACGGAATTTGACGCCAGCATTTTCTTCTATAATAAACACTAGCGCATTGTTCCCACACCAGGATGTGCCATTGATAACGGGCTGAACGATTGCATTAAGATCGGGCGTGCGTACAGGTGCATCTTGCGCCCAGCCTTCGACACTCCATGTCGCGGTTGAAACAGTCGTACGACCGGAAATATTTTGGCGCGCAGTGGTAAAAGCAGTTGCGTTACTACTATTTTCAATTTTTATATTGGCAGAAAAGTTCTCTCCTACCGAGCTGGTCTGCGAGGGCACGAACTGAATGTACGCACGGGTGATGGTAGCACCCTGCGGCACGCCAACATCCTGAAATCTGACGCCCACAACCTTTTTAGTGGGAGTGCCTAAGCTACCACTGCCACCGCTACTTGGGGCGGTAAAATTGACAACGAGTTTTGGTGCCTTTGAGGAGCTATCGTCGTAGCCGTAGATAAAGCGGCTTTCATCGCTGCGTTTCATTATAAAACTGATATATCCGCCAACAGCCCAACCGCTCTGGTTAATCACTTGCTGAACCAATGCAGTTAAGTCTGGCGTTTTGTATTTACGATCAGTATCCCAATCATCGGAAATGTTCCAAGTAACACTTCCGGTCACCCTGTTGCGATCAGAGATGTTATTATCACGCGTAGTGAAGGCATTGGGGGTGCCAGATTCGGCGTAAATCCTGAGTTGTGAATCCCGGTTGTAGTCGCTACTGCGCGATGTCATCTCAACGTACGCGCTGTTAATGGTCGAGCCAGGCGGTATCCTCGCTGGAAAACGCATACCCATATATTGTATGTCTGACCCACGACCTTCATACCACCGTTGTCCAGATCCTGTATCCACCCAATCAGAATCAGCTTCATAAGCGTCATCAGTGCTACTACTGACTTGAACTTCGATTGGGCTTGGATAGGATGAGCCACTGCTTCCTGATGCAGCGGGGTCCCATCCCAAGGTCAGTTCCGTACTGGTAATATTCACACTGCCGTCACCGGCGGAGCCAGATTCACTTTTCGCTTCATTCGCGTCATCGGCACTGTCTTTACTCACCGGATTTAAGGGGGACGAAAAACTACTGAGCGATTTATCAATATCAGTGACTGGGTAAAGCACCGAACCTCCCGGATCGTTAAAGCGCATGAGACCAACGTTTATGCCTTGCGCTTTGCTCATAATCGACCTAAAAGATTCTTTCATGGTTTGCATGCGTGATTTGCCGGAGCTTTGAATAATATTGTCCATGGAACCAGAATTATCTAACACAAAAAGCACATTAGGTTTGATAGTAGCCCCATTGCCGCCACCAAAGAAAATATCCGTATCGCCACGATTGGTGTCCTCTGAATAGACCGCCGCAAAACAGGGAGCTGTGCAGTAAAGTCCGAGCAGAACACCTAATAGGAATGCCTTTAATTTAGCGTTGATGGTGAACATGGAACACTCCTCCGTTCAGATTTCATCTGTAACGTTGCGTGGATCGTTTGCTTTTTCGTTTGTGTAGCAGTTTTAATGATCTACTCTAACTTTGTTTCACAGAGTTAAGACACGGAACTTTGCGATAAAAACCCAGTTCATGGACCGCACGCATATCATTATTTTTCATTTTTCCAAAACCTACTGCTTTAAAGTAAATACAGCAGAGGGCGCTCGTGTTACTGCATGTTTGCGGTGTATCCGACAGTTCCTCCAAGGTCGCACTTGCTGAGGTTTGCGACGTCGACGGCAATGTGACCGTGACAGTTGCGTGTTTTCGCTCTGCTTCCAGCGTAAGATTAGTATTTATCGCGGTAGTGACCACTGCACTTGTCATCCCAGCCGCGTCTTCTTGAGCTACTGCTAAGGCAGTTTCGGCGGCATTAAAGGCGCCATTGTAATTTTGCGCGTTAGAAGACATCTTGGCGTCCAACATAGAGGAGTCCATGCTAGAAATCGCCACAATGCTCATGGCGGCTAGAAAAGCCAAACATGCCAACATCAGGGCGCCTTGTTGTGTGTTTTTTTGTGGTACTGTGTATTTCATATGAGCTGTGTATTTCGTAAGAACTGTGCTTTTCATAAAGACTGTGTAGTGCAAATTTGCTGTGTGGTTCATAACAAGCCTCTCACGTGTATTCACTTAACATTCAAGTCCATTGCAGATAGTAGAAATGAGCCTTGGAAATCTACTCGTTAATTGTCTTTATTGCGCAATTTTATTGTCGTGGTAACGATGCGGCGCATCCGTTTGTCGATGCTACCGCTGGTTTGTGCAGGGACAGTGACCGTCGTACCAAGCAGATCATAGGTACTTGCCCCGGCGGTCGTAGAGATCTCTTGATCACTGCGAACCAGCAGTGCAATTCGAATGACGTCAACTTCATTCCAGTTCAGTGCGGTATCGCTAGCCGCACTGAACCTAACACGATCATCAGACGGATCTTCTGAGCCCTTTTCATCGCGTTGTCCGTAAAGTATTTGCATATTCTCCACGCCTTGAATCATCTCTTCTTCGGTAAACTTGTCTACGCCGTTTGTATTACGAAAGGTATAACGGTAGAGCGAGGGAATTCCTGCGCCATTATTCCGAATATAAAAGGTACTGGAGACGATTCTGTGCAACCAGGTTTGGTCTGCAACCAAAAACGTCGAGGTAAAACTGCCAGTCGTGTTTAATCCGCTAGTTGTAGTGTGACCTATCTGAACTGGCGTGCCCGGTGTCACTGTGGTTACGCGAAAAACATTGGCATCAACACAGGATGAAATCATCACTAAATCATTTCGGACCAGTCCCAGCAGATTAGCTGTTACCGAAAGATCAACACTAGGACTCGTTTGGTTAGCGCTTATCGCTAACGTGGTAGACGATGCATGTATTACGGTGATGACGTCAGAATTAGTTGCGGCTATGCCGTGTAGCGACGCAAGAATTGGCGTGCCGTTGACCTTCGGACTGTTAGCGGCCCAAGTGGTGCTGTTACTGCTCGTAACCTCATAGCCCTTTAAACTATCCGTCCGAAAATCACTGAATATGGGCGCACTTGCAACTACGCTACCTTTGGCGACAGAGACTTCGAACTTTCTGGAATCCGCACAACCCATGTAACCGGCCATACGGATCTCTTTGCTTAAGATATCAATAGCAAATCGTGCATTTTCCTGAACACTGGAGAGGTTGCTTGCAATATTGCTGGTTTGGCTGCCACTTGCAGCGATTTGTAAAACACCCGCCATAATTATTGTACTAATTAACATTGTCACTAAAATTTCAACAAGATTGAACCCACGTTGCTTTTTGGAGAATAGAAATGTGTTGCGCGGGGTGCAGTGTGCAGCGCGAGTGATCATAATAGTCTGGCCGTCAATACTAATTGATTGTAGAGTGCAGAATCTTGCAGCGAGACACCACTCAGTTTTTTTCCATTGCCCCATTTAATAGTAATAGTAAAGACGCCATTGTCGCCGGTAATCGTCGCAGAACCTGTTGTGGTAGAACCATTAAGCAAATATTTTTTCACATTGCTGGTCCACTCAGCTTTATCTTCTAAAGCAAGTTTTTGTGCCGAGCATCCTACAGTGTTATTAATGCAGCCGGGCGACGCATAACTTACGGCAGTATCAATCGCATCGTAATTACCTTGAGTAACGCCATATTGATTCGCTCGCATGCGATCAAGAATGTCGGCTGCTAAAAAAGTTGCCTGAGATCGCTGATAGGCAGATTGATTGCCTTGCAAACTGTTCATTTGCAGGCTCATTTGTCCGAGCAGACCTATAGCCGTTAACGTTAGCGCGACCATCGCTTCAATTAATGTAAAGCCCTGTAATTTGCGTTTTGAGTGAACATATTTTATGGACATGTGGCATCCTGTGCGATGATGTTGCCCGCGCTGTTAGTTACAGAAATTTCTACAATTCCATTACCCGTGGTATCGGTCGCTGATCTCAACTGCCCGGTTGCATTGATGACGATAGCCTTAGCTTGTATAGCCCCGCGACTGTCACACATGACAAAATTGCCTGCATCTAAATCGGATAGCAGTACTGCAGATTCGGTATATCGCACATAAGCTCTCGTGGTTGATCCGTTGGTCATGGTTCGAGTTAAACTCACACCCTCTCCCAATGCGTCAAACACCCGAATAGACGTGTCTGTGGTATCGAGGACGCCATTTTCATTAACATCTCGAAACACCATAAAGCCTGCCGCCCAAGAACTACCACAGCTAGTGCGATTGCTGGTGGGGCAAACCGATACAGCACCCTGGCGATTAACTGCTTCACTGCGTGCGAGAGATAGTGCCGAGGATATATTGCGAAAGCCTGATTTTAGCTCGGCATTATTAATCATGTCGCGTACCGAGGGCCCAGCAAAGGACAACACAATTCCGACGATAGAAACCGTCACCATCAGTTCGAGCAATGTAAACCCTTTTTGTGTTTTCATACTTAAATTATGGGTGCTATAAATACGTTATCCAATGGCATCAGACAATTGGCGCAGATCAATGGATGATCGGTAGTTCACGCCATAAAAATGTGATGCGCAGCAAAAAGCATAAATTACTAATTTAAATGGTGCTGATATTTCTTATAGAAAAATACTATTTAACTGTATCTTGCGGCAATTGTTTCGCGAATTATAAGAACTGAAGTTGTTAGTTAAGCGAGCTGAGTTCATGTATTTCCATGTCGAACGAATCGCGTGAGCAGCGCTAACAAATCTCAAATTTAAATTAGAGATTTGTTAGTAAAACTAACCCTGATCCCAATCAGTTTCGCCGGCATCCGTAGCGTCGCCATCTTTATTTTCATCCCAAGTTCTTGTGCCAGTCGAATCCAGTGTGATCATGCCTTTCTTACAGGTATCCGGTTTTGCACTCGCACATAAACTTATCGGTGTGGCCGCGAGGGTATAGGTAGTGGCAGCCACAGCCGTCACCCATAGATTGTATTTTTTATCTGTATTGTCGATTGGACTTTGTGAAACAAATACCGAACTGTGCGGCGCGAAAGAAACTGCAGTTGCTGTACCTGCAGTACCAGAACCAACGCCAATGTAGGTGTTATTTACTGCATAAAACCGTTCCATCGCATTGGCAAATGAACTCAAGGCACCCATGGCATCCACCCGATACGTTTTATCGGTATAATCACGGTAACTTGGGTAGGCGATCGAAGCGAGGATGCCAATGATGGCCACCACGATCATCAGTTCAAGCAGAGTAACGCCACTGTTAATGGATTTCTTGCTCATGGCCCTTCCTCATTGCAAATAGTTATCCAGAATTATGCGTCGGTCCAACGACATCTTGTCAAATTAACCCACATCGTTCTAATAGTAGCTGAACGGGCAAAAAATGAAATTTTTACCACGATAATTAATTCCAATTTGCCGCCGGCGTCTTAACCCCTAAACTGTTTAGCGTAAGAGTACTTCGACCGGCCTGAGTAGTGCCAGTAATGGGCGTCATGGTGATGGTAAATGTGGGTGGCGATGCAGAGTTGCTCACCGTGACCACCGTTGTGTAATAGGTGGAGACATCGGTTGGCGCGGTTAAATTAAGCGCGCCTGAAACGTTCGTCGTATAGGTCCTGGTGTCGGCCAGGTAGATCTGTTCTTGGGTCGCTATTTCCAACGCGAAGCGTTGCGCTGCATTTTCATTTGCCCGTGCAATGTAATCTCGATAGGAAGGAAGCGCGACGGCTGCGAGTATGCCCATCATGGTGATTACGATTAACAACTCAAGTAGGGTTACACCTTTTTGTGCTGGTTTCATCTTAATTATCATCTCGTTTACTCTCATGGCGCGACTCACGTACTTAATCTGGTACTTAATATAGTACTTAGTCTCCTCTCCAGTATAGTCAGCCAGATATGTGCGGTGTGTGAAGTTAAATAATTCGTTAAGGTCAATTTTGCTGAAGTCGGCGGTTTTAAGTGACAAATAGCATGGCGATAAAACGGTAAAAAATATTTGTGGCCATTTGTTATTGGTTCAAGAGATTGATATCGCAATTTATCTATTTTCCTCGCGCATTCATCCGGCAATTTTAGCCGTTTATCGTGATTAAAATGGTTATGCCATTTGATGATTTCAGTGCCATGGAAGAAATCAATTGTGATAATGAAGGTGTAATTTTTGTCTTAAACTTGAGTAATCAATCACATTTAAAGCTATTTGTATCGACTAGATTTAGTAGTGAAGCACTACTTAAGGAATGTTTGAGTTAGGTGTAAGCAAATAAATCCTAGGTGATACAGCAGGCAAAATTAAATGGTTTCTCACGCTGACGGTATAGAACGATGACAAATCAAATCAAAAAACCAGAGAGTGGCTTCACACTCATCGAAATGCTTATCACCATTACCATCATTGGAATCCTCACCAATGCTGGGGCACCTTCCTACAATGATTACCTCGCGAAAAAACGTATACAACAATCGGAACGTTTTTTATCGAGTGCGTTGAATCTAGCGCGCAGCGAGGCAGTAAAGCGCAATGCGCGTGTCTATGTTGTGCCGAGTGATGCGTCCAATTGGGAAAGCGGTTGGGCAATAACATCCAGCTCGACTAAAACCTACGCTCAGTGTTTGTCGAATGGGACTGATTGCGTGATCGTTCAACAGGCGCTAGACAATGTGAATATCAGCGGTGCACCTGCCTCGGTTATCTACACAGGTGCCGGGCGTCTCGTCACCGGCACTACCGCGAGTTTTGTGCTGTGTCCTCTTGGATCTCATAGCTCTACTGAACTTAAAACGGTTGCTGTCTCTGCCTCGGGTAGACCGCGAATAAGTTCGGCCACAGAGGGATGTTGATGATCTGTCATAAATATCAAGGTGGCTCGAGCATGATCGAAGTCATGGTATCGGTCGCCATAGCTTCGATCAGTATATTGGGCATGGTGGAGCTGCAAGCTGAATTACAAAAAAAGCACGTTGATGGTTATCAGCGAGCACAGGCAATGATGTTGCTTGAGGGCATGGTTGATAACCTGGTAGCTAACCGCAGTGCTGCGCAATGTTATGCAATTACTGAAACTAGCGGTACACCTTATGTTGGCCTGGGCAATGATACAACCTATAACTGTGCCGGGATCGGCACTGCATCCACCAGGGCAGTCGCAGATCGGGATCTGGCTTTATGGGATTCATTACTAAAAGGTTCTGCTGAATCGGTGAATGGGGAAAACACGGGCGCGATGGAGGGTGCGCGAGGCTGTATCAAGTTCGATTCTGCTGCCGAGACCTATACCTTATCGATTGCCTGGCAGGGTTTGAAGGCTACTGTTGTCAATGCGGATAACTGTGCCTCTAGCAGCAGTTACAGTACTGTGGCCTCGCGACGTGTGGTATCGACCACGGTTCGTATCGCTGATTGGGATTAACGACTGGTGAGAGTGATTTAATGATTTCGGAATTTTTGCGATGGGATTTAGAGAAATATCAGGTAGGTGAAATGACGTGTTAGGACTCAAGCAACAATTTAAGCAACAACTCAAGCAGCAAATCAAGCAACGCCCCAAGCAACAACTTAAGCAAGAACGGGGTGTCACACTAGTTGAGTTGATGGTTTCACTCTCTATAGGCTTAGGCCTTAGTGCGGGCATGATGGTGTTTGCTGCTAGCGTAAACCGCTTTTCAACATCGATGGACAATACTGGTCTACTGTTAGATAGCGCACAGTACGCCATGTCGACGTTGCGTGATGAAATTCATATGGCGGGGTATTTTGGCAAATATTCCGATGATATGACGGTTCCAGCCGCTTTAGTTGATCCCTGTTCGATGACCATCGCTGATGTAACAAGTGCTCTGGCATTTCCTGTGCAAGGTTATAATAACCCTGCTACATCGCCAATTACTGGTTGTTTGGCCGCAGCGAATCATGTCGCAGGCACGGATATATTGGTTATCCGGCGTTTACAACCAACTACTACTGCGCTTGCCAGTCTGACGGTCAACGATGTTTATCTCCAAGCTACTAGTACCGCTTACGCTATAGCAAAGGGCGATACACTGGCAATTAATACGGCGACCTTTAACCTGACCAAAAAGGATGGTGCGACACTGGAAGATATTCGCAAAGTTATCGCCTCGATATTTTTTGTCAGCCCTTGTTACGATATGGGTAGCTCAAGTACCTGTTCTTCCTCATCCGATAATGGAGCGCCAATTCCGACCCTAAAGCGTATTGACTTAACGTCCAATGGCGTGAGCACACTGATGACAATAACGGATATAGCAATTGGTGTACAGAATTTACAAGTGGAGTATGGCATCGACCGTTCTGGTGATGGTGCACCAGATGAATCGGTGTTGGGTGCTGCCGATAGTTATATGTCAGATCCTACAACGGTTGCCAATTGGAACGATGTTGTGGCAGTACAAGTTTATTTACTTGCCAGGAGTGAGGCTACAGGACAGTACACAGATTTAAAAACCTATACTCTCGGAGCTGCGGGTACTGTGGGACCTTACAGTGATAAATATAGTCGTCACGTTTTTAGCGCAAATTACCGTGTTGTCAACGTGAGTATAAGGAGAGCCACATCGTGAGGATTCGACATGATTAAGCGTAAACAGCAGGAAGGCATGGTACTGTTAACGACGATGATTGTGATGGTGCTTACGACGATGATCTGTATGGGCATGATATCTGTGTCTGACACCGATATTCGCATGGTAGGCAACCGTCAATCGGCGTGGCAAGCAGAGAATATTGCGATGGAAGTAAGTGAGGGGATTCTGGGCAATCTCGACAACTTTTCCTCACCGGCTGCGTTGGATTATTCAGAGAATGGCTATGATATTACGGTTTCGACGACGACTTGTCTCACAGAGGCGCCAGTTTCGGGCTACTCAGCGCTCGTTCCTCTCGTTCCCCAACAAACTTATTGGGAATATCAGGTTGAAGTGACCGATCCCATTTCAGGTTCCAAGGCAACGGTTTATCAGGGTGTCAAATTAAAAATGTTAGCGGGCAGTTGCCCTTAACAAAACAATGCAACAAATTTTCCAGCAGTGGTGGGTGTGTCATGGGTAAAGCTGATGAAACTCTTCAGATAGCAGGGGCTCGACCGTTTTTGGTTGGCAGTTCTCGGTGGTCCATTAAAACAGCCGTGCAGCGGTTTTTTACCATAGTCGTCTGTTTGCTGTCTGGCGTTGCATTTCCCACACTGGCAGCCGATACCGACATTTTCACTTCGCGTGCTGCCAACTCGGGTGTGCCGAACGTGCTTTTTATCATAGATAGTTCCGCCAGTTGGAACGCATCCGTCGCCGGTGTCACTAAAAAAATCATGGAGCATTCTGCCCTGTGGGACGCCATTATGGGTATCATTGGCGATTCCTCGCATCCTAACTATACCAGGCCATCTGATATTATTGCATTGAATGTGGGGATTATGTCGTTCAACGACAGCAACAGCCCAAGAGGTGGTAAAGTGCTAAAAAAGGTGCAGCGCTTAACCACGGCCTATCAAACTGAATTGAAAGATCTGCTCTATACCCATGGTTCTACGTTGGGTAAAAGAACAGGTTTTGAAGCAATTCCCCAAGCGAATGGTGCGAAATATGCGACTGCGATGGATGAAGCCTATCGTTATTACAGTGGTTTATCGCCCAGGTCTGGCACTACGGATTCAGGCTACGACACCACCGCAGTCTCTGGCGGTAGATATGTCAGCCCTATTGTTACAGGTAACGAATGTGGTGATACCTATATCATTGTGCTCGGCAATGGCACACCTTCCAGTGGTGAAGATGGCACAGCGCAGGAATATCTGACAGCCTATCACGCATCGACCAGCGTGATCCCACTCTCCCCAAGTAATTATCAATCTAACTGGGCAGATGAATTTTCCCGTTGGTTTGTAACTCAAGATGTCAGCAGCCTATCAGCCACACAGAATATTAAAACCTATGCGATTGATGTCTACGATACAGCGGCAAACCAGAACAATCCTGCTTTAGCTACTCATGCCTGGTTTAGAAGTATCGCTAACCAAGGCGAGGGAGGCTATTTTACTGCGAATAGCGCAGCCACGGTTAAAACCGCCATTACCGATATCTTTAATGAGATTCTCGCGGTCAATACCGTTTTTGCTTCAACCACTCTACCCGTCAGTGTCAACGTGCGGGGCACTAACTTGAACCAGATCTACATGGGTGTATTCAGACCTGATGAAGATGGCAAATCGCGTTGGATGGGTAATTTAAAACTTTATAAGCTGGGCGTTGAATCGGGTACGGGAACAGTTCGATTGGAGGACAAGAATGGTGATCCTGCCTTTAACGAAACCACTGGTTTTATCGCTTATGGTGCGACAAGTTTTTGGACGCACAGTTCGACCTTTTGGAATTTTGATCCGCGCGGTACGGGTATTTATGAAACTGGTAATGATGCGCCCGACGGCGAAGTGGTGGAAAAGGGCGGTGCTGCGCAGCAGCTGCGTGATGACACCCCTGCTGCACGTACTGTCTATACCTGTACCTCCGGCTGTAACGTCGGCAGCAATTTAAGCGCGACACTGTTTGCGACATCAAATACGAATATCACGCAAACCGCACTTGGTGCAGCAAGTAGTTCTGAACGAACATCGATAATCAATTGGACGCGAGGCGAAGATAATCAGGGCGATGAGGATGCCGATGGCTCTGCCACGGATGTTCGCGCCTCTGTGCACGGCGATGTATTGCATTCGAAACCAGCGGTAATTAATTACAATCGCACTGGGGACGATAAAGACATTTTCGTATTTTATGGAGCTAATGATGGCACCTTTCACGCCGTCAAAGGTGGTCATGATGACGATCGAGGTTATGAAGCCTGGAGTTTTGTGGCGTCAGAATTTTTCGATGATCTCAAAATCATACGTGACAATGCCCTCTCATCAGTTACCGCCAAACCCTATTTCTTCGATGGCACTGTAGGTTACTACACGTATGATGAAGCTGGCGACGGGGTTATATTGGGCGGCAACGACAAGGCCTATATCTATCTCACGGCGCGGCGTGGAGGTGAATT
>OBEQ010634594.1_pt1 | contig 11592 bp, 19 predicted proteins | sample 1670901 | NCBI WGS metagenome assembly OBEQ01 (sample SAMEA104232315, study PRJEB22302) | groundwater metagenome | biome: forest; feature: aquifer; material: groundwater | place: USA | collected 2011-08-07 | depth 5.4 m | reverse complement strand
AAATGGACCCACTATCATACCTGCCAAAAGCTCACCTAATACGATTGGCAGTTTCAATCTAAGAAAAAGTTCAGCCATAAGCTTGGCTGCGAAAAGTAAGATTCCTACACCAATTATGGTTTGGATAAAATGAGATTCAATTGCCAACTCGAACTTACCACATTACAAAAAGATGAAGATACCCAATATAAGTTGGGTCAAAGATAAAAAACCAGATAGAGAATTATTTCATCGAGTTTGTATTGTAGATGATAATAAGAATAACCTTAAAGTAAGTATAACAGTTCAGCAATTTTATTGCCAAAGCAATTTTCACTAGGTTTAGATAAAAAACTAATTTTTCTAGTGCTGATAGTATCAGCAATAGTTCTTGTCACCACCGCCGTCTTAAGCTTTAACTTTGCACAAAATACTCTCAAAGAAGGAGTAGAAAACCAGCTAGTTGGTGAATCAACAATAAGAGGTGAAGCTGTTAGAACATTATTTTATACAAGAATCAAAGACATTCAAGTATTATCTACTGGACCTATGATACATAACTTGGTCAATGAATTAAACAGCTTACATGATGAACCTGATTTTGATTTGAAAATGAAAGAAAAAAAACGTGACTTTTTCACAGAAGTCAAGGCATTTCGTGAATTAGTTGGCTATTCGATTGGTTTAGCTGATGTAAAAATTATTGGTAAAGATGGAACGGTTTATTTTTCCTTAGGTAAAATCGAAAGGCCTAATTTCTCAAAAGATCCGCAATTTGTTCGAGGTTTAACTCAGCCCTTTGTAAAATTGGAACCAACTTTGCAGGGAGGACATGAAATGGTCATTGTTACACCAATTTTTGGTGCAGAAAGTAAAGAACCTATAGGAGTCATAATTGCAGACACTAGCACCGTAGAGTTAGACAAAATTCTGTTAACTAAGAGCGGGTTGGGCAAGACAGGCGAAGTTTATCTCGTAAATAAAGATCGCGTGATGATCACAGAATCACGCTTTGTAAAAGACGCAGTGTTTCACCAAGTTGTAAATACATTACCAGTATCAACATGTTTTGAACTAGGCAAAAGCATGGGCGGGTTGTATAACGATTACAGAGGAGTTCCAATCTATGGCTTTTCTTATTGCGCAAAGGACCTTGGATTTGTGTTACTTGCAGAAAAAGACGAATCTGAAACATTCGAGCCTGTTCTAGGCCTTCAAAACAAGATCTTTCTTGCTGGAATTGCAATTACAATAGTGATGGTAATACTCACCTATTTCTTGTCAAAACGCCTTTCAAAGCCAATAATCAAGCTACGAGATGCTGCAAATGAGATAGCAAATGGTAACTTTGACATCAGAACCAACATAAAAAGTGGAGATGAGATAGAACAACTTTCCTCATCTTTTGATGCCATGGCAAAAAAAATACAAGAATCATTAATTGCCATCAAACAAAGAGAAGACATCATAAAACAACAACAAGACGTACTTTTACAATTTTCTGATCAAAGTGAAAATTACTTTGTTTGTTTTCTTGATGTCATAGAATCTACCAGACTAACATCCAAGTTAACAGATTTGGAATCAAGTAAATTCTACAGCATTCTTCTTAATTCCATGGCCACAATAATTAGAGACTATCAGGGAATAGTTGTAAAAAATATCGGTGATGCATTATTGTTTTACTTTCCAAAAACAAATACTCAAGACAATGATACTATCAAAAATGCATTAGAATGTTGTTTGAAAATGTGCGAATTCAATGATCAGATTGGCAAGAAAATGCAAGAAGAAGGTCTGCCTGCAATTGACTATAAGATCAGCGCAAACTATGGTTCTGTAAGAGTAGCAAAAATCGCTACATCTGCGATTGATGACATTTTCGGTTCTACAGTTAACAAATGTGCAAAAATTAACAGATTTGCACCACCAAATGGATTAGTCATAGGTGAAGCATTGTATGAGATCACAAAATCTTTTGATTCGTACAATTACAGATTAGTAAATGGTGAATCAAGTACACAAGAATATGGTGCTGTTTATCAAGTAACACGAAAATGATTTTCCTAACAACCCCAAGTATTAATTACATGCATTACAAAAGCTGAGCATGGAATTTGTTAAAGTAGAAGAGCCTGACCTGAAAAAACCCATAATCATAGCTGCCATGCAAGACATGGGAAACGTTGGCAGCGTAGCAATTGATCTTATCAACGAGAACCTCAATACACGCCTTTTTCGCTATGTTTCATCTTCATATCCTCCATACGTTGTTGACAAGGGAGGCTACATTGACTATTATCAAGAAAAATGGGAGTACAGATACGGCAAAGATATCATAGTATTTGGAGGCGGCAGGGGGCAACCAGAAAATAATGAAGACCTCTACAAACTATGCCAAGACGTCATGGATGTTGCCAAAAGATATGAAGCAAAATTGATTTACACACTTGGTGCATTTCATACAAATCATGTGTTAGATAAAAATCCAAGAACGTTTGTTACAACAACATCACCTGAACTAACTGATCAAGTTAGCAAACTTGGTGTCGATATAACTCCGCAGCAGTCATTGATAACAGGATTTAATGGTTTGATTCTTGGTTTTGCAAAATCAAATGACATGCAAGGCATAGGATTGTATGGTGAAATAAACGACCCACAAATACCGCAATATCGTGCAGTAAAAAGTGTACTACAAACTTTGGAAAGATTAACGTATCAAAAGTTTGGAAGTCTCGATGAGCTTGATTTAATGGCAGATGCTGTGGATAACGAAGTTCGCAAGTAAAAAGAATAATTCCTACGCGGATTTTATATACAAAAATTGTCTTAATGAAAATATGAGTATGACAGCGTGGAAATGTTACACATGTAATCTGACTTTCAAGTTAGAGTCACATGCTGTTATACACAAAGATCTTTCAAAGCACAACGCACAACCAATACAGATAGCTGTGGCATGAACTCATTCTCATTTACAGCGCATTAACTAAGTATAAAAAGTGAGATTGTTATAAAATAGTAAAAATTCAGGATTGTTTGTTTTTGTCTACGGCTGCTTTTAGCTGCATCAATGCTATTTTTGCTTCTGCCTTTGCTTTTTGTAGATCAAGTTTTAGTTCTGTGTTGGCTTTGGCAATGGTTGTTTTTGTAACTGTGTTTATCTCATCTACAGGAATTCCCTTTTGTATTGCCAATTTTGCATCAGTGTTTGCCTTTGCAATAGAAGACAACAGATCTGATTTTGCTTTTGCTACTGCGACCTTGTAATCATCCATTATTGATTGCACACCTTTTTTAAGAAGAGATTGTTCGTTTGTGCTTTCTAAGGCAAACGCCAAATGATAACTTGAGCTGACCACACCAAGCAACAGCACCAAAATAGAAAGACCAGATACTGCCTTTAGATTCATTTTAAGAAAATAGCGTCAAATCTAATTAAAAAGTATTGTGCATAATTTCTATTGCAAATAATGTTATATTGAGGCATGGCTTGGTATTTTTTGTAAGCAAATTGCAAAGTGGTTTAAGAACTCATAGTGAACATACTTGGATTGTCATACAAGATCAAACTTATACTGCAACTATTCTGCGTTCGTTTGGAGATGATGATAAAAAGAAGATCTTGATGACATTAGCAAGTAACCCCAAAACAATCAACAATGTTTTGACAAAATGTAACATTCCAAAAACATCAGGATATAGAAAAATCAATTCTCTGATCAATAATGGCCTCATAGACACATGCGGTTTTGGTCATACAGAAGATTACAGAAAAGTGCCCATTTATGCATCTATATTTTCAGATTTAAAAATAGACTTTATAAAAAACAAAGTAACAATTAAAATTCGTCCAAACAAGGTTCTAGAGAAACATCTAGCTAAGACCGTAGATACCTAAACCAGTCAAATTCTTGTTTTCTTTTTTGTTCCGGTAGGTCCTTAATTATAGCCTTGACTACCTCATTGTGGTTATAGGTAAGATGCCTCAAGAATTTGGCAGATTCTTTTTCTTTTGTTTGTTCGTCTGAGAGAGGATCGTTCTCACTAAGCTCTTTTATGATAGTTTTACATTCATCACATGGCTCAAAGTCAAGATATAATTTCATTACAGACTAGTTGGTGTTTTTGGGTAATAAGGGTATGCCCGTTCTACAACACATTGGTTAAGCGATCTATACTTGATCTGTATAGAAATTTCTGAAAACATTTCGTTTTTCTATGTAGATACACGCAAAAATCTTTCTTCTATTTCAGTCCAATTTACCACATTCCACCATGCTTCAATATAGTCTGCACGCCTGTTTTGATATTTCAAATAGTATGCATGCTCCCAAACATCCAAACCTAAAAGTGGTATCAATCTAAGTGTCCATGGGCTTGTCTGATCAGGCATTGCCTTTAATTCTAATCTAGAATATGTTTGGTTGTAAACTAGCCAACCCCAACCACTTCCTTGAATTTCTAAACTTTCTTGAGAAAATTTTTCTTTAAACTTTTTAAAGCTGTCAAAATAAATTTTGATTTCATCCGCTAGTCTTCCACCAGGTTCACCTCCGCCGTTTGGTTTTATGCTTTCCCAGAACAGACGATGATTATCAAATCCGCCACCATGAAAATTTATTGCACTGCGTACGTGTTCTGGAATTGTAGTCAAATCAGATAAAATTGTCGTGATATAATTTTTGTGCGTAAGTGCATTTATGCTTTCAAGTGCTGCATTTAGTCCATTTGCATAAGCCTGATGATGTTTGGTGTAATGTATCTCCATTGTTTTAGCATCAATGTATGGTTCTAGTGCATCATACCTGTAATTTAGTGGTGGAACTTCATATTTTCCCATAAATAGTTTCTAATGTATCATGATGGTGTTTTTAATATAATTGGCGTGACCCGCTTGCAGAACACAGGGAGATTACCACCCAAGAATCAGCGCCATTGCGCTAAGATTCCACACAGGATTTCTACGGGGTCACGCTGTTTCAATCCATTGCTCTGACAACTAATGTCATTGATGTTATAATGTCGCTTCAAATATTTAAGATCTATTTGAAAAAATTCCATCGATCAGTAGTTTTTAAAAGGCTTATTCCAAGTATTTCTTTAGAAAGACAAAATTATTGTTAAATTATCAAAGATCTTCTAATTTTTACATAGTTCATTATTGAATTATCCATCAACCAATAAGAAAACTAGTTCAATAATAAATCAGAGTTCTTTATGCTTGTATAAAGCATAACATACGAAGATAGTACTTGCAACCCATATATGCCGTTTCTAGGACTTTGGTCACAATATGCACCAAATACTTCTAAATGATAATAGTAGACATCGGCAAGTGTGTTAAGAGATATTCCTACAAGTAAGATAATGGGTTACTTGTAATTTTTCATGTTTTGATGTATAAGTGGAATTATTTTTTTGGTTATTATTTCGTCAACATTTGCTTTTGGATCAAATGATATCAAAACCACATGAGAAAGGCGTCTATTTTCATCTGCAATAGGTATCGTAGCACGAATTATCTTCTCATAATGTGATGTTGCATAATTGATTTTGCCCAAAAGATACTCCCAACGCAATCTAGTAGCTTGCCTATTTGCTGCAGTTATTGCATATTCTGCTCTTTGGTCTGGTGAAAATATCGCCTTAAGGCCCTTTCTTTCTGCGTCTGCCTCAAGCGTACCTTCTTCGTCCGAAATACCCACAAAGCGTATGGCTTGATCCTGTACAACTATTTTTTCACATAATTCTTTGAAAAACGGCTTCATCATTCCCACAACATGTAAAGTGTAATTATATGTTATTTGTTATCCGTAAAGAAATTATTATCAGTTTAAGACAGAAAACAAATGGCAAGAAAAGCAATAACCAAAGTTCAGACGTATCAAGAAAGTAAGAATGGTGTTTTCATTTATAGAAGCTGCACACGAAGAAAAGCCGTTATCTCCCATAATGAAGGAAAAATACGGAATGAATGTTGTTGAAGTCAATGACATCAAGGCAGTGCTTGATTATTTCACATAATAGATTACCTTTTATCATATCTTGCGTATTTGAAACCATGATTGCGATAGTTTTAGTCAAGTTCAAAAAAAGCGCAAAAGAAGTTGCAGAATACGGAAACAAGGTTCTCAAAAATGCTCCAAAGTACATCAAGGTCAAGGCATCGTACTGGACAATGGGAAGATATGATGCCGTGTGGATTATAGAAGCCCCAAATGAGGAAAAACTCTTTGAGTGGTTCTTAAAGGCAGGTCGCATTGACATTGCCAAGACAGAAACAATGATTGCGTTAACAAGAGAAAAGGCAATGAAAATGATTTCTTCTGTAAAATAGCATTGTTTCTGCTAACACAGTTGTTCAAGATATGATGAATTTAAACCTCTAGATTATGAAAAATAGGATCTTTGAAATATTTTGAATGTATTATATAATTATGGTAACAGCATACGTTCTGATAAACTGCGACATGGGTTCGGAAGAGTCTGTTATAAACGATTTAAAATCAATAATAGGAGTCAAAAACGTAAATGGCATATTTGGTGCCTATGACATCATAGCTGAAGTACAAACACCTACAGTTGATGATCTAAGGGAGACAATCACAATGAAAATACGAAAAATATCTGGTGCCCGCTCTACTCTAACTTTGATGGCAATGGGCGATCAATAGTACTAAACATTAAACACAAAATCTATTTTAAAAATTAACATTTAAAATTCTATTTTGGTTTGTCTTCTACTAATCTGAATCTAGAGAGTTGTTTGTAAAGGATAAAGACTACAAATGCAATTATGAGAAAATCAATAATGTTTGCAATCAGATCTCCGTATGAAAACGTAGATTTCCCCATAGTGTCATTGCCTTCAAGTCTCCTGTTTCTGGCATCGCAAGCCTAATGAGTGGAGTTACTATATCAGTTACAAGAGCGGTAACTAGTTTGGAAGATGCCTGACCTATTATGAATGCAATAGCTAGTTCTATCACTCCAAATTTTTGCAAAAAATCCATGAATTCCTGAATCATGTTCTTTTGAGGAGGCTGTTCACTCACAAAAAAAAACTGGTGTTATGTCAACATAACTACGTGTAGGTCAAAATATTTTTGTTGTTTAATTATTTTCTAAGACGTAGCGTAGTCTGATTATTGCATTTTTGATATCTGTTGCTATTTGTTGATATGTAGATACTGTGTTGTTATCAATAAGAAGATCATGTTGTGGTTTCCAGTCAGATGTGATCATCACTTTTGCAAATGATTGATGTCCACCTGTTTGTTCTTTTGATTTCTTTGGTTTGTAGTGCGATACCGTGATTATATTTTCTTTTAAGAGTGATTTCATCATCAATTCTTTTAGCTTTTTATCAGAGTCAAGTACGGATGTGACGTCGTCATGTACTAGTCCAGGCGGAAGTGTAGTTAGCTTACCAAAACCGTTCCAGACAAAATCTTCTATCTTTGAATGGAATTTGCCTTTTAGAATCTTGCTTATTGTTCCTAGGTTTAGTGGTCCAAGATTAATTGTTGGTGGAAATGACAAAAAGAATCTGATCTTCCAAGTAACGTATTCATGTATGCCTAATCCATATGTGCTACCTGGAGAAAACCCACTTTCTTCAAGCACTTTTCTTTTTAGCACATCAAGATATGTGATGTGTCCGTCTCTTACTCTCATTGCACACATGCTTGCAATTCCCTCAGATGGACCTGCAAGTGGGATTCTTGGGTAATCATATTCAAAGTCCATAGTACCTGGCTCTAAGAGTTCAGCATCCATTCCAACTGACGCCAGATGCTTTTGCAGTTTTATGACAAAACTATCGTGTAACACTAACACACAGTATACTACACATCATGATGATATAAAATTTCCATATAAAAACACGGAAAATGTTAACTGAATTGGTACCAGTAGCTGTAAATGCCGCGCTCTTACCTTTCAAAACTGCAGAAGAAGATCATAAAGAAAAAAACAAAAACATAGATGAGGTGTTAGATTCAATAACTACAACCTTTGATGCGGAGAGCATGTTATTTTCAGATGATGTCGCAAAGATGCACATTAAATCTGAACTAAACAAAAGAATTGGAAGCATTAGATCATCTGAAGATAAAGTCGCCTAAGATTTGGGCTCAGTTACTATGCAATACCCATAAGATGGTGTAGCAGTTGGATACATGATATTTTTTGGATCACTTGAATGCCCAAAACCAATGGAGTGACCAACCTCGTGCAGCATTATGTATTCTATTGTTTGTAAATCATATAACTGAAAATCGCCGTCACATGCATAATCTCCCATGCTTACCTCAACCACGCCTTTTCCAAGTGTAGCATGTCCCAGTGCACCAAAATCTCTTACAACCCACGCCACCAAGACATTTGCACTAGATCTATCTACATAATCAAAATCAAAGACAAGTGTTTTGTTTTGGTATGAGAATGTTTGATTACTCCAAAAAGCTAATGAATTATCCAGTGTTTTTTTGTAGTCAAACGGTATTCCAAGAGGGATTTCGTTTACATGTATCTTGTAGTGAACAACATAGGTTCCGTTTTCCAAAGTGTATGTAGGATATGGAAATTTATCCGAGCCTGACTGGAGAATCTGATCCAAATTCCATTTTTCAGTATCTCGAAGATATTTTTTCTTGATAAACCAACTCGGGTTTGGGAATTCTATGTATCTTTTTTCTTTTGCTATTTTTTTTGCCACATCAGAAAGATGCTTGTTTAGTATAGATGGCCATTTGGTGTTATCTTTCATAGATTTTGACTGCTGAGATGTCCATGATTCTTGATTTTTTAGCTTTGGATAATACTTGTCAATGATTAATTTTGTATATGCTTGATAATTTTTTGATATTTTGTTTTTTGGATTAGTATTTAGTGCAGAATCAAAATAATACAATGAATCTGCATATTCACCTAGATTTCCATATGCTATTCCTATTCCAAGTAGTGCAGTAACATCATTTGGTTTAATATCTAAAACTTGGTAAAACGTCTTGATTGCGTCGACATGTCTGTCTAAGTTTCCTAATGTAATTCCTAAATTGTTCAGAGCACCTATATCTTTTGGATATTTTTTTAATAGATTACCATAATGCGTTACTGCGTCAGCATATTTTTGCTGCTTTATTAGTACCAAGCCTTTGTACTGTAATGCAAGATTGTTGTTTTGGTCTTGTTGTAAAGCTCTGTCAAAAAAAACAAGAGATTCTTTGAACAAATGGGCCTTGTATTTTTTTATACCTTCTGTCATTGGACCAGGATTTGAATTGTTTGTAGTCTGAGCATATGCCGTAGGTGATATGATCACACTTGCCAATAATGTAGTAAACAACGCGAGAAAAACCAGTGTGTGTTTCATGATTTTCATACATATACCAAGACCATTTCTGTTTAAAATGATTACAATTTCAAGTCCAAGAGTTCATATCTTTTTTCCAAACTCTAACTCCATCAACGAAAACCTGATCTTCTTCATCAAAGACAGTATGCCACTTTCCGTTAGGTGGGAATATCTTGTTCATCTGTTTTACTTTTTCATTTGTTGGGTATTTGTTAAGTAAAGCACCCCATCTCATGTTTGATACCTTTGGCATTATCTCGTTGATGTCTTTCATGTTATTCTAAATCCTAGTTTTGCCTGTATAATATGATGTTTATTTTTGTTGATTTTATTGTTTACAAGTTATTCTGTATATACCATTACTGGTTGAATGAAAAAATAATTTTAAACGTGTTTCAGCTTAAAATCTTCGTTCGCCGCGGTGTTTTGGTAAGCACTCACGACAGTATACTGGGCGTCCTTCTGTTGGTTTGAAAGGAACCTGTGTTTCTTTTTTGCAGTCTGCACATGTTGCAGGGTGCATTTGTCTGTCTTCTGACATGAATTTTGTCATTTTTAGTCACATAAAAACTGTTAGTATTAGATACAAAATCACAGATCTAGATCGATAGCAAATAATTATGACATGATTGAAATGTTTGTAATGAGTTCTGAAATAACAGAACATGAAAAACTTGCACTCACTCCAGAATCAGGTTTTAATCTAGTTGGCATAGATCCTTTTGAAGTCACTGGAAGTAAATTGTATTTTGTAGAGCATTTTGATATGTACCAAGACGCGTTGAAAGCAAAAAAGAAAAGAAGCAATCCTGATGAATATTTAATCCTCTACAAAGGATTACCATAATAACACTTTTAACAAAGACGAAGTGGTTGAGATCAGGCGTTTTCAATAATACCAAAAAAATACATTCCAATAATTGCCGGAGTGGCAGCGGCGATAATTGCCATTGGAGTAATAGCACCGCCATATCTTGTTAAAAACAAATCAACAGAGATCCCAGTCCAAGGAATCGGACAAATTACAGTACCTGATTCTATGAAACAAACTAGTGAATCTCAAACATACAGAATAAACACGCAGTGTGAGATGCTTTTTGCAATGGTTAAGGGCCAATATCCGAATGGGGAAGCAATGCCTAAACTTGAAATGAGCACTCTTCTTGAAAAATATCCAGATGAGTTTAGTGAATGGAAAGACATTCTATCAAACAATGAAACAAGAAAAGAATTTGTCAACAGCGGAAATGCCACAAAATTCAACCAGGCCTTAATTCCTGTAATGATGAAAGAATCATCGATAAACCCTGATCTTATGTCAACTGCAATGCTACTAGCTGATCCGCAGATAAACCTAAAGCTAAAACAAGTTTATAATGAAAAGAACTGCAAAGAATTCTTCGATAGTCACAATAGTCTTAGTAATCCTACTCCCTAGACTGAAATCATAGTTTATGTACGTCTTTTGCAAACCAAAAGTAACACACAAAAAGTAATGTATTATGGCTTTATTTGATTGGCTTTCTAGAGAAGGTAAACTGCTGTTAACTGTAAGAATAGTAAGAACTTTTGCCTATGGTTTTTTGAGCATCATTCTTGCAATTTATCTAAAGTTAATTGGATTTGACGAAATTTTAATTGGAATAGTTCTTAGTGCAACATTAGTAAATAGTGTGATCTTTACTCTTGTAGCTAGCTTCTATGCAGACAAAATAGGTAGAAGAAAAATTCTGATCATTTATGCACTTTTAATGTCAGTATCAGGTGCAATCTTTCTAGTAACTAATAACTATATTGCATTAATAGCTGCGGCACTTATAGGAACAATCAATGTAACTGGTTCAGAAACCGGAGCTTTTCTTTCCATAGAACAAGCCATATTGCCACAAACAGTAAAAGATCTTAAAAAAAGAACTAAATTTTTGCTCTTTACAACATGGCAGGTACATTTGCAATGTCTGCAGGAGTATTACTTTCTGGTTTACCAGCAATTCTTCAGCAATCTTATGGTTTGAATCAAGTCGAGTCCATCAAACCGTTATTTTTACTTTATAGTCTACTAGCAATTGTAGTAATAGGAATCTACCTCCTGTTATCAAAAAAGATAGAACTTGAAGTAAATAACCAAAATAAAAAAGAAAAACCTTCAAGTGTCTTATCGCAAAAATCAAAAGGAATCGTAGGCAAGTTATCTGCATTATTTGCAATTGATTCGTTTGCGGGGGGTTTTGTGATTCAAAGTATTGTTT
>OBEQ010481015.1_pt1 | contig 11597 bp, 11 predicted proteins | sample 1670901 | NCBI WGS metagenome assembly OBEQ01 (sample SAMEA104232315, study PRJEB22302) | groundwater metagenome | biome: forest; feature: aquifer; material: groundwater | place: USA | collected 2011-08-07 | depth 5.4 m | reverse complement strand
GCGGGCGCGTTAATGCAACCCCTGTTTCGAAATCCGCTCGCCGAGCCTTATCTGCTCGGCGTTTCGGGGGGGGCCGGGCTCTTGGCGCTACTTGGCATGGTGGCTGGCTTGGCCTGGCCGTGGGTGTCGTTGCTGGCGTTTGCCGGCAGCCTCTTGGCGCTCCTACTTGCCGCTGCGTTGGGAGGTCGCATGCTTGCGCGTGACCACACGCCCTTATTGCTTGCTGGCGTGATGCTGGCAGCGGGGTTCGGCGCATTGATTGCACTGGTGCTTAGCCTCACGCCTGCCGAGCAATTGCCGGGCATGCTGTTTTTTTTGATGGGCGATCTGGCGTGGACGCATCATCCTGCAGGTTTATGGATAGCTTTACTGGTTGCGGTAGGCACGGCATGGCGCCTCGGCCGCCGACTCGACGTATTGCAACTCACACCGCTTAAAGCCGCTTCGCTCGGCGTGGCTGTCGCGCCGACGCGCTGGTTGCTGTTTGGTCTTGCCGGCTTATGTACTGCCTTGGTGGTCGCGCAGGCGGGCAGCATCGGTTTTGTGGGTTTGATGGTGCCTCACGCATTACGCCGAATCGGACTGACTGCGCACCGCGTGTTGCTGCCCGCTGCTGCATTGATGGGGGGCAGTTTGCTGGTGTTGGCCGACGCGCTGGCGCGCACGGTCATCGCGCCGCGAGAACTGCCTGTAGGGGTGTTGACCGCGCTGATAGGCGTGCCGCTCATGCTTTGGTTGTTGCGTAAGCCATGACTCGCGATCAAATACAAATGATATCGAACTCGGCCCTCTTGGAGGTCCAAGCTCTCAGCGTCAATATCGCTGCGCGCACCCTGATCGCTTCGCTCAACTTCAAGCTCGAGAAAGGCGAAGTGCTTGGCATACTTGGGCCTAACGGCGCCGGCAAATCGAGCTTGCTCACGGTATTGGCCGGTTTGATGCGACCCGCGCAAGGACGGGTAATGCTGGACGGTCAGCCAGTAGCATTATTGCCCCCACTGGTGCGCGCCCAATATATCGGGCTACTGCCTCAGGGCGATGCGAGTGGTTTTTTTGGCAGCGTCACGGATTTCGTCGCATTGGGTCGTTATCCATTTGGCGATACGGAATTTGATCTGTCCTTGCCACTCTCTACATGGGATTTGACTGAGCTGGCGAAGCGCCCGCTCGATTCCTTGTCGGGCGGTGAGCACCAGCGTGCCCGGCTCGCGCAATTGAGCATCCAAAATCCTCAGATCTATCTACTCGACGAACCCTTGACGCATCTCGATCCTGCGCATCAGGCGCGCCTGCTTGCTTGGACACGCGCGCAGGCTGATGCAGGCAAATCCGTTGTTCTTACGCTGCACGACCCCAACTGGGCCGCTTCGCATTGTGATCGTCTGCTATTTTTGTACGGCGACGGGCGCTGGCAAATGGGCCCGCCCCATACGCTACTCACATCGGCTGCGCTAGAAAGCTTGTACGGCGTAGAAAGCGCGCGTTTGTGGCGATCAATGTGAGGCTATGCCCGCCGAATGCCGAAAAGCCGGACGGACTCAGCCTGTATAATTGCGGCTTGAGTTTTCATCCCCCACCATAGCCTGAATGATCCGTCGCATCATCAAACAGGTGTTCGGTCGCAAACCGCGCACCAGCTCTTCTACCGCACGCATTCTGCCGCTCGCCAAACACGGCATTCACCGCAACCGCGTTGATGACTGCGCGCTCGATGTGTGTGAAAAACTCGCCGATGCGGGGTATAAAGGCTATGTGGTTGGCGGCGCGGTCCGCGATTTGTTGCTCGACTTACGACCCAAGGATTTTGACGTGGCGACCGATGCGACGCCCGAACAGATCCGGCGTTTGTTTCGTCGCTCGCGCATCATCGGCCGACGTTTTCAGATTGTGCATGTGATGTGCGGTCGGGACACGATCGAGGTGACGACATTTCGCGCGAATGGCCAACAAGACGCAGACGACGAGGACGAGCGCTCGGTCGACGCGCACGGAAGACTGCTGCGCGACAACATCTTCGGCAGCCTGGCCGACGATGCGGCGCGGCGCGACTTTACCGTCAACGCTTTGTATTACGATCCCGCGCGCGAAGAAATCCACGATTATTTCGGCGGCGTGGCCGATTGCAAAAAACGCGTGCTGCGCATCATTGGCGATCCCAATACGCGTTATCGCGAAGACCCGGTGCGCATGCTGCGCGCCGCGCGTTTCGCGGCCAAGCTGGAATTCACGATCGATCCCGCCACGCGCAAACCCGTCGCCGAGCTCGCGCCCTTGCTGGCCAATATTCCCCGGGCGCGCATTTTCGACGAGGCGCTGAAATTATTGCTTTCCGGCCACGCATTACGCGGCGTGCATCAATTGCGCGCCGAGGGTTTGCATCACGGCATGTTGCCGCTGCTCGATACGATCTTGGACGATCCGGTGGGCGGCCCTTTCATTACCGCCGCGCTGAAAAGTACAGACGAACGCATTCGCGAAGATCGCCCCGCCTCGCCCGCGTTTTTGTTTGCCTGCCTGCTGTGGCCGCAAGTTGCGCAACGGTGGAAAGTCATCGAAGCGGGCGGTGAAAAACCCATGCCTGCGCTATTTCTTGCGATGGATGAAATCCTCGACGCGCAACGCGGCCAGCTTGCCGTGCCGCGTCGCTACGACGGCATGATGAAAGAAGTGTGGAGCGTGCAACCGCGTTTTGAGCAGCGTGGTGGTCAGCGTCCCTACCGTTTGCTTGAGCATCCGCGTTTTCGTGCGGCGTATGATTTTCTGGTGCTGCGCGCCACGGCAGGCGAAATCGATCAGGAACTCGCCGATTGGTGGACGCGGTTTCAAGATGCCGACGAAGCCACGCGCCAGAGCATGCTCAAGCCCGATACTGCCGGAAAACCGCGACGCCGGCGACGCAAATCCACCTCTGCCCCGACGATTGCGGTCACGCCGGAATGATGCACGTCATCGCCTATATCGGCCTCGGCGCCAACCTCAACGATCCCGCCGCGCAGATTACGCATGCATTCAACGAGCTGGGACGCATCGCCGGCACACGGCTTGTCGCGCGCTCGTCGCTTTATGCGAGTGCGCCGCTGGGCTATGTCGACCAGCCCGATTTCATCAATGCCGTTGCGCAGGTAGAAACGACGCTGGCGCCACGCGCCCTCTTGGCTGCGTTACTGGAAATCGAGCAACGCCACGGCCGCGAGCGCGGTTTTCGCAATGCGCCCCGTACACTGGATCTGGATTTGCTGCTGTACGGCGCCGCACATTTCCATGAGGATGATCTGACGCTCCCGCATCCGCGCCTGACCGAGCGCGCGTTTGTGCTGTTGCCGCTGACCGAGTTGACGCCCGATCTGCTAATCCCTGCAAAAGGGCGCGCTTCAGACTGGATAGCCTCTTGCGCAGACCAATTAGTGACCCGCATAGCGCCTCAAGCTGCGATGGTTGAATGATGAGTCTCGCGCGTTTTAAATATATCGTCGTCGAAGGCCCGATCGGTGCGGGCAAAACCAGTCTCACGCAAAAACTGGCCGACAAGTTGGGCGCCTCGACACTGCTGGAAAATGCCCACGATAATCCGTTTCTGCCAAAGTTTTACCAGGAACCGAAACGCTATGCGCTGCCGACGCAATTGCACTTTTTGTTCGAGCGCTCGCGGCAATTACGCGATCTGGCGCAGGGCGATTTATTCAATAGCGGCACCGTCTCGGATTTTTTGCTCGACAAGGACATGCTGTTTGCACGCCTGAATCTCGACGACGACGAGTTTGCGTTATATCAAAAAGTCTACGCCGATCTCGCGCCCCAGGCGCCGACACCCGATTTGGTGATTTATCTTCAGGCAACCATCGACTCGCTGCAAGAGCGCGTGAAGCGGCGCGGCGTGGAATTCGAGCGCGGTATGGCCGCCGATTATCTGCGCGGCTTGGCTGCGAGCTATAGCGACTTTTTTCATCGTTATGAAGCTGCCCCGCTACTGATCGTCAACAGCGAACATTTGAACTTTGCAAATAGCGACAGCGATTTCGATCTGCTGCTCGAACGCATTGCCAAAATGCGTGGGCCCCGCGAATTTTTCAGCCGCGCCGCATGAGTACGCCGATTACGCTATCCACGTTGCAAGCCATGCGCGCTCGCGACGAAAAAATCGCGGTACTGACTTGTTACGACGCGAGTTTTGCGCGTCTGCTCGACGAGGCAGGCGTCGAGGTGTTATTGGTTGGTGATTCGCTCGGCATGGTCATACAAGGCCATGCGTCGACTTTACCGGTCAAGCTCGCCGAAATGAGCTATCACACGCGCTGCGTCGCAGCAGGCAGTGGCCGGGCCTTCATCATCAGCGACCTGCCTTTTGCCAGTTATCAGTCTTCGCCCGAGCAGGCATTTCATTCCGCCGCCAAACTGATGGCCGCCGGCGCACATATGGTCAAACTCGAAGGCGGCGCGATCATGACCGAGACCGTGACTTTTCTCACGCAGCGCGGTGTGCCGGTCTGTGCACATCTCGGTTTGTTGCCGCAATCGGTGAATCAGCTTGGCGGTTACAAAGTGCAGGGGCGCGATGACGCGAGCGCCGCGCAAATGCTGGCCGATGCCTTGGCGATGCAAGCTGCGGGTGCAGGCCTGCTCCTGCTCGAAGCGATTCCGGCTGCACTCGCGCGGCACATTACCGAGACCGTCGACATCCCAACGATTGGTATCGGCGCGGGCGTCGACTGCTCGGGACAGGTATTGGTGTTGTACGATGCGCTCGGGATTTATCCCAAACCGCCCAAATTCTCCAAGAATTTTTTGCTCGACGCCGACAATCTCGCCGACGCCGCACGCGCTTATGTGGCCGCGGTGAAAGACCGACGCTTTCCCGCGCCCGAACATACGTTCTGATGCAAGTCGTCGAAACCGTCTCGGATTTGCGTTCTGCATTGCACGCGCGGACCTCGACCTCGTTTGTGCCGACGATGGGCAATCTGCACGCGGGTCATCTCTCCTTGATCGATCTCGCAAAACAGCATGGCCAACCGGTCGTCGCGAGCTTGTTTGTGAACCCGCTGCAATTTGGTCCGGACGAGGACTTTGCGCGTTATCCGCGCACGCGCGATGCCGATTGTGAAAAACTCGCAACCGCGGGCTGCGATCTGGTGTTTGCACCCGATGTATCCGAGCTTTATCCTGTGCCGCAGACCCTCACGGTCCAACCGCCCGCCGAATTTTCAGACGATTTATGCGGCGCGTTTCGACCCGGTCATTTTAGCGGCGTGGCAACCGTGGTATTAAAGCTATTCAATTTGATCCAGCCGCAGGTGGCCATTTTTGGCCGTAAGGATTACCAGCAGCTGCTGCTTATTCGCGAGCTGGTCCGGCAATTCAATCTGCCGATCGAAATTATTGCCGGCGACACAGTGCGCGAATCCGACGGGCTGGCGATGAGCTCGCGCAACGGTTTCCTGTCGGCCAGCGAGAGCATCCAGGCGATTGCGCTGTATCGCCAATTGAACGAAGTGGCCACAGCGATCTCTCACGGGGCGCGCGATTATGCGCAACTTGTCCTACACGCAACGAAATATCTAAAGATGGCGGGCTGGCGTGTCGATTACATAGCCGTGCGCGATGCCAGTAATTTGCACGCGCCGCAAGCCGATACGCAACGGATCGTCATCCTGGGGGCAGCCTGGCTCGGCAAGACCCGTTTGATCGACAATATCGAGTGCGTATTGAACGCGTAAACCTTGACCGCCAGGCAGAACGCGCCTAGCATAAGCCCCTGAAAAGTAAGGGAGACGTCCATGCCCGACTTCAAGTTTTTGCCGTTTAAGTTCCGACTGATCGCGCTGCTGTTGGCGCCGCTGACCTCCCTGCATTCGGCTTATGCCGCCTCGCCCAACGAGCGTGAAATTGGCCCGCAAACCTCTACACTGCGTCCGGAATACGCGACCGTTTCCAAGCCCGAGTATTCGGGTGTGCAGTCGCTGCAATGGCGCAACGACGAAAAAGGCGATAGTGGCTTACCCACATTCAGCAGCGACGGAGATGTCTGGCAACGGGTTCGCAACGGGTTCAAGTTTTCGGAAATCCACAATCCGCTGACCGCGCAGCATGAAGCGTGGTATGCCGCTCGCCCCGAGTATGTCAATCGCATGATCGAGCGTTCGCGGCGTTATTTGTTCCATATCGTCAATGAAGTCGAACGACGCGGCATGCCGATGGAAATCGTGTTGCTGCCGATGATCGAGAGCGCATTCAATCCCACGGCCTACTCCACCTCGCACGCGTCGGGCATCTGGCAATTCATTCCTTCCACCGGCCGCAACTACGGTTTGAAGCAAAACCATTGGTACGACGGTCGCCGCGACATTACCGCAGCGACCAGCGCTGCGCTCGATTATCTGGCTAAGCTGTATCAGGATTTTGGCGATTGGCAGTTGGCGCTGGCCGCGTATAACTGCGGTGAAGGCTGCGTAGGACGGGCCGTTCGGAAAAACGCGCAGATGGGTTTGGCGAGCGACTACGCGAGCCTCAGCCTGCCCACCGAAACCCGGCATTACGTGCCGAAGTTGCTAGCCGTCAAAAAACTGATTCTCGACCCGGCGCGTTTCGGCGTCGCGCTCGAAGCGCTGCCCAATCAGCCTTATTTCACGCAGGTTGAAGTGAACGCAACGATGGATGTGAATTCCGCTGCGCGGCTCGCAAACATGAACGTCGATGATTTCACCGCGCTGAACCCGGCGTTTTCGCGCAACCTGATTCGATCGGATACGCCGGTCAATATACTGGTGCCAGTCGACAAAACCGATCATTTTCAGCACAGCCTCAAAAACGGCAACTGGGATACCTGGACCACTTATCACGCCAAAAAAGGCGAGCGCCTCGATGCGCTGGCGCGGCGTTTTGATACGACCGAAGCGCGACTGAAGGAACACAATCGTTTTGCGTTAAAGCGCGGCAAATTGATCAGCGCGCAAACGATTCTGGTTCCGGTCAAAGGACGGGGTGTCGTTGCGGATCTCGTACCAGGGCCCGAGGCCGCGCCAACGCCGGTTGCCGCATCCGAATCAAAACTGCACACGGTGGTAGCCGGCGATACGCTGTATTCGATTGCACGTCGCTACAACACGTCTGTCAGCGCTTTAAAGCTCGCCAATCCCGCTGTGATTTATTCGGTGCAGGTCGGCCAAATACTATTACTGCCGCTCAATCTGGCTGAGCCGCGCGCGCCGCAAAATACCGTTGTGGCCGATGCGGCGGTGCAGAAAGTCGCGTTCACCGCCAAGGTCAAAAATAAAGGCAAGCCACGCTATTACACGATCAAACGGGGCGACACGCTGCATAGCGTGGCGCGTTTATTCGATATCGATCTCACTGCCCTTAAAAACTGGAATCCCAAGCTCGGCAAATCTCGCGGCATCCAACCCGGCAAGCGCATCGTTGTTGGCATGCATTAAGCCGCGGGTATTTCAGGATTTCCAGCGCGTCGCAAATTTTGCGCGCGCCTTTACGATTTTGGGCGCGACGACATACTGGCAATACGGCTGATTCGGGTTCGCGTCAAAATAACCCTGGTGGTAATCCTCGGCCGGATAAAACGTCTGCGCCGCAAGGACCTCGGTCACAATAGGTTCGGCAAACGCGCGCTCAGCAGTCAATTCGGCGATGACCGTCGTGGCGTCGGCCTGCTGCTCGGGTGAATGATAAAAAATTGCCGAACGATATTGCGTGCCCACATCGTTGCCCTGGCGATTTTTTTGCGTGGGATCGTGCAGCGCGAAGAATATCTCCAGTAATTCACGATACCGGATTTGCTCCGGATCGAATCGCACCTGCACGACTTCGGCGTGGCCAGTATCGCCGCGGCAGATGTCCTTGTAGGTGGGGTTAAGCGTATGCCCGCCCATATAGCCGGATACCGCAGACTCGACGCCGCGTATCCGGTTGTATACCGATTCGAGGCACCAGAAGCAGCCGCCTGCGAACGTGGCAACTTCTGTCGGCATCAGACGACTGGCACGGTATCTTTGAACGAGGCCCGCTCGCCGAGTTTGCCGGCAAGCTCGGCGAGATTGGGATGCATTTCGCGCCAGTTGATTTGCGGAAAGCGCAGATCCAGATAACCGAGCATGCTGCCTGCGGCAATATCGGCCAGCGTCAGCGTCAAACCCAGATACAAAGCCTTGTCGCCTAGCGCTTCGGACAATGCCGCCAGCCCGCGATAAAGCGCTTTTTCCTGCAGCGCAATCCAGTCCAAGTCCTGCTTGTCCTCGGCGCGTTTGCGTTCCAGAAAAATCGCCACCGCCGCATCGGTGATGCCGTCGGCGAGCGCTTCTACGCCGCGCACCATCATCCGGCTTTTCGCATCCGACGGAATCAGATGCGCAACCGGGGAGAGCATATCCAGATACTCCACAATCACGCGCGAATCGAACACGCTCACGCCATCTTCCAACACCAGCACCGGTACCTTGCCGAGCGGATTCACTTCGCCGATTCTGCTATCGGGCAACCATGGATTTTCGACTTGCAACTGAAACGGGATTTTCTTTTCCAGCAGCACGATGCGCACTTTGCGCCCGTAGGGACTGGTCAGCGAACTGTAGAGTTTCATTACGACTAAAGCTCCTGCATTACGCCGTATGAGTGGCGATAAATTGTTTGATCGCGGCGACGTCGGCATCCAGCACTACCTTGCGTTGCGGCCGCGCTTCCAGATCGACGAGATCCGCGGGACGCTGGGGTGCCACGCCCAAGGCTTCGCGTATCGCCTCCTCAAATTTGGCGGGTTGCGCAGTTTCCATGCAAATCAGCGGCACGCCCGGCTCGCGGTATTCAAGACCGACCTTGATGCCGTCGGCGGTGTGTGTATCGATCATCGTGCCATAAACTTCGTACACGGTGCGGATTGTTTCCATCCGATGGGCATGATTGCTCGCGCCCGATACCAAGCCGTATTCTGCCACCCGCTCAAAAAGTCCGCCCGGCTTCAAATCGAAACTGCGCCCCGCTTCCACTTCCTGCCACAAGGCACGTACCTGTTGCGGATTGCGCCCCGTCAGGTCGAACACAAAGCGCTCGAAATTGGACGCCTTGGAAATATCCATCGACGGGCTAGACGTATGCGTCGTTTCCGCGCGCGGCCGGTATACGCCGGTTTGAAAAAACTCGTCGAGCACGTCGTTCTCATTGGTCGCGACGATCAGCTTTCTGATCGGCAAGCCCATCTGCCGCGCGATATGTCCCGCGCAGACATTGCCGAAATTGCCCGACGGCACGGAGAACGATACTGGCTGATCGTCGCTATGCGTCGCGGCAAAATAGGCCTTGAAGTAATACACGCTTTGCGCGGCGACACGTGCCCAGTTAATCGAATTGACCGCGCCGATATGGTATCGGGTTTTAAAATCCAGATCGTTCGATACTGCCTTGACGATGTCCTGGCACTGATCGAACACGCCGCGTATCACCAGATTGTGGATGTTGTCGTCTTGCAGCGCGTACATCTGCGCCTGCTGAAAGCGCGTCATGCCGTGTTCGGGCGAGAGCATGAACACGCGAATGCCGCGCTTGCCGCGCATCGCATATTCGGCAGCCGACCCGGTATCGCCCGAGGTTGCGCCCAAAATATTCAGCTCGCCGCCAGTTTGCGCGAGTGCGTATTCGAACAGGTTGCCAAGGAGCTGCATCGCCACGTCTTTGAACGCGAGCGTCGGGCCGTTCGATAAAGCAAGCAAGTGCAAGCCGGGCTCGAGCGTTTTCAGTGGCGTGATGTCGGCGGCATTTTCGCCGGGCTGCGCATAGCGATACACCTCGGCGGTGTAGGTGTTGTCGATAATCGCTTTCAGGTCATCTGCGGGAATGTCGTCGATCAAGCGCGACAACACCGCAAACGCCAGCTGCGGATAAGACATGCCGCGCATCGTCGCGAGCTCGGCCGCACTGAAGCGCGGATAGGTTTCTGGTACATACAGGCCGCCGTCACTCGCCAGACCGCCCAGTAGAATTTCCGAAAACCGCAGCTTGGGTGCCTGGCCGCGCGTGCTGATGTAATACATTTATCTTGCCGCCAGTGTTTCGAGACGAATCCGCATCACCGCGCCCGAAATCACATCCAGCGCTTCGATTTTGGCGATCGCCGCATTGATGTTTTTTTCGACGGTGATGTGCGTCAATAAAATGATGCTGACCTGCTCCTGACCTTCGGCCGGTTCCTTCTGCACCATCGCGTCGATCGAAATGCCGCCGTCGGCGAGAATGCGCGTGATGTCGGCGAGCACGCCGGGACGATCGAACGCACGCAGCCGCAAATAATACGCGGTGCGCACTTCTTCCATCGGCAGAATTGGCGTATCGGACAACTGGTCGGGTTGAAACGCCAGATGGGGCACGCGGTGGTGCGGGTCGGCAGTGTGCAGCCGCGTCACATCGACCAGGTCGGCGACGACCGCCGATGCAGTCGGCTCGGCACCCGCGCCGGCGCCGTAATACAAGGTCGGCCCGACTGCATCGCCTTTGACCAGCACCGCGTTCATCGCGCCATCGACATTCGCGATCAATCGGCGTTCGGGAATCAAAGTCGGATGCACGCGCAACTCGATGCCGTGCGCCGCGCGCCGCGCAATGCCCAACAGCTTGATGCGATAACCGAGCTCTTCCGCGTATTGCACGTCTTCGCGCGTGAGTTTGGAAATCCCTTCGGTGTAAGCCTTGTCGAACTGCATCGGAATGCCGAACGCAATCGCCGACAATATCGTCAACTTGTGCGCGGCGTCGATGCCTTCGATGTCAAAGGTCGGGTCGGCTTCCGCGTAACCCAAGGCCTGTGCCTGTTTAAGCACATCTTCGAACGCGGCGCCCTTGTCGCGCATCTCGGTGAGGATAAAATTGCTGGTGCCGTTGATGATGCCGGCCAGCCATTCGATGCGGTTCGCGGTGAGTCCTTCGCGCAGCGCCTTGATGATTGGAATGCCGCCAGCCACCGCCGCTTCAAACGCGACCATCACGCCCTTGGCCTGCGCCGCGGCAAAAATTTCGTTGCCGTGCTTGGCGACCAGATGCTTGTTTGCGGTGACGACGTGCTTGCCGTTCGCAATCGCCTGCATCACCAGCTCTTTGGCCGGGCTCAAACCGCCGATCAGTTCCACAACGATATCGATTTCGGCATCGTCGACAATCTCGAACGGGTCGAGCGTCAACGGCAATCCATTGGCGAGCACACGCGCTTTGTCGAGATCGCGCACCGCGGCTTTAACCACAACGATTTCGCGCCCCGCGCGGCGGGTTATTTCGGTGGCGTTACGGCGCAACACGGTCAAGGTGCCGCCGCCTACAGTGCCCAAACCCAGCAAGCCGACTTTGATTGGTTTCATTGTTTTCGTCTCGTGTATTTAGCGATGCGTAGCGTGATAACGATCCAGGAAGCGCTCCAGGCGTTGCATCGCTACGGTCAAATCTTCTTCGTGCGGCAAAAAAACAATGCGGATATGGTCGGGGTGCGGCCAGTTGAAGCCGCTGCCCTGCACCACCAGCAAGCGCTCCTGCTCCAATAAATCCAGTATGAATTGCTGATCGTTGACGATCGGATAGCGCTTCGGGTCCAGCCGCGGGAACAGATACATCGC
>OBEQ011287130.1_pt1 | contig 11598 bp, 12 predicted proteins | sample 1670901 | NCBI WGS metagenome assembly OBEQ01 (sample SAMEA104232315, study PRJEB22302) | groundwater metagenome | biome: forest; feature: aquifer; material: groundwater | place: USA | collected 2011-08-07 | depth 5.4 m | reverse complement strand
TACAGCACCGCCCCACCGGGGTAGCCAAATACATGCTCGACGTTTTCTTCCTGCAAACAGCGAATAACGATGTCCGCGCCAATAAGTTCCATACTTCATTCCTTTCAAGGTCCACGGGAGATTGATTGGATGCCGTTCCATAGTCGATTGTGTCAACCGGTGCGGCGTGCGCGGCCTTGGCAACGAAACTTTGATAAGTCAGATTGAGAAGGCACTAACGACTTTTGGTGAACTTGCAACCTTAATGCGTTGCACCATTCCGGTCAAGTAGTTTGACCGGAAATTGGCGTAAAAACGGCAGATCAGCGCCCGATCGCGGGGTTATTTGATACCATCCCGCCCCACATCATCCCATTCCCAAGCCCGCCCCCCACCCAGACTCGATGGCCCACCCCAAGGAACTCGATGTTTTTCTCGCCACGGTGGAGGGTCGTGCCTTCAAGACGGCGCGCTACGCCACTCGGGATGAAGATGCCGCGCTCGACATCGTCCAGGAAGCCATGACCAAGCTGTCGGAGCGTTATGGTGACCGGCCCGTCGAAGAGCTTGGCCCGTTATTCATGCGGATTTTGCACAATTGTGTGGCCGACCATTTCCGGCGCAGCAAGATACGTTCGTTCTGGGTCAGCCTGTTTTCCTCGTTTTCGGCGCGGGGCGAGGAGGAGGACTCCGACCCGCTGGAAACTCTGCTGATCGAGGACCAAACTGCGACGGGCGGCAATCCTGAACGGCAACTGGAGCAATCACAGATTTTAGGCGCGATTGAGGCGGAAATAGAAAAGTTGCCAGCGCGTCAACGAGAAGCCTTCCTCATGCGTTACTGGGAGGACATGGATGTCGCTGAAACGGCAGCGGTGATGGGATGTTCCGAAGGTAGCGTCAAGACGCATTGTTCCCGGGCCACACACACCCTGTCCGCCGCTCTGCACGCAAAGGGAATCAAACTATGAAAACAACAGAGTACTTTAACCGCACCGCACTAACGCGACTGGTGCGACAACAACTGGATAGCGGCGCACAAGCACTGACCCTGCGCCAGCAGCACCGTCTGGCACAGGCTCGCAAGACAGCACTGGCGCATCAGCGCCAAGTGTTGCACACCCAACTAGTGCTGACCCCCGCCGGTCATGCACAGCATCAGGAACACCCGAAAGCCAGCCACTGGGCTACCGCCATCGTCTGCCTGTTGATCCTGGTCGGAGGGCTTCTGGCTCTGCACAGCCTGGAACAAGACAAGCGGGTAGAAGAGCTGGCCGACATCGACGCTGCCGTCCTGACGGACGATCTGCCGATGTCCGCCTATCTGGATCATGGTTTCAAGCGCTTTGCCCAGGCGCAGAACGACGAATGAAATTGAGCAAGCCCCCCATCACAGCAGCACCGCACGCGGTGCTGCTGTTTTTTTGTCTGTTCCTCTTTGGCATGGCAGGCCCGGCAACTGGCCAGAGCCAGAGCACCGCGAACACGAAGAAAAAACCGCTCACCTCCGTATTCAGCCAAACTCTGACCAATCCTGATTGGCAACAACTGACCCCCGAACAAAAAATCATTCTGGCGCCCCTGTCCGAGGATTGGAACAGCTTTGAGCCTACCAGCAAGGAAAAATGGCTGCAGATCGCGGCGCGCTACAAAACCATGAAGCCGGAAGAGCAACAACGCATGCAGTCACAAATGCGTGACTGGGCAAAACTCACCCCTGAACAACGCCGTGCCGCGCGGGAAAACTACCGCAAAGTCGGGAACCTGTCGAAGGAAAAAAAACAGGCGCGCTGGGAAGCCTATCAGCAACTGCCGCCGGAAAAGAAGCAGGCACTGGTCAAGCATCCTGTCATCCTGAAAAAACCGGTCGCACCACCGACCGGCAACATCAACAAACCCAGCGCCACCTTGCCCACGATTCAGACCAATAAACCGGCCCCCAAGGAAGCGGCGATTCAGAATGCCAACCGTGCCCCAGTGCGCCGTGCGCCCACCCATGAAATCACGCCTGAATCTGGCGACTACAGCGCCGAAACGCAGCCCTACCCGGCCCCGCCTTGAAGCTTGCAGTAAGATGCGCCCTGACCTTTTTCTGGCTTGAGCTTCACGCCTCAGGCACTGCACCATGACAGACACCCTCGCCGCCCCACCACCACTCCCGCCCTCTCCCGCCGCCCTGTGGTCGCGCTTCGGCAGCGCAATCTATGAGGGGTTATTGTTGTTCGGCGTGTGCTTTATTTTTTCCTATCTCTATCTTGCCCTGAGCCAGCAGAGCTATCCCTTGCCTGCGGCTCAACGTCATCTGTTCCAGGGATATCTGTTTTTTGTGCTGGGTGGCTACTTCGTCTGGTTCTGGTGCCGCAGCGGCCAAACCCTGGCAATGAAGACCTGGCAGATCCGCCTTGTAACGCAGGAAGGCCAGCTTGTTTCGGTCCGTATCGCCACCTTGCGCTATGGCCTGGCATGGCTCAGCCTGAGCGCCGCACTGCTGGGGTATCTGTGGGCACTGTTCGACCGCGACCGGCAGTTTCTGCACGATCGCATTCTGGGCACCCGTTTGGTCAAGACGACCTGACAGCCATCCCACCGGGATGGCGGGAAAAGCACGCTGGGATTAACGCATTAACGCAGCATGCGCCGCAACACTTTGCCGATCGGACTCTTGGGGAGTTCAGTGCGGAATTCGATCACCTTCGGCAGCTTGTAGCCGGTCAGGTTTTCCTTGCAGTGACTGCGCAGCTGTTCTTCGCTGAGGGCCGGATCCTTTTTGACCACCACCAGTTTGACGGCTTCACCGGTACGTTCATCCTTGATGCCGACCGCTGCCGATTCGAGCACGCCCGGCAGCATCGCCACCACACCTTCGATTTCATTCGGATAGACGTTGAAACCAGACACCAGGATCATGTCTTTCTTGCGATCGGTAATGCGGATATAACCGGTCTCATCGACTACCGCAACATCACCGGTTTTCAGCCAACCATCCGCCATCAACACTTCCCGGGTATCGTCGGGCCGCTGCCAGTAACCGGTCATGACTTGCGGGCCGCGCACACACAACTCGCCTTCCTGACCGATCCCCAATTCATTGAAGTTGTCGTCGCGAATCGAAATCTCGGTGGAAGGAATCGCCATGCCGATGCTGCCGTTGTATTCCGAATCCAGCGGGTTGACACACACACCCGGTGAACACTCGGTCAAGCCATAGGCTTCGACAATCGGGTTGCCGGTGGCCTTGCGCCAGCGTTCCGCTACCGCGCGCTGTACCGCTGCACCGCCCCCCACCGTCAGACGCAGACTGGAAAAATCCAGCGCGGAAAATCCGGGGGTGTTGAGTAAACCGTTGAACAAAGTATTGACCCCGGTGATGACCGTGAAAGGATTATCGCGCAGGGTTTTGATGAAGCCCGGCATATCCCGTGGATTGGTGATCAGGATGCAATGGCCGCCGATGCGCATGAACAGCATGCAGTTCACCGTCAGGCAAAAGATGTGGTACAGCGGCAATGCGGTAATCACTTGTTCAGTGGCGTCGCGCAGCGATGCCTTGATCCAAGCGCTGGCCTGTTCGACGTTGGCGACGATGTTCCGATGCGTCAGCATCGCCCCTTTTGCCACGCCAGTGGTGCCGCCGGTGTACTGCAGGAAAGCAATGTCTTGCAGGCTCAGGTCGGGCTTGCTGAAGGTTGCCGCCGCGCCACGCTGCAAAGCCTCGGCAAAGGAAAACGCGCCCGGGATATTCCAGTCAGGCACCATTTTTTTCACGCGTTTGACCACCAGATTCACCAGCCAGCGTTTCGGCACTGGCAGCATGTCGCCGATCTGGGTCGTTACCACGGTCTTGATGGCCGTCTTGTCAAGCACGCTTTGCAAGGTGTGGGCGAAGTTTTCGACGATCACGATGACCTTGGCGCCAGAATCCTTCATCTGGTGTTCCAGCTCGTGTGCGGTGTAGAGCGGATTGACATTGACCACCGTGAAACCGGCACGCAGCACGCCAAACAGCGCCACCGGATATTGCAACAGGTTGGGCATCATCAGCGCCACGCGGTCGCCTTTCTGCATCCCCGGGATGGCTTGCAGGAACGCTGCGAACTGACGGCTCAGTGTATCCAGTTCGGCATAGGTGATGGCCTTGCCCATGTTTGAAAATGCCGGCAGGTGCGCGTATTTTCTGCAACTGTTTTCCAGCACCTCGGGCAGGGTGATTAGTGCTGCTTCGTTGATTTCTGCCGGTACGTCTTTGGGATAGTTTTTCAGCCAGACCTTGTCCATAGGATGTCTCCGTTATTGATTGTTTTCTGCCACGCTTTATTTGTATCACACAACGCAGAAAAGATGAAACAATCGTTCTCGAAGACGCATAAAAAACCCGGCCATCGGCCGGGCGGGGACACGATGGGTTCGTTCAATGCGCGAACGTAACCTCGGCACCTGTTTTAGCCAGAATGTCCTGCTCCGCCACACCGGGAGCCATTTCAACGCAGGTCAACCCTGTGGGACCGACATCGAGAACGCACAGATCGGTAATGATGCGGTTAACCACGCCCACACCGGTCAGGGGCAAGGTGCAGTGTGGCAATATCTTGATGTCTTCGCTGCCGTCTTTTTTCCGGGCGGTGTGTTCCATCAGCACGACCACGCGTTTGACGCCCGCGACCAGATCCATTGCCCCACCCATGCCCTTGACGAGTTTGCCGGGAATCATCCAGTTGGCCAGATCACCCTTCTCGCTCACCTGCATGGCGCCGAGTATGGCGAGGTTGATGTGGCCGCCACGGATCATCGCAAACGAATCGGCGCTGGAGAAAAAACTGGAGCCGGCGATCGTGGTCACTGTTTGCTTGCCCGCGTTGATCAAATCGGCATCGACTTCGGCGGCGGTCGGAAACGGACCAATGCCGAGCAAACCATTTTCAGATTGCAGCATGACATCCATCCCCGCCGGGATGAAGTTGGCGACTAGCGTCGGCAAGCCAATTCCGAGGTTGACGTAAAAGCCATCGCGTAATTCCTGCGCTGCGCGTGCAGCCATTTCATCTCTGGTCCAGGCCATGTTGTCCTCACTCGGGTCGGATCGTACGTTGTTCGATGCGCTTTTCGGGCGCGGCATTGACGACCACGCGCTGTACAAAAATACCGGGGGTGTGAATCTGATCGGGGTCGAGTGCGCCGACCTCGACCAACGTTTCGACCTCGACGACGGTAATCCGCCCGGCCATCGCACACATCGGATTGAAATTGCGCGCAGTCTTGCGATAGATCAGGTTGCCGGATGCGTCGGCCTTCCAGGCCTTGATCAGCGCGACATCGGCAGTCAGCGAATTTTCCAGCACATAGTTTTCACCATTGAACTGGCGGATTTCCTTGCCCTCGGCGACGATGGTGCCGACACCGGTCTTGGTGAAAAAGGCGGGAATCCCGGCGCCCCCGGCACGCAGCTTTTCAGCCAGCGTGCCTTGCGGGGTAAATTCCAGTTCCAGTTCGCCGGCCAGATATTGGCGTTCGAATTCCTTGTTCTCGCCGACGTAGGAAGAGATCATTTTTCTGATCTGTCGGGTGGTCAGCAATTGACCGAGGCCAAAGCCATCGACGCCAGCGTTATTGCTGATCGCTGTGAGATTTTTTTTGCCGGTGCCACGCAGTGCAGCAATCAGTGATTCGGGAATACCGCAGAGGCCGAAACCGCCGACCGCCAGCGTCATACCATCCTCAATAATCCCGGCCAGAGCGGCTTGCGCGCTTGGATAGACTTTATTCATGGGCGATTACCTTTCGGAAGGTGATGCGGAATTATGCCCCGATTGCCGCATCGCAGCAAGGCAATCGCATCCGACGATGAAAATATGAGAGCCCTTGGTCACAGAGGCACAGAGGCACAGAGAAAGGGCACCAAATTTACCCGAGCAAGAGACGCTTACCTCTGTGTCTCTGTGTCTCTGTGTCTCTGTGTCTCTGTGTCTCTGTGTCTCTGTGTCTCTGTGCCTCTGTGCCTCTGTGTCCAAGGGTTTGTGGGTCAGCTATTTGCCTTGACCATTCAGCCGACGCTCAAGCCATCGTCCGCTGTCATCACCGCCCCATTGATGAAATGCGATTGATCCGATGCCAGCAGCAGCAACAAACCGTCGAGGTCTTCGGGGTTGCCCACGCGCTTGCGCGGCAGCATTTGCAGCAGCTTGCGACCGGCATCGCTCGACAAATGTTCGGTGTTGATTTCAGTCTGAATATAGCCGGGGCAAATCACATTGGTGTTGATGCCGTACCGGCCCCACTCCAGTGCCATCACCTTGGTCATTTGAATCACTGCGGCCTTGGAAATGCTGTACACCCCCAGTTGCGACAAGGCGCGGATACCGACGACGGAGGCGATATTGATAATGCGAAAACGCGGCTTGCCGGCGTTCTGATGGTTGGAGTGGGCGATCATGCGCTTGGCCACTTCCTGGGCGACAAAGAAAGACCCTTTGGTATTGGTATCGAGGACTTCGTCGAAACTTTCCGGGGTGACTTCTTGCAAGCGCTGGGTCAGGCTCACGCCAGAGTTATTGACCAGAATGTCGATCGAGCCGGCTTCGGTTTCCGCATGCGCCACGGCTGATTTGATCGAAGCGTAATCGGTGACGTCGAGTTGCACGACATGCGCCTCGCCGCCTTCGGCTTCGATCTCGGCGCGCAATTCCTTCAGTCGATCACCACGCCGTGAAGCCAGCACCACACTGGCCCCGGCACGCGCCAGCACGCGCGCGAAACGCTCACCCAGGCCACTGGACGCGCCCGTGACCATGGCAATTTTTCCTTCGAGATTGACTGAAACGCCCATGATGCCCTCCTCCTGCTGTGATCTTGATTTCTCTTGATCGCTATGCTGACACAATTCAGCTCAGTGCATAAAGAAGAATTGCAAAGGAATCATCCAGCTGAATCGTCGATGGCGGGCCATTGACCATTCAGAAATTTTTCCAGCCAGAATGCGCCGATCTGGGTTTTGACATCGGTGACTTTGCCCGCGTGGATCCATTGCAGCAACTCGGCCAGAGTGGCGCGGAAGGTTTGCAGAAATTCGCCTTCGTCGAGACTGGCCTGGCGCTGCTCAAGCTGGGTCGCCAGAAAAATTTCGATGCGTTCAGTAGAGTAGGAAATCACCGGATGAATCCGGGTCAGATAACGCAATTGATGCGCGTAGTAACCGGTTTCTTCGAGCAATTCACGGCGCGCACAGTCCAGCGGGTCTTCATCAGGATCGAGTTTGCCGGCCGGGAATTCGATCATCACCTGCCCGATCGGATAACGAAACTGGCGTTCGAGAAGGATGGTGCCGTCATCGAACAAGGGGATGATCATCGCCGCCCCGGAATGCACGGCGTATTCTCGGATCGCCAGACCACCATTGGGCAGGCGCACCTGATCTACATTGACGTGCAGCAGGACCCCATCGAAAGCGCGTTGACTGCTGACCTTCTGTTCCAGCAAGTCGCGATCGTCGGGATGATTTTCGGCGTGCATGTGTGACCCTGACAGGCGCTCAAACGTGGTGACGGCGTTTCAGATAACGCCAGACAAAACCCGGGTAGGCCAGCACCAGAAAAAAACAGAAGGTGACGGCGTAGAACTCCCAGTGCTGAACCTGCACATTACCCAGGCTGGCTTCGAGCAGCCAGGCAATCAAGCCGACCAGCACATAGAAGAACAACAATTCCAGCCCACGCAGCCAGAATGGTTTGCGCTCTACTCGCAAGGGTAGAACAGCGAGCAGGCGTTCATTGAGAAAAGGCAGATTGGCCGCGCTCAGTGCGAGGATGAAGAGCAACACAACACTGAGGCTGGTGTTCATGACCCGGTCAACTGTGCAGTGTGATGTCGATCACCTGCAGGCACAGGGTCAACAACGGGCCGGGCAGCAAACCCAGGAGCAAGGTCGCCATGCCGCACACGCTCAGCGCCAGATGCAGATCACGGCGCGGGGTCAGCGCCTGGGTGTCGGTCGGTTCGTCAAAGTACATCAGCTTGACCACGCGCAGATAGTAGAACGCACCAATCAGGGACGCCATCACGGCGATCACCGCAATCCAGACGTGCCCGGCATTGACCACTTCCTGCAGCACCGCCAGCTTGGCCTGAAAACCCACTGTCGGCGGTACACCGGCGAGCGAGAACATCAGGAGCAGCATCAGGAAGGCATACCAGGGGCTGCGTTTGTGCAAGCCGGTGAGGTCGCTCAACTCTTCCGCCTCGAAATCGCCGCGCGCCAGCAGCAGGATCATGCCGAAGGTACCGAGCGTGGTCAGTACATAGGTGATGACGTAGAACAGGGCTGCGCTGTAGGCATTGGACGCCGACAGCAGATTACCGTTGACTACGCCAGCCGCGAGTCCGAGCAGGACAAAGCCCATGTGCGAAATGGTCGAATAGGCGAGCATGCGCTTGAGATTCTTTTGCGCAATCGCGATCAGATTACCCAGCACCAGGGACAGCACGGCCAGTACGATCAACATATCCTGCCAGACCAGTGCCATGTACACCATGCCTTCGATCAAAATGCGGAAAACAATTGCAAACGCAGCCAGCTTGGGCGCAGCACCGATCAGCAAAGTAACCGGCGTAGGGGCGCCCTGATAGACATCAGGAACCCACATGTGAAATGGCACCGCACCCAGCTTGAAGGCAAGACCGGCAATAATGAACACCAGACCCAGTACCATCAGGGCATCGTTGGCGGGCTGGTTGTTCAACAGATAGGCCATTTCCGGGAAATTCAACAAGCCTCCAGTCGCGCCATAGACCATCGAGAAGCCATACAGCATGAAGCCCGAGGCCAGTGCGCCCAGGACAAAATATTTCATTGCCGCTTCGCTGGCCGTCACGTGATCACGCCGCAAGGCGACCAGGGCATACAGTGAGAGCGACATCATCTCCAATCCAAGATAGACCGTGATGAAGTTATTGGCGGAAATCATCACCATCTGGCCCAGCATGGCAAACAGTGAAAGGATATAGAACTCACCCTTGTACATCCCCCGATCCTGGGTGTACTGACGCGACAGCATCATGACTAGCACTAGTGTCAATGCACTGCACAGTTTGAGCAGATTCGACAGTGCGTCGGAAACAAACATGCCGTTGAAGCCGTAGAAAGTTCCACCCTGCGCAAGATAGGCAGTGGAAAGCAAGGCCACACCCAGCAAGGCAAAGATCGACAGCGCATGGGTCCAGATGCGTTGCGCATCTTTCAGATACAGATCCACCACCATGATCACCAGGATCATCAGGGTCAGAAAAATTTCCGGGTAGGCGGGAATCAGGTTGAGCATGGTGTATGAAATATCTTAGAGTTTTGACGTCGCCACATGTTTGAGCAGATCGCTCACTGAGACGTGCATGACTTCGGTGAAGGGCAAGGGATACAGGCCCATTGCCAGCACGGCGAGCGCCAGCAGTCCCAGCATCAGCGTTTCACGCAGCGACAAATCGGACAGTGCCGCCACATGCGCATGCGTGACGGCACCGAAGATCACGCGCTTGACCATCCACAACGAATAGGCGGCGCCAAAAATCAGCGTGGTGGCGGCCAGCAGGCCGATCCAGAAGTTGTACTCCACGCCGCCCAGAATCACCATGAACTCGCCCACAAAGCCGCTGGTCGCGGGCAAGCCGCAATTGGCCATGGCAAAGAAGACAAACAGGAAAGCGAACTTCGGCATTACATTGACGACGCCGCCATAGTCGGCGATCTGACGCGAATGCACGCGGTCGTAGAGCACGCCGATGCAAAGGAACATGGCGCCGGAAATGAAACCGTGCGAAATCATTTGCACAATCGCACCTTCGACCCCCAGCATGTTGAAGATGAAGAAACCGAGCGTGACAAAACCCATGTGCGCAATCGAGGAATAGGCCACCAGTTTTTTCATGTCGGCCTGCACCAGCGCCACCAGGCCGATGTAGAGCACGGCAATCAGTGACAGCATGATCATCAATCCGGCCAGTTCGTGGCTGGCATCGGGCACGATCGGCAACGAGAAGCGCAGGAAGCCATAGGCGCCGAGCTTGAGCATGATCGCGGCCAGTACGACCGAGCCACCGGTCGGCGCTTCGACGTGCGCATCAGGCAACCAGGTATGCACCGGCCACATCGGCACCTTGACAGCAAATGCCATCAGGAAAGCGAGGAAAATCAGGATCTGCTCCTGGCGAGTCAGCGCGACGTTATGCCAGTCGAGGATGTCAAAACTACCCGATTCGCGGTACAGATAAACGAACGCCACCAGGGTCAGCAGCGAACCGAGCAGGGTATAAAGGAAAAACTTGAAGGCTGCATAGACGCGATTCGGCCCGCCCCAGATTCCGATGATGACGTACATCGGAATCAGTGTTGCCTCAAAGAAGATATAGAACAACAAGCCATCCAGCGCGCAGAACACACCAATCAGCAAGCCGGACAAGATCAGGAACGCGGCCATATACTGCGCCACATGTTGTTCGATGACTTCCCAGGCCGAGATGATGACGACCACCGTGATGAAGGCAGTCAGCAACACGAACCATAGCGAGATGCCATCGACACCAAGGTAATACTGCACGTTGAAACGTTCGATCCAGCTGATTTTCTCGACGAACTGCATACCATGTGCAGCAGCATCAAAACCGCTATAGAGCGGCAGCGTCAAGGCAAGGCTAATCAAGGCGCCAATCAATGCCGTCCCACGCACGATGTTGGGACTGCGATCATTGCCGAACGCCAGGATAAACAGACCAAATAGAATCGGCGTCCAGATCGCCAGACTCAAATAGGGCATTGTTGTCATATTCTTTCCCTATCCTTATTACGCTAATCCAAACAACTGTTTAAGGTAAGCCTTGACCGGCTCGCGCCAGATAAAATACACAGGATAGGCAAGCAAGACACTCACACCGATAATCATCGCAAACGCATAGTGATAGATGTACCCCGACTGAATAAAGCGCATCACTGAAGCAAACCAACCAACCAGTTTCGCACTGCCATTGACGATCAGGCCATCAATCAAGGTCTGGTCGCCCCCTTTCCACAACCCTCGCCCCAGCAAGCGTGCGCCACCGGCGAAGACGATTTCATTGAAACGATCCAGGTAGTACTTGTTATCGAGCACGTTTTTGACGGCAGCAAATTTCTGTGCACACCACTGCGGGATTTTCGGATTGACCAGATAGCAATACCAGGCCGCACCCACCCCTGCCGCCGCCAGCCAGAACGGCAGCGTCAGCAGGGCGTGCAGCGCCATGCTCAGCCAGCCATGCTCGACGTGGTGCTCGACAAATTCAGCCAGCGCCGGATGACGGGCGGCATCGACCGTGATCGCGCCTTTGAAATAATCGCCGCCCAGCATCGGTTCCAGGGCAATCGCACCGATGATGACCGAGGGAATCGCCAACAGTACCAACGGCAGCCAGACGACCCAGGGCGACTCGTGCGGTTTTTCGCCGGCGGCCAGGCCGTGATGGTGATCGCTGTCATGCGTTTCTTCATCGACATCCTGATGGTCATGCTCGACAGGCTTGCCAAAACGCTCCTGGCCATGAAACACGAGGAAGAACATGCGGAAGGAATAGAAGGCGGTGACGAACACGCCCGCGACCACGGCG
>OBEQ010948267.1_pt1 | contig 11599 bp, 9 predicted proteins | sample 1670901 | NCBI WGS metagenome assembly OBEQ01 (sample SAMEA104232315, study PRJEB22302) | groundwater metagenome | biome: forest; feature: aquifer; material: groundwater | place: USA | collected 2011-08-07 | depth 5.4 m | reverse complement strand
TTATTTTTATGACAGCTTGTGGGGCTTTGGAATATAATAAATATTTTTACCAATGGGCATTGAACTCCAACCTTTCTTCAAGCTATGCCCAAAATTATGTGGACTTGGGAAATTTTCTTAATGACATGCCTCGCAGTATAAAAAAATACGTTGTCGTAAACGCTCCTGGTGTTTTAGTTAGAAATATTCCCATACCTGCCCAGACGGTTATGTTTATAACTGACACCTGGACCCATGAAAAACAACAAGCTAAAAATTTATATTACTTAACTGAAGATCAATATAACCAGGGAGCTTACGATCAAGGCTCATTTGTTATATTATTAGAAAAGAATCAAAACAATTAAAATGACTAAAAATATAAAAATTATTGCAGGAGCTATAATCGGAGTAGCAGTAACCTTAGCCATTACCAGTGCCTGGAACGACTCTATAATCGTCGACGAAGTTCCCCATATCGGCGCCGGTTATTCTTATCTGGCTAAGCATGATATGCGGCTTAATCCCGAACATCCGCCTTTAGCCAAAGACGTCGCCGCTATTCCCCTACTTTTTCTGAATCTTAAGCAAGATGTTTTTCAAACTAAATTCTGGCAAACCGATATTAATGGCCAATGGGAATTTGGACGTAATTTAATATTCGGATCAGGCAATGACGCGGATCTAATAAGGCATGCGGCTAAAGTGCCGATGATATTGTTTTTTGTATTGGCATGCATACTTGTTTTTAAATGGGCCAGTAAGCTTTATGGCGAAAAAGGCGCCTTGATTGCTTTGTTTTTATTTGCTTTCTCACCGACTGTATTGGCCCATGCCAGATTTGTAACTACAGACGTACCAGCATTGTTTGGAACTATTTTAGCTAGTTACTTTTTTGTTAACTATTTAAAAAAACCTGGTCAGAAAAACTTTTGGATAGCAAGTATAGCTTTCGGTATTGCTCTAATTACAAAATTTTCTACGTTTTTATTAGTACCATATTTAGGCTTATTGGCTGTAGTATATGGACTTATAAAAGGAGACTGTAAGTCATCGTCAATGATTTGGTCGGGGATAAAAATGGGATTAATTTCCGTTTTAATTTTCATAACCGGATTTATTATTATTGTTTGGCCGGTTTACTATTTCCACACTTACAATTACCCACCAGAACGTCAGTATAGTGACACTCAATATTTATTAGGCTCGTTTGGCAAAAGATATCTAGTTGATCCGGTAATTTGGGCATCGGATAAACCCATACTTCGAGCAGCGGCTCAATATGGTTTGGGTTTTTTTATGGTAGTCCAGCGTTCAACTGGCGGAAATACTACTTATTTCTTGGGTGAGGTCTCCCGTACCGGCTGGCATAAATATTTTCCAATTGTTTATTTCTTGAAAGAACCCTTACCTTGGTGGATCCTCACGGCAATAGCTATCATATTGTCATTTTGGGGATTGCAAAGGTCACAATTTAAATCTTTTGGTAATATTATTTCTAATTTTATAAAAAATAATTTTGACCAATTCGCCATGATTTTATGGTTGATTATTTATTGGGGTACAAGTATTAATAGCAATCTTAACATTGGCGTCCGCCATCTTTTACCAACATACCCTTTTGCTATTATCCTGATAAGCGGACCTTTGGTAAGGGCTTTTAAAAATTCTAAAATTTTCGCTTACATTATAACTTTTATGCTTAGCTGGTACTTATACGAGAACGTGATGGTTTATCCTTACTATCTAACATATTTTAACCAAATCGCTGGTGGACCATCAGGTGGTTATCGCTATGTAGTTGACTCGAATGTTGACTGGGGACAAGATCTTCTTCGTTTAAATCAGTGGGTAGATCAAAACCACATTGCTAAAATGGAAATTGATTATTTTGGTTGGGCTGATCCGGTATACTATTTGAAAGATCATTATATTTGGCTAAGTTCAAAAAAATATAAAGACGCTCAAGATTTCATAAAAAATAATCAATCCAATGGTTGGTTAGCGGTTTCAGTTACATTTCTTCAGGGATCCCAAGGCACTCCAGATAATCCAAATGAAATTAACTACGACAAATGGCTTAAATCTTATACCCCCGTAACTGTAATCGGCAACTCAATTTTCATCTACCATATTCAATAAGTTACTTGGTAGCTATTGCAATTTATCTATAATCTGTTATCATAAGCTTAACCGAAGGCTCCGGTTCTTATTATCACAGTCTAAGAGGCCCGGTTGCTGCTTTGGGAAATGAGTAAAGTGTTCTTTTTTAGAGGAAGGATCCTGATGCCACTGTATTGTGGGTATTGTAACCAAGCGTTTGGTATCTCCGAAAGAGATATCGTATTTATGAGCGATGAAAATTTCGTTCATGGAAGCGAGGCCAAGGAGTACCAAGTAAAAAACAGGGATAAAAAGGTAAAGATAGTAAAAAGGGTAACGGCACTGGACGCTAAGCCAGTCCTGGAAAATAGGGCGGAGATTAGGAAAATTAAGTTACCCTCGTCGCAGATTACAGCGTTTAGAAGTAGCTGATTGTCAAAGGACTAAACTATGGGGAAGTTTGTTTAGTTTGGTCTTCTGACAAATCGACAATGCTCGGTCCACTAACAAACTGCCGAGCATTTGGGGACAAATAATGTGACGGTGATCTGGACATTTGTCCCCCAAATTTATACACAGGCGATCCGATTTTTGGATCGCCTTTTTTAATTTCTTAGATGTTTAGTTTATTTACTTATAGTAAATTCTGTCCTGAATTCTTAAATCAATATATTCAAAGTTTATTTTTGTATTAGGAAAATTTTTACCTTTTAAAAATTCAAAAAGAGAATCCACCTGTCCTTTAATATCAGTTGAAGTGTTAAAAAGTATCTTCCAGCCTTGAGAAACTTGGGCATTAAACTCATTATAAGAGTTTTCTGGAATTTCAAATTTTATAGGATTTAATGTTCCTATCTTAAGAAGGTTACTTGCTAAAACTATGCTATCGAGCCATTGATTTGGAGCCACCATTGAACCAAGCTCAACTTGGCTATTCTTCTTATCAATAATTTTGGTAAAAATAAATCCTTCTGAATTTGGTACTTCTTCGTAGGCAACCCCTTTGGAATCAAAATAAAAACACTTTGTGCCTTTAATAAAGCACCAGATGCCAACCGGTTTACGTTCCTCGATATTTACATCTAGTTCGTGTCTAGATTTTTTGGAAATTTTTAATCCGTTTATTTTTAAAAACTCACTAGACAACAACCCTTTTAATCCATCGGTTTTAAACATAATCGAGTTAGCTCGGCGTCTAATACCCCAAATCCTAGTATCTAGCCAGCTTTGAACTTGATTTGTAATTTCAATTTTAGCTAAATCATCTGGTCCATTTATATTCACTACTCTAATGTCAAAAAATCCAGCAAAAAATAAAATATAAACTAGCCCAATTAAAACCAAGAAAATACCTCCAGCAAAAATAGAAAATTTAAAAAGCTTCTGTTTTCTTTTTTTTAATCTAAACTGATCTTGATATTTATGAATTGGCATTTTTAAAATTATTGCAGGCTAAAAACTATACTACCTCTGGTCACCACTCACCTCACCAGCGATTCGGCTCGTTGTTTCAAAATTGGATCTGCGGGTTTTGTTTAGAAATTATTATAACAAAATCCGACCATGCTAGATCTCAATTTTGGAACTGCCCAGAGGCAGTATAGTTTTTAATCAATAATTTTATTTACTAGTTATTTCCTTGATCCCACCCATATATTTCCTTAAAACCTTAGGAATCATAATTGTACTGTCTTTGGTCTGATAGTTTTCCATAATTGCAATGATCGTCCGGCCAATAGCAAAAATCGTAGCATCGTTCATATAGACAAATTCTAATTTTTCGCCACGCCTAACGCGAGTATTTAAACGTCTAGCCTGATAATCAGTCATTAGATCAGCTGTATGCGTCTCACGATAACGATTTTGGCCAGGCATCCAAGTTTCAATATCTATTTGGCGTGCATCTGGCCCGCCCATATCTCCAGTGCAAATAGCAACTACCTGATAGGATAATTCTAGAGATTGTAATAAATATTCCTGAATAGCTACGATAAAGTCCTGCTCCTTAATTGAATTTTCAGGCAAAGTAAAAGATTCAGCTTCTATTTTATCGAATTGATGAACCCGCAATATTCCTTTAGTATCCTTGCCGTAAGAACCGGCTTCTCTTCTGAAAGAAGTTGAAAAACCGACATATCTAATGGGTAAGTCTTTTTCGTTGATAACTTGGTCCATGTGGAGCGGCCCAAGGGTATGTTCGGCGCTACCGATCAGATAAAGATCGTCGGATGGGATATAATACCTTTCCTCTTTGGGCTCGAGGCGAGCCATTTTCTGGAAAATTTCTGGTCGTATAAAAACCGGCGGGATAACCGGAGTAAATGGTTTCAAGCTAATATCAGAACTTATTGATTGGGCAATTTTTTTAAGAATCTTTTCGTTTGTCAAAACACTCAAAGCAAATTGAACTAAAGCAAATTCAAGCAGAGCTAAACTTCCTTTTAAATATCCGAACCTAGTGCCGGCAACTTGGCTAGCACGCTGGGTATCAATTACATCAAGTTCTTCTCCAAGTTCGAAATGTTCTTTGGGCTTAAAATCAAAAGATGGTAATTTTCCAACTTGTCGCAAAACTTTGTTGCCAGTCTCATTTGGCCCGATAGGTGTATCGTCACTGGGAATATTTGGCACCATTAGTATTAATTTTTCCAAATCAACGTCAACGCGTCCCATCTCTTCTTCTAAAATTTTGATCTCGTCTTTTAATTTTTTAAGAACTCCGATTTCTTCTGGACTAGGCTTTCCGCCAGCTGGCAAATTAGATTTTTTATTTTGTTCGGCTCGTTTATCTTCTAATTCTCTTAGAATATGTCGCTTTCTCTCATCCAAAGCCAAAAGCTCGTCAATATTTAAATTAACCTTTTTATCCTTGGCCGCTTTTTTAACAACCTCTGGATTACTTCTAATAAATTTTATATCTAACATAAGTTATAAAAATTAATCTTTTCGAAAAGGTTTCATCAGGGGAAACAAAATCACATCTCTTACTGAATGGGAGTTAGTTAGAATTGCCGTTAATCTATCAATTCCCAATCCCAAACCAGCTGCTGGTGGCATGCCATATTCAAGAGCTTCAATAAAATCTTCATCAAACGGATGGGCTTCCTGGTCACCTTTTTTAGTCAATGTTTTTTGAGCTTCAAAACGTTCACGCTGGTCAATTGGATCATTCAATTCAGAAAAGGCATTTATAATTTCGTTTCCGGCGACTAAAAGCTGGAACCTAGCTACATGCTCTGGCTCTTTATCTAATTTTTTTGATAACGGGGAAATATCAATTGGATGGTTAATAACAAAAGTTGGTTCTATAATCACTGGTCTAGCAACTTTTTTATAAATTTCGTCAGCAATATTACCCTTGGTCATGGCTTTCTCAATTTTAATATCGAGCTCCTTGGCTTTCTTGGCTAGAGTTGCCTCATCGGCCTCGTCGTAATTAAGGCCAGTATATTTTTCCAATAAGTCGTTGAAGGCTACCCGCTTATATGGCCCCTTAAAATCAATAACGTGATCTTTATATTTAACTTTGGTATCTACAAAAATTTTAGCCACAACGTATTCTAAAAACTCTTCGGTAAATTTCATCAGCCATTCGTAGTCCTGATAAGCCACATAAAACTCCAATTCAGAAAATTCCGGATTGTGATCACGATCCATGCCTTCATTGCGGAAATTTTTACCAATTTCGTAAACTTTTTCAAAACCAGCCACAAGTAAACGCTTCAGATAGAGTTCCGGGGCAACTCTCAAATAAACATCGAGGTCAAGAGTATTTAATTTTGTTTCAAATGGGCGAGCGTTTGCTCCGCCGGCTAATGTTTGCAAAACAGGCGTTTCCACTTCTAGGAAATTGTGACTATCCAAAAACCGTCTTAATTCAGTAATAATCCTAGCTCGTGTCTGAATCTTATCTTTGACTTCAGGATTAAAAATTATATCCAAATATCTTTTACGAAACCTCTCTTCAACATCTTGCAAGCCGTGCCATTTTTCGGGTAAAGGCAGGAGGGACTTAGTTAAAAGTCTAAACTTCTCCACCTCCACTGTTTTCTCTTCTTTTTTAGTTTTAAACAAAAAACCTTGAACTTCCATGAAGTCTCCGATGTCGGTCGTTTCTGAAAATAATTCATAGTTTCGATCGCCAAGAATGTCTTTTTTAAAATAGGCCTGGATTTGACCGCTTTCATCTCTAATATCCAGAAAAGTTGAACCACCGTGCTCACGCTTAGCCATAATCCGACCAACTACAACTACACTTCTTTTGTCGGCAGATAGGTTTTCAAATTCATCTAAGACTTGTCTAATCTCATGACTACGCCAAGACTTGGCCGGATAAGGATCAATCCCAGCTTTTTTTAGTTTCTCTAATTTTTCCACCCGCCCTTGGCGGATATCATCAAGTGACATATTACATTTATATTATCTCATAACATTCAAATACTCAAACAAAAACCCATCCTAATTGGATGGGGATTAGAAAGTTGTCAAGTTGTATTGTGTGGTCCTAAGAATATCGTAGAAATATAGGGAGAGGCCGATGAACGTAGATGGGATGAAAGCAGAAAGATTGTTCTTAACGGTTTTTAATAAAGCAGGATACGAAGTGGTAACTACACTAGAAGACAGGCAACGCCCAGCCATAGCTCACGCCAATGATTTCCAGGATAACAGATTAAAAATTGATTTCTGGATTAATTGGTTATCCCCTGATGGAAAATATACATGGCTACCTATTCAATTAACTTGCGCATCGAAAAAATCCAGGTTTTTAAAAAAGTCCGCTCAAGTTGGCAGGTTGGGAGTGATTGCTATTCATGTTATTTACCAAGAAATTCTTAATTCAGAAGAATCTTTAGAGGCTGGGGCAAAGGTAGTAAAAGATGTCGAAAAAACCCTAAGCGTCATGAGTAATGGAATAAATATAAGAACCTTGATGACGGCCGCTGAAGCTCTGAAAATCCAAGCCGAGTATAGGTCACTCCTTAAAGAACAGAGGAAACACTGGAAACATCCCTTTCTGTAACGCCGCTTAAACATTACGCGGCGTTTTTTAATTTCAATCTAAAAATAAATATAATCGTTGGCATCATTTTCCTCTCTGTGTCCCTCACTCACAAAGAGTCTATTTAAACCTAGAATTATATTAGGAAAATAACAGGTGACCCTCACCGGCCCGGGCTATTCAGGTCCGGATATCGACCTATTATTTTCCTATAATTCTGGTTTCAATGCGACTCTTTGTTCATTCAGGACAATGTTCGGAAAACGATGCCGGTGGTTATTATTTATTTTTATACCTAAAATAGCCTGGAAAAAAATTTAAATCAGCGATACCTATGCCTTCTGGCAGTTCCAAAATTGAGATCTGGCATGGTCGGGTTTTGTTATAATATCTCTCAACAAAACCCGCAGATCCAATTTTGAAACAATGAGCCGAATCGCTGGTGAGGCGAGTGGTGTCCAGAAGGCATAAGTAACGCGATATTATATAACTTCTAAAACCTTGTACTTCACTACCCCGCCTGGGGTTTTGACATTAACCTCATCGCCCTTTTTATGGCCAATGAAGGCACTACCAAGAGGAGATTCATTTGAGATAAAGCCCTCGGTAGGACTAGATTCGGACGGACCAACAATAGTAAATTTATGCTCACCGTGAGGAGACTTGAGTTTAACCGTCGAACCTACCACTATAATATCTTGTTTCTGATGGGCGCTTATGACCACAGCTTCTTTGAGAGTCTCTTCGAGTTCTAAAATTCTGCCTTCATTTAAACCCTGATCATCTCTAGCTTCTGTATACTCGGCATTCTCTGATAAGTCGCCTCTTTCTTTGGCAGATAAAATCCGCCGAGTAACCTCGGTTCGAATTGATCCCTTGCGTTCTTCAAGCTCTTTCTTTAATTTTTCTAAACCCTCCAGGCTAAAATATTGAGCCATAATAGTCTAACTAATAATGGAATTAAGGATTATAGCATACCCACCGCAAATTATTATCCACAGGCAAATAAATCATGGGAAATAACAAAAACAAAACTCGTGCATTTATGCACGAGGGGAATAACCAAGTGACCAAGAACTAAACGAAGTTCAAGGCCCCAAGGTCAGAAGACTACTTGCGATGAGTGAACACCCAGTGGTCGTCGCCATCCCAGAAAACGTCAGGACCGCCATTGCTGCCGCGGAGCCACAGGCCACCGCCATCGTGTACGACGTCGAATACCACAAGACCACCGCCCGAGTCTCTAATGGATTCCATAGCAATAGGGAGCCATTCCTTTTTGGGCTGGTTCTTATACTGCAAGCGTAGTTGAGGACCAACTTCGGCAGGACAGAGTTGTAGGCCAAGCCGAATAGCCCGTTCGTAAATATCCTTGCGAGTGGCCCCATTCTTGAAGCCAAGCTCGGCGACAGTTACCTTAACTAGTTGGACTTTAGTCTTTTTGGGGCTAACTTTAAAAGAGGAGGATCCTAAGACGTCGTCAGCCCAGCTATCCATACGGATGCCATTCCCGTTCAGAATATTACGGAATTCATTAGTGGTCTTGAAACCTATGCCTAGCTTAATGTTCTTCCAAGTGTGGAATTGTGAATTATCTTTACTAAAGGTGATGGGCGTAACTAGTAATCCTGCTATCAGCAAGCAGACCAGGGCTACCTTCTTTATATACATAGAAAACCTCCAAGTTGGGATATTTGAAATAACCGAATACAGGATAGGAGATTATGAGGAAACTGTCAATTATAGAAAGGTACCCGTTTTTCTTAGTTTACTGACGATTTGGTAAAATACCAGAAAAGGAAATCATGTGCAATCCTGATGGCTAAGCCCTGGCTTTCTACCCCCTCTACCAAAACAGTTATACTAACGTCTGGGTCCTGATATGGACCGAAGGCAACAAACAAAGAATTTAGTCCACGGCCTGAAACTTGAGCTGTACCAGTCTTAGCGGCCACCGGTACTGGCAGAGTTGCAAGATATGTGGCTGTACCGGACAACACCGTCTCACGCATATCTTCTTTGACTATATTAATGGTATTTTCATCAAAAGGAATTTTAGTAAGGACTTGGGGTTCATTTTTATTGATCACTTTACCATTTGGATCTCTAATTTCCTTAACTACAAATGGCTTCATAATTTTACCCCCATTAGCAATAGAGCCAATATAAGCATTCAGCCATAGTGGGCTGACGCCCAAGTCCCCCTGGCCTATAGAAATATTATAGGTATCCCCCACAAACCAACTCTCGCCCTTTGTTGATAATTTCCAATCAGGAGAAGGTACAAGACCACTGATTTCGCCTGGCAAATCAACGCCTAGGGGCTTATCAGTTAAAAAACTTTTTAGGTAACTTACAATTTTATCGATGCCCAACCCCCTAATATTGCCATAGCCTCCACCCAGGGCATAAAAATAAACATCCACCGAATCGGCAATTGCCTTTTTTAAATTAGTCAATCCATGTACGCGCCAATCTTTGAAAGTATAGACCACACTTGGGTCGTATTTACTGGTCACGGAGATACTCCCGTTAGCATAAATAGTCGTATCGGGTGTAACAACTCCTTCTTTTAATCCGGCTAGTGCCAGAAGAGGCTTAATTGTTGAGCCTGGGCTATAGCGACCAGATATCACTCGATTAAATAATGGTTTGTTTTTATCTTCTAGGGTTTTTGAGATTTTCTGGGCACTAGCTTGGTCAAAATAGTTTTCAAAAATATTTGCATCAAAACTTGGCAAACTAGTTAAACCAAGAATGGCTCCTGTTTTTGGATTCTGTATTATAGCTGCTCCCCTTTTTAGACCAGCTGAATTTAAAACATTTAACATGCTTTGATATAGGTTTTTTTGGATTTCAGAATCAATATTTAAAGTTACGTCGCGGCCGGGCATTGAGTTGTCTTTAGAATTTGAAATATCACTTTTTAAAATTAGACTACGGTGTTCGCCTCGAAGTTCATTTTCGTAATATGCCTCTACGCCCAGGCGTCCAACTCTGTCAGTTGGTGAATAGTAAACATCACTATCAATCTCGTTTTGACTAACCTTTGCCGTATAGCCTAAAACGCTTGAGAAAATAGGACTATCAAAATAATGTCTTTGGGAGTCGGCAATTACATAAATACCTTTGGGTGATAGAACATTAATTTTTGTAACCTCCTCTTTAGAAAGACCTTTTTTGATAAGAAAGGTACCGGAATCAATGTTTTTATTAAAAAGGCCTTTGAGTTCTATTTCGCCTATATTTATAATGGGGCTAATTGTATTAACTATACTTGCAAGATCTGATTTAGATACCAGTAAAACATTATGAACAGCAATTAAATCAAAAATGGGAACATTTTCTACCAAAGACTTACCTCTTGAATCATAAATTATCCCTCTTAAAGCCGGGACTGAATATTCCATATTATTGCGCTGGGCAATCACGGCAAAATGTTGACCCTTGATTACTTGCAATTGAAATGATTTAAAAAAAATAAAAACACTTAGAATTGAAACAAAAATATAAATGGCCCTAAAAATTTCTTGGCCAATTGGAATTTCAATAGTAGAGTGGTGACTTAGGTTATCGGCTAGAGTTTCTTCGGGATTTAAATCTTCATCGTTTACTCTTTGGATTTTATATTTTTTTAACATTGGGGTTTCTAAGTTTTTGAAATGTAAAAAAGAATAACAAGTAAAAAATTATAGAATATCCTAGGGTTTCTGGCAAAACTGTAACTAAATAATTAAGCGGAAGTTTAATAGCTAGTAAAAAGTGAAATTCTGTCATAAAAATCAAAAAAAATATAATAGATGGAAATAAAGAATTTTGATCAACAGATAACTGCTTCCTGGCCAAATAAATAGTCAGGCCCATAGTAAAAATTATTAAACTAAAAAAACCAAAAGTAAAACCTGAAAAAGGGTCAAAAATAAAACCAGCAATAGCTAGCCTTTGAAAGTCTTGAATATATTTTGGGCTTCCCAATAAAATCATTACAGTAAAAATAGGGAATAAATAAATAAAGTGAATGGCCATTATTGGAGACAACCTATCAAATAAAAAAATCAAACCTACAATTATTACAAAATGATAGCCTCTGGTCATTTTAAGAGTATAAAGAGATTCGGATTTGTTAGCGGATAATAAAGCAGTTTTCCGGTAACACCTTTAAATAAATTCCCCCCTTGAAGATTTACATTGTCAATTCGGCCAACAAGTAAAGATTCGCCCAAGTTATCCAAACCGCTCGTAACAATTAGGTCATCTTTATTGACCAATTCGCTATTAGTTATTAGATCTAAAAAAACCTTGCCGTAACTTTTAACACCCCGGACATTAGCAATAATATTATTTCCCCCTATTTTAACGCTTACTATCGAACGAGGGTCATCTAAAAGAAACGCCAGTGAATAGTCGTTATAAACCTCCTGGACAACCCCCACCAAAACGTTGCCAGCGGCAATTACCGCCATTGATTTCTTAATGCCATCAGCGCTTCCCCTATTAATTAGAATAGTTGATGTG
>OBEQ011625655.1_pt1 | contig 11601 bp, 9 predicted proteins | sample 1670901 | NCBI WGS metagenome assembly OBEQ01 (sample SAMEA104232315, study PRJEB22302) | groundwater metagenome | biome: forest; feature: aquifer; material: groundwater | place: USA | collected 2011-08-07 | depth 5.4 m | reverse complement strand
GCTCGAATGAATACAAAAGAGATGTTTGATGCTATTGGAATAGCTCGTTTTCTTACAAAGCCATTTGATTCAAAAGAGCTGCTTGGCATGGTAGCTGAGTGTGTTAAGAATTGAAAGGATGGTTTTGATGAAAGGAAGAATTCTCATCGTTGATGATGAACCAGATGTCGTTGAACTGGTAAAAAACAGGCTGAAAGCCAATGATTATGAAGTCATAACGGCTCATGATGGCGAAGAAGCATTGCATAAAGCGAAAACAGAACGGCCAAACTTAATCGTTTTGGATGTCATGATGCCTGTTATCAACGGTTACGAAGTTTGCGCTCGTTTGAAACACGATAAAGAATTATGTCATATCCCCATCGTAATGCTCACCGCAAAAATCAAATATACTGACAGAAGAGTCGCTGAGCAATGCGGCGCAGATGCTTATATCCCCAAGCCATACAGCTCAGAGATATTACTGGATGAAATCGACAAATTTTTAAAAATGAAACCTAAGCGCTTCTTTTTTTAGCGCCCAAGCGCTTCTTTTTTTGTTGTTGACAACCTCCTCTTATATATCTATATTGAGTGACAATTGTTTTCTTAAAAAAGTATATAAATAACAAGAGAGGATTTAGGTAGATGGCGGAGTGGATCGGAAAAGGACGGCGCGCTCGACGGTGTTATGGCTTTGATGAAGTGGCTTTAGTCCCGGGGATGGCAACCATCAATCCCAATGAAGTGGACATCAGCTGGAAAATGGCGGGAATGAAATTTGATATCCCGATTTTGGCCGCCGCGATGGATGGGGTGGTGGGCGTTGAATTTGCCGTTGCGATGGGTCAACTGGGAGGGATCGCGGTTTTAAATCTGGACGGGATTCAAACCCGTTACGATCACCCCGCTGAGGTGCTGGCACAGATTTCGAATGCCGCGCCCGAAGAAGCCACCAAACTCGTCCAAAGTATTTATTTAAAACCAGTTAAAGAAAAATTAATCGCCAAAAGAATTCAAGAAATCAAATCGAAAAAAGTCCCCGCGGTCGTCAGTTGTATCCCGCAGAATGCAAAGAAATTCGCCGAGATTGCCAAAGAATCCGGCTGTGATATCTTTGTGGTGCAATCCACGGTTGCGACAGCCCGGCACATCGCCACCGAATATAAAATTTTAGATATTCAGAAATTTTGTCAGGAGATCAAAATGCCGGTCATCATCGGGAATTGCGTGACGTATGAGGTTGCTTTAGAGCTCATGGAATCCCACGCCTCAGGCTTGCTCATCGGGATAGGCCCCGGGGCGGCCTGCACCACCCGGGGGGTTTTAGGGATCGGTGTTCCGCAGATAACGGCCACTGTTGATACATCGGCGGCACGGGATTATTTTTATAAAAAGCATGGAAAATACGTTCCCATTATCGCGGACGGCGGGATGCGGATCGGTGGAGAAATCTGCAAGGCCTTTGCCGCCGGGGCGGATGCGGTTATGGTAGGATCGGCCTTTGCCAAAGCCAAAGAGGCGCCGGGGAAAGGTTACCACTGGGGCATGGCCACCTCCCATGCGAACCTTCCGCGTGGAACGAGGATCCGTGTGGGAACCACCGGAACTTTAAAAGAAATTTTATTCGGGCCTGCGCAGGTCGACGATGGATCTCAGAATTTAGTCGGGGCTTTAAAAACGTCCATAGGATCGCTCGGAGCGTCGAATATCCAAGAGATGCATGATGTGGAAATCATCATCGCGCCTTCCATTCAGACCGAAGGAAAAGTCTTCCAAGTCGGGCAGAGAGTTGGCATGGGAAAATGAAAAAACCACGAAAGAAAACCGTAAAATTTTCAAAATTTCAACGTAAGCGAACTTCAAATTTCAGAATGTCGGCTAAAAAGTCCAGACAGCGATCCTTGAGTAAAAGAGAGGACGGGCTGGGAATAGAGAAGCTGGGCCGAACCAAGGATATCATCCTTATTTTGGATTTTGGCTCTCAATATACGCAGTTGATCGCCCGACGGATACGGGAAAATAAAGTCTTCAGCCGCATCGTTCCTTACAATATTTCAGCTAAAGAGGTCTTAGAGATCAATCCCAAGGGGCTGGTCTTCTCCGGCGGACCGTTAAGCGTTTATGATAAGAACGCGCCTTTACCGGATAAAGAACTTTTGAAACTTGGAAAACCGATTTTGGGGATCTGCTACGGGATGCAGGCGATCACTACCCTTTTGGGCGGTGCCGTTGAGAAAAGCAAGACGCGGGAATTTGGCCGCGCCGAGTTGTTTGTGGACAGCAACAAAGATCTTTTTTCGAATCTCCCGACGAATTTGACCTGCTGGATGAGCCACGGGGATGCGATTCAAAAGATGCCCGTTGGCTTTATCAAAATTTCCCATACCCTCAATGCGCCCATCGCCGCCATGGCCAACCGCGCCAAAAAGATCTACGGCGTGCAATTTCATCCGGAAGTCGTTCATACCCAAAGGGGAAATCAAATCCTTCAAAATTTTTTGTCGCAGGTCTGCGGCTGCCTGCCCCGCTGGACCATGGATAAGTTCATTCATTCCTCGATCAAACAAATCCAGGAGGCCGTCGGCAAGAAAAAAGTGGTTTTGGGATTAAGCGGGGGTGTTGATTCCGCGGTTGCCGCCATGCTGATTCATCGGGCCCTTGGAAAAAATCTTCATTGTCTCTTCGTTGACAACGGGTTGCTTCGTAAAAACGAAGTGACAACGGTTCAAAAAACTTTTAAAGGGAATTTTAATCTGAATCTTCAAACGATCGAGTGTGCCCAGCGATTTGTGCAGCGGCTGAAAAATGTGATGGATCCCGAACAAAAACGAAAAATCATCGGCGAGGAATTCGTCAAAATTTTTCAAGAGGCCGCCCACAAGATCAAGGGCGTTGAATTCTTAGGACAAGGAACGCTTTATCCGGATGTGATTGAATCTTTTTCTCCCATCGGAAGTCCTTCGTCGGTCATCAAAAGCCATCACAACGTCGGGGGATTGCCGAAAACAATGAAATTAAAACTGCTTGAACCCTTGCGCGAGCTATTTAAAGATGAGGTCCGGGTGATTGGGAAGAATTTGGGATTGCCGGAAAACATTTTAAAGCGTCAGCCGTTTCCCGGCCCGGGACTGGCGATACGGGTCATCGGTGAAATCACCGAGGAGCGGTTGAATATTCTGCGCGAAGCTGATGAACGTGTTTTAGAGGAAATAAAAAAAGCCGGACTTTACCACGACGTCTGGCAGTCGTTCGCGGTTTTATTGCCCATCAAAACGGTCGGTGTCATGGGCGATCAAAGAACCTACGAGAATGTGATTGCGATCCGCTGTGTCAACAGCGTTGATGGTATGACCGCGGACTGGGTGCAGCTTCCGTATGAAATTTTAGGCAAGATCGCCAACCGCATCATCAACGAAGTCCCCGGCGTCAACCGGGTCGTGTATGATATCAGCTCGAAACCACCCTCGACGATTGAGTGGGAGTAGGAGTTCTTGAAGCAATCCGCTGAGATTTTTGGATTGAGAGGCAGATATGAACTGGAGACAGATAGAGGATCAGATTTGCTACAAACCCTTTCCCGGATCAAAAAAGATTTATGCCGCAGGAAAAATTCATAAAGACATTCGTGTGCCGTTTCGTGAAATCAATTTGTCCGATACAATCGACCACGCTCAAAAGGTTATCAAAAACCCTCCGTTAAGAGTTTACGATACCTCTGGCCCGTATACCGATCCGGATATTTCTTTGAATATTATTCAAGGATTACCGGAACTCCGCAAATCCTGGATTCTCAAACGAGCTGACGTGCAGGAATTGAGGGAGCCAACATCCTTTTATCGAAGAGAACAAGAATCAAATCCTGCCCTGAACGCTATCCGGTTTCCAATTTCTAAAAAAATTTTGAGGGCTCAACCTGGGAAAAATGTCAGCCAGATGCATTATGCCCGTCGAGGAATCATGACTCCCGAGATGGAGTTCATCGCGATCCGGGAAAACTGTGATCCGGAATTTGTTAGAAGCGAAGTGGCCCGCGGTCGGGCCATCATTCCTGCCAATATTAATCATTCAGAAATTGAACCGATGATTATCGGCCGGAATTTTTTAGTAAAGATCAATGCCAATATTGGAAATTCTGCTCTCATCTCCGGCATCGCCGAGGAGGTTGAAAAAATGACCTGGGCGACCCGCTGGGGGGGCGATACCGTGATGGATCTTTCCACCGGAAAAAACATTCATGAGACACGAGAGTGGATTTTAAGAAATTCTCCTGTCCCGATTGGAACGGTGCCGATTTATCAGGCGTTAGAAAAGGTGAACGGCAAGGCGGAAGAATTGACCTGGGAGATTTATCGAGACACTTTAATTGAGCAGGCGGAGCAGGGGGTGGATTATTTTACGATTCACGCGGGAGTGTTGCTGCGGTATGTTCCTTTGACGGCCAAGAGAAAAACCGGGATTGTTTCCCGCGGCGGATCGATTATGGCGAAGTGGTGCCTGTCGCATCATCAGGAGAATTTTCTTTACACGTATTTCGAGGAAATTTGTGAGATCATGAAGCAGTATGACGTGAGTTTTTCCTTGGGTGATGGACTTCGTCCGGGAAGTATTGCGGATGCCAATGATCGTGCCCAATTTGCCGAGCTGGAAACACTGGGTGAATTAACAAAGATTGCCTGGAAACACGACGTGCAGACCATGATCGAAGGCCCGGGGCATGTGCCGATGCATTTGATTAAAGAAAATATGGATAAGCAATTAACCATTTGTCATGAAGCGCCGTTTTATACGCTGGGACCTTTAACGACTGATATCGCCCCCGGATATGATCACATCACCTCGGCAATTGGCGCGGCCATGATTGGCTGGTTTGGAACCGCAATGCTGTGTTACGTCACTGCGAAGGAACATTTGGGATTGCCCAATAAAAAAGATGTGAAGGATGGAATTATCGCGTACAAAATTGCAGCGCACGCCGCAGATCTGGCGAAAGGTCACAGGGGTGCGAAAGCCTGGGATGATGCGTTATCGCAGGCCCGTTTTGAATTTCGCTGGAGGGATCAATTTCGTTTGAGTTTGGATCCAGAAACGGCAGAGTCATTTCACGATGAGACGCTTCCGGCGGAAGGCGCCAAGCTGGCGCATTTTTGTTCGATGTGCGGGCCTAGTTTTTGTTCGATGAAAATCACGCAGGATGTGCGGGAATATGCCGCAGAGCACGGAATTGATGAGAAGGAAGTAATTGTGAAGGGAATGGAAGAGAAGTCAAACTCCCGCCGACTGTAACTCCTCCCAAAAAATCATGCGGTTATCTGCTATTAAATCTTCGAGTTTATTTTTATAGTTTTGCAGCTCTTCTAGCATTTTCTGGCGATAGCTTTCGGTTTCTTCAATCATTTGCGGAAAAAGATTTTTGTAATATTCTATCCCGGTCATTAAATTATTTTTAAATTCCCGAAAATATTCGATTTCTTTGACGGTCGGCTCCGTCATGCATTTTTTGATTTCTTTTTTTAGATAATCGATGTACAGTTTTAGCTCACTGATGAACATATTGGGGCGGTACGCGGCATTCAAAAGATTGAGGCGTCCATAAATGTGCCCAACCATCTCCGCTAGGGTGGAAATTTTAGAAAAATACGCAAGATTCGGTCCAGGGCAAACCGCCGAGAATCTTTTCTGGATTTCTTTGATGCTATTTTTAATAAGAACCCCTTCGCCCAGGTCGTTACAAATACAGGCCTTTGACACGACGGTTTCCAATATACGTTTATAATTATTTTCTGACAAGTTCATTTTTTGCAGTTGTTCAAGTTTTAGTTTTTGGTATTGACGGGAAGCGGTGCAAATGGGTTCTTGGGTGAATTCGGTATTGGAAACCAAATGCCCTTTGGGGCAGGCACTTCCCGGGCGCTCCATTTGAATCCGTTTTTGTTTTTCCAAATCACTGTTGGAATTCCGTAAATTATGGAACGGTATCCCCAGTGGCGAGACGTCGCTTAAATAAAGATCTTCTTCGGTAGCCGCTACCAGTTTTTTTAAAGTTTCTTCCTCCACGTTGGTTACCTCGGGCACTAAAAGAAAGGGAGTCGCCCAGCCGGTGCCATCTATTTTATAATAATCTAACAAAAACTGATTCTCTTTGGCGGTGCCGATTCCTCCTTGAGCGGTAATCTTCACATGGTGCGGTTTTAAAAAGAAAAACATGTTTTTTAATTTAAGGGCCTGATTACAAATTTCATGCAGACTGTTGATCAGTTCCAGTTTTTTATTTTTGAATTCTTCCAGAATAGGGCCCATGAGATAACCGTCGGTCGCGAAGGCATGGCCGCCGCAGTTCAAGCCCGATTCGATACGGTATTCTGAAATCCACAATCCTTTTTTGGCAAAAAATTTTCCCTGTGTGATTGCCGAGCGGTAGTCGCTGACTTTGAGGATAATCTTTTTTTTGATAAAGCCGGCTGCGTCGGCATAAAAATCTTTAAAATTTTCGACGTAACTGTAAAGACGACGGTTGATCCCGGCTGAAAAAACAATGGCCGAGTTGAGAGTACTCTTGGCATAGCCGCGCAGCGCTGAAAGGCCATCAGAAAATTCCGGCGGAAGTTCTTTGCCATCCGGCGCATAGTTGCCTCGATCCAGCTTGGTCATGATGTTGACGTTGATGTCACCGGGTTTGATGCTCTTGCGCAATTCGTTTTGTAAATTATTTTTTTGCTGAGGGTCGGTCGTGGAAAGCATTTTGCGGTAAAGAATTTTAAGAGGGGAATCATCGGCTAAAAGTTCAAAATATTTTGTGATTTCCGTGCCACCTTCAAAAGCGGAAGTCTGCAAAGATTCAAACTGCTTTTTGACAATACGATCCACCAGGTTCAAATATTCCGTAATCCGCCGGGCCCGGTGATCTTCATCGTATTTGGTAATGGGAGAGTAAGGTTCCTTTAGCACACCACAGTAAAACTGTCGCATCTGCTCGATCAAGGTGTCATCCACCAAAGAGATAACAGAAGAAATGCCGTAGCGGGCGACTTTAATGGGCGTGTCGATGGAGAAACCCGTTCCCATGACTGGGATATGAAAGGAATGGATGTTGTTCATAAGCCGAATACCTCGGCCATTACTATATAGAATATTTATAAAATTGCAAGCAAATAATACTATTTTATTTCTCGTTGCGCCGAGTGAAACAATTTGTTATGATGGCTTCCTTATTCATGAAAATGTTAAGCGTGGAGTCGATCGTATGAAGAATTTACGAATTTTCGCAAAATGTCTTATCGGCTGTGTCAGTTTCGCAGTCGTTTTTATTTTATCTTCTTGTGAAAAAGTAAATCAAAAGCGAACATACGAAGAAGTTGTCACCGTTCAGGAACAAAAAAGCAATGAAACGGCAGTGGCGTCGTTTTCTTCCGAAGAAAAATCTCCATTTAACTGGAGTATTCCCGATGGCTGGAAAGAAAAACCCGCCGGCGGTATGCGCCTCGCTTCTTTCACGAGCGAAACGGACGCTCATCTTGATGTCTCCATTGTTTCCTTAAGCGGGGCGGCCGGAGGGGTGTCGGCGAATATCAACCGCTGGCTGGGGCAACTCCATTTGTCGGCTTTCAATGACGAAATACTCCAACAATTTCTTTCCAAACAAGAAAAATTCACAACCGCCGCCGGCCTGTTCGTTACGATGGTTGATTTTTCCGCGTTGATGCCCGAGGATAACCAATCTTTGCCCAGTATGCTGGCTGCCATTATTCAGCTTTCCAATCAAACGGTTTTTGTTAAAATGACGGGCACGGTGGGAGAAATAAACAAAAATCGTGAGCTTTTTCGGGAGTTGTGCCGGTCGGTAAGCCGATGATGAATCAGCATCTTCAAAAATTTCTGTCGTATCTGGAGATAGAAAAAAATTATTCCCCGCATACCCTTTTGAATTACAAAATGGACATCGAGGAGTTTCAACGATTGAGCCAAGAGATCGCCATTGACAAAGTCGATTATCCGCTTCTGCGCCGGTACCTGATGGAGTTAAAGGCCAAGCAGCATAAACCCCGGACTCTGGCCAGAAAAATTTCTGCTTTGCGAAGTTTTTTTAAACTTTTGCAGAGGGAAAAAATCATTCAAAATAATCCGGCACTTCTGCTGACGACTCCCAAACTCGATAAAAAGCTGCCCAAATTTTTAAGCGAAGAAGAAATGGTCCGGTTTATTGAATCTCCGTCCCTTAAGAAAAAAGCCGGCAAAAGAGACCGGGCGTTGTTAGAGGCTTTGTATTCGACGGGAATACGCGTGAGTGAGCTGGTGGGCTTGAATGTGGATTCGGTTGACTTTATCGGAAACGTCGTGAAAGTGCTGGGCAAAGGAAAAAAGGAACGACTGGTCCCCATCGGTGATAAAGCCTTGGATGCCATCAAAGATTATTTAGAATCAAGAGAACATAAGACCACGGCGATTTTTTTGAATCGAAAGGGCAAACGGCTCACCTCCCGCAGCATCAATAACATCGTGGACAAATACATTCAGGCGGGCAATTTAAAGTTTCATATTTCTCCGCACGTCCTGCGGCATTCGTTCGCGACGCATCTTTTGAACCGTGGAGCGGATTTGCGCTGCGTGCAGGAACTCCTGGGCCACGCCAATCTTTCCACGACACAGATCTATACCCACGTCACGACTGAAAGATTGAAAAACGTTTACAATAAAGCGCATCCACGGGCGTGAAACTCTATGACGATCATTTACGATTTTTTATTTCTCATCCTGGCCATTGGTTTCTTGCCGTATCTTGTCCTGAGAAAGAAATTTCACCGCGGATTTGGGATGCGCCTGGGCTTTTTCCCTGCTGCGATTGAAAATCTTCTCAGGGAAAAAGCCCAGCAACCTTCCATCTGGATTCACGCCGTCAGTGTCGGCGAGGTCGCCGCCATCGCGGGTTTGCTTGGCAGGATTAAAAAAAAGTTTCCGGACTATCGAATCGTTTTGACCACGGTGACCACGACCGGCTATTCGCTGGCGGTATCTCAGTTGAAAGAAGTGGATACAGTTGTGTTCGCGCCCGTAGATTTCAGTTTCGTTGTACAGAAATATATCCGTCTCATCCGTCCGCGGATTTATATTGCGGCGGAAACCGAAATCTGGCCTAATCTCTTCCGGGCTTTAAGCAAAAACGCGGTGCCGATTGTTTTGGTCAACGGCCGGATTTCGGATCAAGCCTTTCCATGGTATTTTCGAGGGAGATTTTTGTTTAAGAAAATTTTAGAGGGCGTTTCGATGTTTTGTATGCAAAGCCAGGTTGATGCTAAGCGCATCGTCAAGCTGGGTATTCCAGCCCAAAAAGTCATGGTCGTTGGAAATTTAAAATTCGATGACCTGCCCTCCGTGCAGGAATTTCAGTTGAAAGATTTTGGTTTTATTGACCTTTGCACAACCAATGATAAGAAAAATGAAACGATATGGATCGCGGGCAGCACTCATCCGGGGGAAGAAGAGATTGTGCTGAAAATATTTAAATCCTTGACCGCGCAGTTTGGGGATTTGCGTTTGATCATTGCCCCCCGGCATATCGAACGGACGAATGAAGTGGCGAATCTTATCGTGAAATTCGGTTTCCAGCCGATGAAGCTCTCAGAATTATCCTCGAAGGGTTCAACGGAAATGGACAATCAAAAGGTTATTCTTGTGGATACGATCGGCCAGTTGAAATCATTGTACAGTTTGTCCCGCATTGTTTTTGTTGGGAAAAGCCTTGCCGTTGGAGGCGGTCAAAACATCATTGAACCGGCCTTTTTTGGCAACGCCGTCGTGGTTGGCCCTCTTATGCAGAATTTTAGAGAGATTGTGGAAGTTTTTTTAAAAGATCAGGCGGTTCTTCAGGTCAAAGATGCAAAAGAGTTAGAGGAGAGAATGAAATTCCTCCTTGACCATCCGGCGCAAAGGGATCTTTTGGGTCAGGCAGCGCAAAAAGTGATTGAGAAATATCGGGGCGCAACCGATCAATCGCTCACCGTGATTGTACAAGTATTGACGGACAAAAAGATATGAGAGAATATTTTTACCGACTGATGACCGATCAAGATCAAAGCCCCACGGGATGGATCGTGAAATGGGGGCTGCAGGGACTTTCTCTCATCTATCGTTTAGGGATTCAAGCGATTTTATGGTTTTACAAGATCGGTCTATTGAAAAAAAAACGACTTTTGAAACCGGTCGTTAGTGTCGGCAACATCACTTGGGGCGGGACGGGTAAGACGCCGTTGGTTGAATGGCTTGTTAAGTATTTAAAGGGAAAAAAAATAAAGTCGGCGGTTTTGATTAGAGGGTATATGGTGAAAAATAGGGGAGGGGAATCCATTTTAAGCGATGAGGCCCAGGTATTACAGCAATCTTTTCCTGACGTTCCTATTTTGGCCGGGAGGGATCGAATTGAAAATGCGCATCGGGCTTTGGAAGAATTTCCTTTAGATGTCTTTGTCCTGGACGATGGATTTCAGCATTGGAAACTTACGCGGGACTTGGATATTGTGGTCGTTGATTCCATAAATCCCTTTGGGAACGGCTGTCTGATCCCGCGGGGGATTTTACGCGAACCACTGAAGTCCCTGGCGCGGGCCGATCTTTTTGTTTTGACAAAAACAGATTGGGGTCAAGAGAATCTCGCGGCCATTAAAAAGCGGTTGCATCTCATGAATCCCGACGCTCCGGTTATTGAAACCGTTCATCGGGCGGCGGCTCTGATTGATCTTTCTGATCCGTTCACGAAGGAATCATTGGAATTTTTAAAAGGAAAAACAGTGGCGGCTTTTTGCGGCATCGGGCAGCCGGATTCGTTTATACGTCTTTTGAAATCTTTGGGCGCGGATGTTGTTGTTTTGAAGACGTTCGGCGACCACCATACGTATGATCAAAAAGATGTGTCTGCCTTGTTAGATGTGTACCGGGAAAAAAAAATTCAAACGATTGTGACCACACAAAAGGATGCGGTGAAGTTGACGCAGTTTCTTCGTCATTCTGAACAAAGCCCGAAGGGCGAAGTGAAGAATCTCATCCCTGAGGAGATCCTTCGCTTCGCTCAGGATGACGGTAAAAAAATTCAATTATTGAGCGTTAAGATAGAAATTCAAATCATCAAAGGTTATGAGGAATTCTGTGGGCGAATATCTCGTTTATTGGGTTGTTAGATTATTTGGCTTTGTGATCCGTCATCTGCCGATCCCCTTGGCGTTGGGCTTTGGCCGGGCCATCGGTTTAATCCGGTATTATACGGATATCCGTTACAAATCCATCGTGTATTCCAATCTCAAAATTGCTTTTGCCCGCAGCAAAACACCGGATGAATTAAAGGAGATCACCAAGTCTTTGTTTAAAAATTTTGGACAAAATATTATTGAGATTTTTCTTCTGCCGCTTATCAACTCCAAAAATTTTGATCAGTTCATCAACATCGAGGGAAAAGAACATGTAGAGGAAGCCTTGAAACAAGGCAAGGGGGTGATTCTTTTAGCCATGCACTTCGGGAGTTGGGAGATGGCCAGTCTGGCGTGTTCTATGCTGGGCGCCCCTTATCACGTGATTGTGAAACCGCAGAAAAAATTTTCTAAGCTCGGTGAGCTCCTGAATTCTTACCGCGGATGC
>OBEQ010122441.1_pt1 | contig 11603 bp, 11 predicted proteins | sample 1670901 | NCBI WGS metagenome assembly OBEQ01 (sample SAMEA104232315, study PRJEB22302) | groundwater metagenome | biome: forest; feature: aquifer; material: groundwater | place: USA | collected 2011-08-07 | depth 5.4 m | reverse complement strand
CTATTTTTACCTTTTCTTTGCTCAATTGATTTTTCAAAAATTTTTTCTTCTCTCCAAAACTTAAGAATTTCTTCTTCAAGAGCGGGAAAGTCAACTTGGGATGAAACTGGTTTAAACATGCTTCTTATTGTATATAAAATCAGGGCGATACTCAACCTAAGCTTACAAGAAGACTTTTAAAATTAATCCTGATGTCGAAATAAACATAATCGAAAGTTCATATACTAAATCCCAAGAACTTCAATTTGCTAAAATAGAGTTCATTAATAGAGAACAGTTAATTGATTATTTAAGAAATCTACAAATTACGGAAAGTGATATAATTAGACAAGTCATTTAATAATGTGAAAAAAATAATTCTAAATACTAATCAAAATAATCCTGATATAAAAGCATACAAACAGGCCATTGAGAAGGACAAGCAAGACCATCATGTGGTCTACAAAGAAAACTCTTGGATAATTACTCGGGGAGGATCTAGCGAAGTTATAAATTCATTTGGTACACAGCAGGAAGCTATATCTCAGGCTAAATCTATTGCACAAAGTCAAGGTACAGCCGTGTATATACATGGTACGGATGGAAGAATAAGAGAAACAGAAAGTTATGAAAATAATTCATATAAACCTTCTAATCTTTCTCGCTAGGACAAATATTTATATTTGAAATTTATCGGTTCGATCGTAAAAAGGCGGGGATTTCTAAATCTTCATCTATTTCTTCTCTTGCTTTTTCTTCCTCTATCCCTTCCTCAGAAACTGTTTGAGGAGCAGGTTCCTCCCCAGTGGTTGTATCAGCGGGCGCAAAACCAGCCGATTGTTGTCCCAAAGAACTAGAACCAATTCCAGATCCAACATATTCTCTAAGTCTTCTTCTAGTTTCGTCAAAACCTGTAGCAATTACTGAAATTTTGACCTGATCCAACTGATCCTCCTTAATGGTTGCTCCAAAGATAATATTAGCATCAGGATCTGCAGCTTGAGCAATAATCTGTGCCGCTTCATTTACCTCTGTCATTGAAAGGTCAGATCCACCCACTATGTTAAACAAAACTCCTTTTGCTCCCTCGATTGAAACTTCCAGTAAAGGAGAAGCAATTGCCATTCTGGCAGCTGCAGAAGCTCTATTTTCTCCTCCTGCCACTCCAATTCCCATTAATGCTGAACCAGCATTAGACATAATGGTTTTAACATCAGCAAAATCAACATTAATTAATCCAGGCATGGTAATTAAATCGGAAATACCTTGTACTCCTTGACCTAAAACTGAATCAGCCAGTTTAAAAGCTTCCTGCAAAGTCATATTTTTTTCAACTGTTTCTAACAGTCTTTGATTGGGGATGATAATTAAAGCATCAACTTTATCTTTTAGCTTCTCTACTCCTTCTTCTGCCACCACCATTCTTCTAGTTCCTTCAAAAGAAAACGGCTTGGTAACAACTGCCACAGTTAAGGCACCAATTGTCTTGGCGATTTGTGCCACTATTGGGATGGAACCAGTGCCTGTACCTCCTCCCATTCCCGCTGTTAAAAAAATCATGTCTGCATCTTGTAAAACATCTTCCAATTTTTGGGTAGATTCCTCTGCTGCTTGTTTTCCCACTTCTGGGTCTCCACCAGATCCTAGACCACGGGTCAGAGTCTCTCCAATTTGGACTTTAGTTGGAGATTGATTATTCATTAGAGCCTGAGCGTCAGTATTAACTGCCACAAATTCTACCCCCTGAATTTGTTGCAGAGAGATCATGGAATTTAAGGAATTAGACCCACCACCACCTAAACCCACCACCTTAATCTTTGCAAATCTTTGCACATCTGGCTTAATTAACATAATTTGTATTTCGAGGGCATTCTAACAAATGATTATTTCTTTTACAATACCTATGGCAGAAGCGACTTAACTAAAGAAACTGCTTTTTGTATTATCCCTTTAATCGGCAAATTTCCAGAAAGGACCGGAATGCGAAGCTGTGAAGAACTCCCTTGTGTTACTCCATATAAAATTAAGCCAGAACCTGTGGCAAATGAAGGAGAATCAATTTCGTCAACCATCCCGGAAAGTCCCTCAATCTGCCCTATTCTGGCGGGGAAGCCTAAAACATATTTGGCCTGCTCCAATACTCCGACTGTTAGTGCTCCGCCTCCACAAATTACCAGTCCAGAAGGAATTTGTGTCCCAAATCCACTTTTTTTTATTTCTTTGCCAACATATTTAAATATTTCCTGAAGTCTTGGTCTAATAATCCCGTCAACAACTGACTTTGTAGAAATCTTTTGAATAGTCTCCTCTATTCCTAAAGCTTTTATATCCAAAACACCTTCTTCCTTTTTCTTAGCTATCTTTTCTTCCTCTTGTTCTGTTCCTTCAGCTGTAGCCGGAGTTTTCTGAACTTTACCCAAAGATAACTTAATCTTTTCTGCTGACTCCAAAGAAATACGAAGACCTACTGCCATATCAGAGGTAATATGCCTGGCTCCTATTGGCACCACGGAAGAATAAGCAACAGAACCATCAATGAAAATTACCACACTGGTTGTTTCCCCACCAATATCAACCACCACCACCCCTAATTCTTTTTCAGTATCAGTCAAAACCGCAATTGATGAGGCAATCCCGGAAAAAACCAACTCCAAAACATCAATCCCTACCTGTGAAATACATTTAACTAAATTTTTCATTGATGTTGTGGAGCCGGTAATTATGTGAGTTTCTGTCTCCAGTCTTACTCCTGTCATACCGATTGGATCTTTAATACCCTCTTGTCCATCAACAGTAAAAGTCCTGGGAATCACATGCAGAATTTCCCGCGAAGCAGATAGCGGCAACGCTCTGGCAGCATCATTAACTCTTTGAATATCACTCTCTCTAATTTCTCCTTCTGGTTCGGATACTGCCACTACCGCATGTTGGTTAACGCTTTCAACTTGTTGCCCTCCTAGCGAAATAAAAGCAGAGGATATGGAATAACCTGCCATTCTCTCAGAAGCCTCAACAGATTCAGTGATGGCTTTTACCGCTTCTTCGATATCAACCACCTGATCTTTTCTCACACCTCTTGATAGAGTGCTGGAAACACCAATTAGGTTAATTTTTCCATTTTCATCAACTGAGGCAATCAGTGTGGCGATTTTTGACGAACCAACATCTATTCCACAAATTATTCTATCCTTTGGCATAATTATTTTTTTGGAGCAAATTTAACCACTGGTTTATCAAATCGCAGATCGATAAATTCTAGTGTCTTACCGTCTATTTTAGCTTTATTATAAATGAGTTGTAAAGATGCAATTTGTTTGTCAACTTTATCATTTAGTAAAAATATAATTTTGGGCATACTATTAATTAAAAGGGAGTCTTTTGAGTAGATTTCTACCTCCATTATATCTAGGCTAAGACTTTTAATCTTTTCCAGAATTTTTAATGTATCATTAATCAGGTTCTTTTCTATCTTCTCTCCTAAAGCTAAATTTTCTCCCTTAGCATAAACTCGTGGCGCATATATTTGTTCAATATTATTGGAATAGACTACTCCTTCAGTATCGACTACAAAATCTTTGTTAGAAGGATTATTGGGATCCATAAATAACTCCATTCCAGCAGATGACGAAGCCTCTCCACTGGCACTAGCTTGTACTTCGCTAAATTTTTCCAGGGTATTGGCAGATCCGCTCGCTTCATCAGCCAATATTGTCAAAATTAGCGCTGGTTGTCTACCTAAAACACTAAGCCTAACTTTGTTCGGAAAAATTCTTGACACTTGTACTTGCCTAATACATAAGAAATTGTTCTTTAAATTATTTTCAATCTTTAGAGAATTTAAAAGAAGAAAATTTTGTCGAATGAGTTTAGATGAATTCTTAATCTGCTCTAAATCGGCACAACCGACATTTTCAAGTGAAATTTCAATTGAACTAATAGCAAAAACATTAAAGCGAACAAGAATTGCTGTAACTAAAATAATTACCAACGCTAAACTTAGCAAAATGAATTTTGTTTTGCTTACATTGAAAATCCGCTTTCGCCTTTTTATCCTTCTTCTCATATCATGCTAATGGTTTCCAGAGCTAATCTTTTGGCAGCATTGGGAATTATACTTTTTCTGGCTTCATCTGCCTTTTTTTTAATCTCCTGTAAGTTACTCAGCATAAATTTTAAATTTTCTATTAGACTATTTCCGGATAATTTCAGTTGAGGTAAAATTACAACTTGCCCCAAATTCTTAAAATACTGAGCATTTTTGTTTTGTTCGTCCTCATAAAGATAAGGAATTGGAATAACCAATGCTGGTTTTTTCATATAAATAACCTCAGTTAAAGTATTTGCTCCTCCTCTACAAATTACCAAGTCTATTTTGGACAAAATGCTGCCGTATTCTTCCCCAATCCATTTCTTAACCAAATATCTTTCCCCTAATTTAGCTCTCTGCTGCTGCAATCTCTGGTAATCTTCAAACTTATTATCCCCTGTGACATGAATTATGCAAGCTAAATTTATCAGTTTATTTAAAACTTTCTCAACCGTCAGATTAATGATATGAGAGCCTTGATTGCCACCCATAATCAGTAGCAGAGGTAATTTTTCTTTTCTGGATGTATTAAAAATTGCCTGGTATTCGTTAGGAATTTTACGGCTGGGATTTAAAACTTCCTCTCTTAGTGGATTTCCCGTTAGTACAAATGATTCATCAACTGTTTTTCTTTTTAAGGAAATAGCTTTTTTCTGTGCAAAAAAAGCGCTAATTCTATTAGCTAAACCTGAAACTACACCTTGTTCATGGATAATAATCGGGATAGAAAATAACCATCCTGCGCAAACTACTGGCAGCCCAACATATCCGCCAAAAGATAAAATCACATCAGGTTTTTCCAAAATAATTATGTATAAGGCTTGAATAAATCCAATTGGGATTTTTACAAGTGAAGGTATTGTGTAAATGGTAAAAGATCTTTGTAATCTTCCGGTTGTTATCGGGATAAATTTTACACCTAACCCTGGTAAAATTTTTGACTCTGGTGATTTAGCAGGGTCACCTTCCAAGGTAGTTTTTCTTCCTACATACACAACTTCCGTATTTTTGTACTTTTTTAATTCATTTATTACAGCCACAGCCGGAGTAAAATGCGCCCCAGTAAGTAAAATTTTCATGGTTAAATTATATATCAGTGGTGAACGCTTTGCTTGGAGATATTTAGCAAAATTCCAATTGCTGTCAGGTTGACAACCAGAGCCGATCCTCCATAAGAAATAAAAGGCAGCGGAACACCAGTTAAGGGTAGCAGAGCTGTCATAGAAGATAAATTAATAACAACTTGAATACCTAACCAACAAGTCAGTCCCAACGCCAGAGTTTTGCCAAAAGAATCAGCAGAGTCCCGCGCAATTTTAAATCCGCGAGCAACTAAAACTGCAAACAAACACAGTAAAAATACCGATCCTAAAAACCCCAGTTCTTCTCCTACAATTCCGAAAATAGAGTCTGTTGAAACTTCCGGTATGTATTCAAATTTTTGTCTGGAATGTCCTAACCCTAGACCAAAAAGTCCCCCCGATCCTAAAGCAATTAAAACTTGTGATATATGATAAGTAAAACCTTGCGGATCGGAAAATGGATCTAAAAAAGCCAGAATCCTTTTACTTCGGTAGCTAGAGGTGAAAATGAGTCCGGCAAGCGAGACTAAGCCCAAAGGAATGCTTATTAGGATTTGCCAAATGGGTGCGCCGCTGGCAAAATATAAAAGAGCTGATGTTGCCACAAATACTATAGTTGAACCTAAATCTTTTTGCAAAACCGCTGTTATAAGTGTAGCTCCTAAAACAATAGCTAAAAAGGGAATGAATTTCGCTCTTTTTTCAAAAACTGCAGATAAAAATATTACTCCTGTCAATTTCATGATTTCTGCCGGTTGAATTGTAATTGGACCAAATTTTAACCACCGATGAGCTCCACCTCCTGATATTCCAAATCCGGGAATAAAAACTGCTAAAAGGAGCAAAAAAGATAGTAATAACAAAGGACTAGCAAACCGCTTGAAGTTTCTGTAATCAAACCGAGCAAATAAAAACATTGAAACAAAACCCAATCCTACCCAAACTAGCTGCTGTCTTATATAATAATAACTATCCTTAAAATCCTTTAGCCCTTGAACAACCGAGGCGTCATAAACCATTATTAAACCAAAAACCACTAAACCTAAAACAACAGTTAAAAGAGGCAAATCCCAATTTTTATTTTGTGATTGAAAGGTAGTATTGATTCGCTTCATCTTGAAAGAAGGGCTATCCAAAGACCAAACATTGCAAAAAGCCCCTGAGCCAACCAAAATCTGGTAACGATTTTTGACTCCTCCCAACCAATATACTTAAAATACATGTGAATAGGGGCAACAGGCATAAATTTCTTGTGTAAAAATTTCTTAGAAAAAATTTGCACTAAGGAAGATGCAATAATTATCACAAACATCCCCCCTATAATTGCCAGAGCTAGAATTTTACCTGTCAAAAGACCAACCACAGCCAAAGTTGCTCCAAAGGCAAAAGAGCCGGCGTCACCTAAAAAAAGTCTGGCCGGCCAAATATTGAAATAAAGAAAAGCAAATAAAGCTCCAATCCAAATTCCAATAAATGAAGCAAGAGTTAAATCAAGCGATCTTGAAGCTAGAGCCAGAAACGCAAATAAACAAATAACTAAAAGCCCGCTTGATAACCCATCCAAACCATCAGAGATATTGTAAGCATTGGCAAAAGAAACTATTACAAAAGCAGAAAGCGGAATATACCAGCTGTTAATAATAAAATTTCCAACTCCCGAAATATGGATATTATTAAGACCAATGGTAAAATATAACATCCCCCCAATTGAAAGCGCTAAAAGTAATTGAATAAAGAGTATTCTTACTCTACTTAAGCCAAAAATTTTTCCCGTTCTTTTGGTAAAAATGAATTTAATATCATCGATCAATCCCAAGAGTCCAAATGAGGTTAAAGTTAGCAGCAGAATCTTTAAACTTGCCTTATCAGAAGATCCGCTAAATATCCCATATCCAACGCTTAAAAGTATTAAGATTATAATGATTAAAATTCCCCCACCGGAAGGAGTTTTTAAATCTTCTTTCATCAGCTTATCATGTATTGGAGTCTTGGATTTTTCTAACACTTGGAGGTTATTTTGAAATCTATTTTTCAAATAATAAAGCAAATCAATAAAAGGCACCATGCAAACGGAAGTGATTGCAAATGCTAGTAATACTAAACCTAAAAGTTGTATCATTTTTTGGCGATTCGCTTTACTACTTCATCTAACCTTATTGCATGGGCACCTTTTACCAAAACAGTATCACCCTTTCCCAGGGTTTTTAGTAATTTGCTGACAATTTGTGAATTTTGCAAATTAGATTCAACTCTTTCTTCCCAAAAACCTAATCTTTTTAACTCATCTGCAATAAATTGAGTATCTCCTTGGCCTAAAAAAACAAAATCAATTTTTTCTTTAAATATTTTCTGAGCTATTTGACGATGTAGCTGCTCCGAATATTTTCCTAACTCCCTCATCTCTCCCAAAACCAAAACCCTTCTTCTGGCGCTTATTTGTAAAAGTGTATCTATTGCTGCTTCCAAATCCGCCGGAGAGGAATTTATTGTATCATCTAATATAATTGAAGCATTTGGACCCACAAATGATTGCATGCGGTGATCTGATGGTTCAATCTCCTCCAAAGCCAGCTTTATTTTAGTGAGCGGCACATCATTGACTACCCCCAAAGCTGCGCCGCCTAGGGCCGAGTAGACAAACTGCATTCCCAACAATTTAAAATTTACCTTTACTCTTTCCACTCCTAAATTTAACTCAAATGTGGTTTTAAAATCCTCAATTTTTATGTTACCTGCCCAAACCGTACAATTTTGGGAATCTGTTCCAAAATAGACAACCGAACCTCTGCATTTTTTAAATAGTTTTTTGCAAGAGGGATCATCAAAATTCAAAATCGCTACACCCTGCTCATCTAAACTTTCAACAAGCTTTCCTTCTTCTTCTAAAATATCATCCAGACTTCCCAAGGTTTCACTATGAGCATAGGCAATTTTCGTAACAACTACAGTTTTTGGGCGAACAAGCGAGAGGTAAAAATCCATTTCTCCGATATTTACAAGTCCCATTTCCAGAATAACTTTTTTAATTGACGGGTTTATCTTTAAAATTGTGGAGGGTATATTTAAAATCGGACTTAAGTTCTCTTTTGTGGCGAGGATTTTATATTTTTGTGAAAGTATAATCTTAGCCGCCTGCATGCAGACAGTTTTTCCAACTGATCCTGTTACTCCAATAAATATATCCTTTGAGTAGACCTTAGCATATTGTCTTGCCAAATAAGAAACAATCCCCATAAATATTAATTACCTCTTTCAATTTCTGCACCTAAACTCTTAAGTTTTCCTACCGCATCATCATAACCTCTCTCAATAAGCTCTGCCTGATTAATAGTGCTTTTCCCCTTAGCCACCAGGGAGGCTAAAACCAAAGCCATTCCTGCTCTAATATCAGGTGTTTCCAAGTTTCTTGCCCTTAACTTAGTTGGTCCATATACTAAAACTCTATGAATGTCTGCCAAAGTAATATTGGCTCCCATAGAAATCAACTTATCAACAAAAAACATCCTGGATTCATACATCCAGTCATGACATAAAATAACTCCTTTGGATTGAGTTGCCAAAACTATCGCCACACTCATTAAATCCGTTGGGAAACCAGGCCAAATATTAGTGGTCAGTTTTGATGGGGCTTTAAGTTTTTCCGCATCAACTATAATGTTAGTCCCGTTAAGTTTTATCCTTATTCCAAATCTTTTAAGCGGTTCCAAAATCGGATCAAGGTCTGTTGAGTCAATCCCTGAAAGAGTAATCTGGCCTCCTGTTATAGCGGCAGCAACTGCATAAGTTCCTATTTCTACACAATCAACTCCAATTTTAAATTTTGTTCCATTTAGTTTCTCTACTCCCTGAATTTTTAGTGTATCTGTACCAACCCCAAATATTTGTCCCCCCATTTGTAGAAGCATTTTACAAAGATCAATAATATGCGGCTCTTTAGGGCAATTTTTTAGGGTCAAGGTTTTTTCTCCTAAAACAGAAGCTAAAATCAAATTTTCAGTAGCAGTGACTGATGCCTCAGACAGAAAAATACTATATTCTCCTGGGCCGGTACCATTAAGTTTAAGCGCAAATTTTAAATCTTCTTTTTTCAAATCAGCACCCAAGGCTTTAAAACCCTCAAGGTGCGTCCCAATACTCCTTTGGCCTATCACATCGCCGCCAGGATGATAGAAATATACCTTACCCATTCTTGCCAAAATGCTGCCCACTAAAACCATTGAACCTCTAAGTTTAGTCATCAATTCACGAGGTAAGGTAGTGTGGCGAATTTGAGCAGCTTGTAATGTCAGTGTGGTTCCCTCTTTTACCACTTTTACTCCGAGTTTTCGTAGTATTTCAATTAGAACTTGGGTGTCTGCTACGTTCGAAATATTTTCGAGAATGACTTCTTCTTCAGTCAAAATAGCCGCTGCCACACAAGGGAAAACCGAATTTTTATTTCCGGATATTGTAATTTTTCCTGACAATGTTTTACCGCCAACAATGGTATATTTCATATTACTTTCCTTCTTTGGCTTTAATCCTAAAAACAGCTGATAAAATTATATGCTTTTTAAGATTTAGGTTCTCAGCTGAAACCTCCTCAATTTCAGACACTTGATCCAATACTTTAATACTTTTAGCCTTTGATTGCAAAAATTTGTTCAAAAAAAGATTACCGCCAATGCTACCTGGCATACCGACAAACTCCACTGCAGACAGCCCGGTTACATCAAGATATTCGCAAAACTTATTAATACTAAGTCCTGAGTCAACTTCTATCAAGGCTTCTTCTACCCCGATGCCAAACTTAGAAACCTTACCTTTAACTGAAACTGTTTTAATATTTTTAGTCCGGTTTTTTATAACCAACCCTCTAAACCCATGATTGGAGATTAAAATCTTGCTGCCTGTAGCAAAGATAAACAGTGGCAACTTAAGTTCTCTACACATACTAATTATTTTAATCAGTTCAGAAGTGCTAAAACTAATAAAAAAAAGGTCTGCCGGGCCTCCTGCTTTCAAAGCAGTATAATCCTGCAGCGGCTCATTAAACTTAAACCTATCTTTTCCAAAATAGTCTACTATTAGTTTGTACTTACTATCCATTTTTCTACCATTTCCCTATCTGACCAAAGTATCTCTTTTTTCCCATCCAAATTCATAGACTGCTCATGCCCTTTACCAAAAATTCCTACCACATCACCGCGTCTGGCCAGTTTATTGATGGCAAAATTAATGGCTTGCCCCCGGTCTTCAATTACAAAAAAATTAATTCCATCTTTTGCCCCTTCTTTTCTTGCTCCTTGGGTAATTCGTCTGTTTATCTCCCTTATTTGCCCTCTGGGATCAACTGCGGTCACAATCACTACATCTGATAATCTTTGGGCAATTTGTCCCATCATTTCCCTTTTTCCTATATCCCTTAGCCCTTCGCACCCAATCAGCGCAATCAGCCTTCCAGACGTTTCCTTGGTGCGTAGTGTAGTTAAGACATTTTCCAAGGCATTTGGAGTATGGGCAAAATCGATAATAATTTTAATGCCCCTACTGTTTTTTACCTCTTCCATTCTGCCGGTTAAGCCGGTAAAGTTTTCCAGAGCTTTTTGCGAAGTATTCCGATCTATTCCTAGAATATAAGCTACTGACATGGCTGCCAAGGCATTTCCAATATTGTAATCCCCGGGGATTTTGAGTTTTAGCTTAATATCTGGTTGATTAAAATCCCCTTTCTCAATCCCAAATGTTACTCTGGAATTCGCCATTTGAGTGATATAGCCTTTTAAATTGCTATTTACCACTGCAAATTTAGCATTCTCAATCAGTTTCAACTTAGTTTTTACATAATTGTCAAATGTTTTATGATAATCCAAATGTTCATGGGTAATATTGGTAATTACTCCAATATCAAAGTTAACTCCGGCAAATCGATGCTGATCTAGAGCATGTGAAGTGGCTTCCAAAACTATGTATTCATCACCATTTTCTATTGCTTGCTTTAAAAATTTCTGGACCATAAACGGACTAGGGGAGGTAACATGAAAGCCAGTATCATAGTTTTTACCACCAATAACAGCATTAATGGTAGAAATCATCGAAACCTTTTTCCCACTTTTTCTTAGAATTTGGTAAATCATATTTACCGTAGTGGTTTTTCCATCAGTACCAGTCACTCCAATAACTTTAAGTCCCCTGGCAGGGAAGCCGTAATAAATATTGGCCAAATAAGCTATTGGCCGATGATAAAAATCATTAATAATTTCCTGGGACAGAATAGAACGAAGAAATTTTTTCATTGAGGGTAATTATAACGTATTTTAGAGATTAAGCATTAAAATTACTGGAAGTTAATAACCATCCCCCATCAACCGGTCTAATAGTACCAGTTGTATAATCAGAAATTCTGCTAGCAAGCACTAGAACCTCTCTTGCTACATCATCTGCTGTACCTTGTCTACCTAGTGGAATTCTAGGTG
>OBEQ012434524.1_pt1 | contig 11604 bp, 12 predicted proteins | sample 1670901 | NCBI WGS metagenome assembly OBEQ01 (sample SAMEA104232315, study PRJEB22302) | groundwater metagenome | biome: forest; feature: aquifer; material: groundwater | place: USA | collected 2011-08-07 | depth 5.4 m | reverse complement strand
TTTCGGCGCTTCTGGTTTTGGCAAGCGGTTTTGGGATCGTTGCCAAAATGCTTAAGCAACCTCTAATTGTTGCCTATATTTTTGCCGGTATTATTGTTTCGGCTTTTGGAGTTTTTAGGCAGGTGGATAAAAGTCTGTTCGAGCTGTTTTCCAATTTGGGAATAGCTTTCTTACTGTTTTTGGTGGGAATCGAGCTTAAATTTGACGATCTTAAGTATGTTGGCCGCGCGGCGGTTTTAACGGGACTTGGACAAATTATCTTTACAACGCTAATCGGGTTTATTTTGGTCGCGGCTTTAGGGTATGGGACTTTGGCTTCTTTATATATTGCTTTTGCCATAACTTTTTCTTCGACTGTAATTATCATCAAACTGCTAACAGAGAAGAATGGTCTGCAAAGCCTGCACGGTAAGATTTCAGTGGGGTTTTTGCTGGTACAGGATATCGTAGCCATTTTGGCACTAATGATTCTTTCGGGGCTGGGAAGCGGGCAGAGTGTTTCTTTGGGGCTTTTTGTTATGACTTTTGCCAAAGGGATGTTTCTGGTTTTTGCCGCTTTTTTGGCGGCCAAGTATTTTTTGAAGTTTCTTTTTAGGTTAACCTCTTCTTCGGTCGAGCTTTTGTTTGTTTCTGCCTTAGCCTGGGCGTTTTTGATGGCTGCAGCCGCCGGCGCTTTAGGGTTCTCAACGGCAATAGGGGCTTTTTTGGCGGGGCTGGCGATTGCCTCTTCCCCATATAGAATTCAGATTTCGGCGCGTGTTAAGCCAATCCGCGATTTTTTTATCGTGATTTTCTTTATTCTTTTAGGAGCCTCAATGTCGCTTGGCGCCTCGGGTGTTCGGGTAAGTGACGTAATAATTCTTTCGCTATTTGTTTTAGTCGGCGGGCCTTTGATTGTTTTTGCCATTATGATGACCTTGGGTTTTCGTAACCGGACGGCGTTTTTAGCCTCGATTACGGTTGCCCAAGTTTCGGAATTTTCGCTAATTTTGATGACTGCGGGTCTGGCTTTGGGTTATGTAACGACAAATATGGTGGCTTTGGTTTCGGCGGTGGCGATTTCGACAATCACGCTCTCTTCTTACTTGATTTTGTACGGGGAAGCGATTTTTCGCAAGCTTGCGGGGCCAATTTCCAAGCTCTTTCCTGAAAAGCAGCACGATCCGTACGTGATCAATCGCAAAGAATTAAAAGGCCATGTGATTTTGGTGGGAGCAGAGCAAATGGGCTGGGACATTTTGCAGTTTTTAAAAACTAAAATTGCTGATAAGGCTCAGATTGTGGTTGTCGATTTTAACCCGGAGATTATCAAAACGCTTCAGGCCAGTGGGTATAACGCGGTGTTTGGTGATATTTCCGATCCGGAGGTTTTGGAAGAGCTGGAGCTGGGACGCGCAAAGGCCATTATTGTCACGGACGTTAATGTTGACGACAGTCATCAGCTGATCAAGTTTGCAAAAGGCAAAGATTATAAAGGGCCGGTGGTGGGGGCCAGTTATTGGATTCATGATGCGGTGAAGCTTTACGAGATCGGCGCCGATTACGTGGTGGTACCGGAAACTTTGGGCGGCAAGCACGTGGCCAAGATTTTGGGGGAGCACTGGGAAAATTTAGGCGAAATTAAAAAGGCGAAGACAAAACACTTCGAAGAGCTGTTGGCGCATAAAATATTTTGAAGACAAAATATTTTGCGGTCCTCGTCCTAGCGGACTGCGCGGGGCCTAAAGATATTTTAGGCTGTTGTCTTACGGCGTCTAGTAGCACGTTGAGGAGGACTTTGTCTAAAGAGATAAACGACAGTTTCTTCAGCCCCTTCGCCTTTTACTTCTTTATCATCTGTGTCATGTTTACATAATTCTCCAGTATCTGCCCTGCGAGATATGACCTGGCCATCATGATCTATTACACCGAAGTGTCTGAAATACGGTGGTCTTCTTTGAAGGTATTGGCGTTGGTTGAATTCTCTGGAAATAGGTGAATAAGGTAGTCGAGTGTCTGCGTAACCCACTATATCTCCAGGTTGAGGCCTACTCTCTTGGAAAGACCTGCTGACATCTAGGAACCCTAGTTCATAGAGAAGATCACGTCCGTTTTCCCAAAGACCTCTTCCGAAGGAGCGGTTACGACTCCATCCATTCTCTCCTAGAATTACTGCAAGCATGAAGTGTTTTTCTATGAGATCAGCGATTTGATCGTGACCAATTCTTTCCATTGTTTATGAGGGAATCTTAATTTTATATCAGGTTCGTGTCAAATAAGCAGTTGAGTCTTGTTGAAGCCAGATAGCTTTGCTAGAATAAATATACACACATGGGTGATCACGGCGGATTTTATAAAGGCGATAAGAAGAAAAAGAAAAAGGAAATACTCGAGAGACAGGCGGGGGAGATAAATCGGATTTATGCGCCGCCACAGGTTGAAATTGTTGGTAAGAAGAAGAAAGACCGATATTAACTTCCAAAAATTTGTGTAGGGGTACATTTTAGGGCAGTTGGGGTTGCGGTATACGCAGCCGATGACAGATTATTCAAAAGGCAAATCTTCAAAAAAAAGAACTTGGGAGAAAATGGAAGTGGCCCGTAAGTGGAAAGCACTGGCGGCCGTTTTTATTGTGGTTTTTTTAGGGTTTTTTATCTTGAACGGGATATTACGCGCATTTACCTTTAAGAATCTGCTTACAAGTTCTAAATGGAATGGTAACTCGCCATTTGTGGCGGTGTTTTTTGGGAAAGTGCCGTCTTTGGTTGTTTTTAATAAAGAGCGGGAAAAGGTGGTGGTTTTGGAAATTCCAGCTGATGTTAGTTTGGGAGACGCGCCGAATCAGAGTTTGACCTTGGGAGAGGTTTACAAAGGCGAAGATGAGGTTAAGACTGTTAAGGCGCTGGAGCGACAAATCGGAATTAACATTTTGAGTTTTGCAACTTTTAAAGATGGGGCAGGGGCAAGCGGCAGCGATTTGGCAAGAGAAACATTTGGGAATTTGGGTTCTTTGAAAGGGGGTATTCGCGCCGGGTTGATTGGAGAAAGTGCGTTTTTCAAAAGGACAAATATTACTCGAATCGAGCTTTTAAGGTTGTGGTGGCAAGTAAATGGAATTGGTAAAAAAACTCCAGACACAATTGACGGTAGTCGCTTTACCAGCGAGGTGGCAGTTTCGGGCGGCAAGATAAGGGTTCTTGACCGCGAGTCTTTGCATAGAGAGCTGGATAAATACTTGGAAGTGAAGGATATAGCGGATAAAAAAATAAATCTGGAAGTGGTGAATTCTTCCGGTGTCGCGGGGCTGGGGCAAATCGTTGGCGAAATGGCAGCGGCGTGGGGTTTTAACGTGACCCGTATTACCAGCGGTGAGGCAACCATTGCCAAGTGTCAAATTACGGGTTTTGACAAAGGGCAAGATGCAGCAAATTATTTGGCAAACGTATTTGGCTGTGATATAGTTGGCAAATCAAACGGGGCTCAAGACAATAAAATTACTATAATCTTGGGTTCTAACGTTGCCGGGAAGTACTTTTAATGTTTGTAGCAATCGGAATAATCATTCTTTTTGCCTCCTTTATTGTTGCTCTATTTTCTTTGATTGCCGAACAGCGAAAGCAGGGCAAGCAGAGTTTTGAGGCAGACCCCCAAGCAGAAGCGGCACCGCCGCCTTTGAAAGTTAAAGAACCTTCTGTTGTTGTTGACGCGCCGAAAGTCGAGGAAGTTTCTAGTGAGCCGTTTCGGTGGGAGGCAGTAATAGGCGAAAACAACGCTCAAGACGAGGTAATAGCTCAAGATACGACTTACGTGGCAAAACCCGCAGGAGGAAAGCTTCAAGGCGAGATTTTACTCAGATCTTTAAACAAAAGGGGCTAGAAATTATTCTTCGCTGTCGTAGTACGATATTTGTGAGGCTTGGAACGACGGTTGGTTGGTAAAGCGGGAAGAGCGGAAAGTTTCCCTGATAAAAATTGTTAAGCTTTTGGCGGTGATGGCCTTAACGTAGGCTTCATACTCGTTGCCGCCGGCGATAAAAGCGATTAGCTTGTGGGCCACGTCGTCTGGAAGTGCGCCCAAATAAACTCCTTCTAAGGTCGTTATGGAAACAGAATGATTCTTGGGTTTAATGTTTAGTTTTTCACCGAAATTTAAAACTGCCAGAACGTTTGGCGGGGCCAGATTTAAAAGATTGATGACTTTAGTTTTGCCGGGTTCTGATAGAAAAAGGTTAGAAAGATTTGAGCTGAAACTCGACAATTTGCGTTCGAGGCCGTCGGTACGGGTGGTGTCGGCCTGAGAGATTTTATCGAAATTTTTGCGGGCGATTATGTTGTAAGGATCAAGTTCTAAAACCTTTTTATAAACTTTTTGGGCTTTTGCCATTTCGCCGGTGCAAACCATGGCGCGGGCCAGCCTGTTTAGGGCTTCGACGTTGTCTTTATTGATTTTTAGGATCTTTTCGTTGATGGCAACTGCTTCTTGCCAGTTGGAGGAGAGTGCGGCTTGGGTGGCTAATTCGACTAAACCGTCAAAGTCTGTAACTGTTTGCCAGTTAAGCTTTTGCGTTTGGGTCATGCAAACTAAATTAGATGAGTTAAGCTCTGGCGTCAATGGGTCAAAATTTTGAAACGACTTATTTAGGCTTTGCGCAAATACTTTGCTCATGAGGAATTTCAAACTTATGGGAATTAAGATATAATTTTGATCTATGTCAGGTCATAGTAAGTGGTCTCAAATTAAGCGGCAGAAGGGCGTGGCGGATGTGAAGCGCGGGGCGACTTTTACCAAGGTGGCCAACGCCATAACGGTTGCCGTGCGTGAAGGTGGCGGCGGAGATCCGGTTTCTAACTTTAAACTGCGTCTGATTATGGACCAGGCCAGAGCCGTTAATATGCCCAAGGATAACATTCAAAGGGCGATTGATAGGGGGCTTGGGAAAGGCACAGAAGGTGTTCAGCTTGATTCGGTTACTTATGAAGGATACGGTCCGGGTAAAGTGGCTTTAATTATCGAAGCGGTGACCGATAACAAAAATCGAACAACACCGGAAGTAAAAAATACGCTGGAGCGATCCGGCGGCAGTTTTGTGACGCCGGGAACGGTTTCTTGGATGTTTGCTGATTGCGGACTAATCACTGTTCCTAAAAACGGTAAAAGTTTCGACGAACTTTTCGAAGCGGCAGTAGAAGCGGGAGCAGACGACGTTGAAGACAGCGGAGACGCCATCGAAGTCTATACCAAGCCGCATGAGCTGGACATGGTTAAAAACGTTCTTAGCGAGAAGGGTTTGCCGGTTCAGTCAGCCGAGCTTGCTAAACGGGCTACGACTACTGTTGAGGTACAAAGCGAGGAAGTTGCCCAAAAGATTTTTGATTTGATGGATAAATTAGAAGGGTTAGATGACGTGCAAAAGGTCTGGAGCAATTTCGATATCATTCAGCCCTGACATTTTTAGTTATTCTTGCAACCAAAAGGTTAAAAAAGTATTATATGCGGGATGGGCCCTGGAAATTAATTCGGGGTCCTTAAGCTTTGTTATGGAGACTAATACTATTGAATCTAGATATCCATTGAATTTCCGCGAGGGAGACGCTAAAGCCTTGGGTGAGCATTTGAGGCACAGGGATTCTGTAGAGCTGGTGGGTGCAAAGCGAGTCGGAATTTCTAATTTTTTGCGATTTTTTCTTTACCATCCCGGCGTTGTTTCTAAATACATAAACCATGGTGAAAAGCATTTGTTTGTGCCGGTTGATTTAAACGATCTGGTAGAGGCGGAAATTTTTCCTTTTTGGATACTGACTTTTAAACGTTTGGTAGACGTGGCCGAAAAACAGAATTTGGGTGCAAAGGTAGAAAAAGAGTTGTCGAACTTATTTTTGGATGCGATTCAGTCGCGTGAGGTATTTTTGACGGTTGATAATCTGCGAAAAGGACTTCTGAAGCTGATTGAGGCGGGCATTTTGCCGACTATCTTTTTCTTAAGATTTGACAGAATCGAGTCGGTTGTTAACCATGTGTTTTTTGCAAACCTGGTGGGTTTAAAAGAGGCTTGCGTCCAAAAAATGGCTTACGTTTTTACCAGTTTTCGAGCGCTTGACGAGATTGCGCCCAACGTTTTTTCCCGGAAACTGCTTTCTGTTTTTTCTTATCCAATGTTTATTAAGCCGGCGAGACCCCAGGATACGGGGGTCATTTTTGAAAATTTTGAGGCCAATTATAAATTTGATGCGCCAAGTGATCTTAAGGGGAGACTGATTGAGATTTGCGGCGGCCATATTCAATATTTACAGCTTTGCCTGATTGTTCTGAACCAGAAAACTCGCGAAGGCGGTGTGGATTTTGGCAAGGTGCTCAATGTTCTAACTGCCGATGAACGCATTAATTTACAGTCAGAAGAAATTTGGGAAAGTTTGACCGAGACAGAACAGCAAACGCTTCTTTCCATTCATCAAAGTCATCAGGTTACGTCTGTCCAGAAAGAATCGGCGGCATATCTATGGAATACCGGTTTGGTCTTTGAAAAAGAAAAGAAAGTCTATATTTTCAGCCCGCTTTTTGAGTTTTATTTGGCAAACCATCCTGATAAAAAGGTAGAAGCGGGTAAGACCGATCTGACCAAAAAGGAAAATAAGCTTTTTCAGATGCTTCTTGCTAACCGTGATCAGGTTTGTGAGAGGGAAAAGATTATCGAAACGGTTTGGCCGGAGGTTAGTGAACTTGGGGTTTCGGATTGGACGATTGATAGGCTGGTAGCCCGGCTGCGTACAAAATTAAAGAACCAGAAAAGCGAATATTCGGTGGTGACGGTGAAAACGAGGGGTTACAAATTAACGGGTTAATTTGCGGTCCTCGTTCTGCAATGCAGAACTGCGGGCCTAAAGCTTACTGTGTAAGTTTGCGCCCTTCGGTCTAAAATTAACTTAATCAATGGCACCAGAATCTTCTGCAAGTGGCGATTCACGAATTGAAAATCTGAAGAATTCGTTGATAGTTATTTTCTCGCCTTATCTTCCCCGTTTGGTAGTTATTGATTTGAGGCAAAGCGAGGAATCAGGGGCCATAATAAGAGGACTTGATGTCCGTGATATCGTGCCAGCGGATTTGTGTCAGGACATTAGTTCTGTTGCTGGTAATGGGGGAGGGGATTTGGTGTCGCTGACGGCGAGAGTTTTAACTTCGGTGGTAAAATTTTTGAACGGAGAAAGACCAGAGCTTTCCAGAGTTTTGCATTTTGAGACTTATGTTCATCCAGATCCGGAGAGCTTCTTCTCATCGGGGGAGGAGGAAGGGATTGATTTGAGAGCATTAATTGCTGAGCGCTCAGATATCAAAATTTTGAATGAGGAGATAGCGAGGATTTTACGGGAGGAGAAAAAAAGGATGATTCGTGGAGGAGACGATTTCAGAACGTTATGGGAAAGAAAAAAGGAATGAGGTTCTTTGCTAAAGCTTGTTTGGCTAGCCTCAAATAGGCTAAAATTAACCAGTTAATCCAGATTCATCGGAAATTCGTAGCCCCATTTTTTGAAGCCTAAAGCTTAGCGGGTCAATAGGACTACCATTCCGGCTTCACCATTAGTTCCGATGTGAATGCGTATTTCGGTGCCGTTTGAATTCCAATATCCGTGGACCATATCGTTTTGCGATAATTCTCCCCAGACGGTGTCGGGCGGAATTTTAAAAACTTTTCCAGCAAGAGCAGCGAGTGAATTTTTATCCAGTTTCAGCCTGGCTTTACCGGAGGCATCTCTTTCTAGAAATTGTTCAGGATCTCCAGATTGCGGTAATGCGTCGGGGTTGATCTTGGCCGTAAGAGATATCTCATTTTGTCCAAGGCGAACGTTTATTGCTTGCGTATTTAATCCCGAGTCGGTTTCGAAGGTATAAAATCCACCTTCATTTTTTGTCCAGCGCCCATTTTTAGCCAGATCAGGATTAATAAAATCCACGCTTTGGCTGATGGCCTGGGTTTCTTTTATAGTTAGGGCTGGAGCGAGTGTAGCTGACGCGGTGGGTTCGGAGGTTGTTCTCTGCGCCTGAGCTGAAGCTTGGTTATCCTGAGGTGCACACCCAACGATGATGGCACCTAGAGGAACTACTGTTCCTATAAAAAGGACCCCCGTAGTGAGGGGGTCGCGAACTCGGCGGTTAAGCCAAGACATAGGGCTTTCTATACGCATTAATGGGGGAATTGTAATAAGTCTATAGGGTATTTGTCAAATATCGGGGTTAGTCTAAATCTAACCTGAATTCGTAGCCCCATTTGGAAAAGCCGAGGCTCTCGTAAAATTTGTGAGATTCTTGACGGTCCATGCCCGACGTGAAGATCATTTTGTAACAGTTTTTATTTTTGGCTATCTCTATAATTTTTTTGAAAAATTCTGTACCGTAACCTTTACCACGTTCGTTTTCGTCTGTGACCAAGCCTTCTAATAGGGCATAAGGTTTGGCGCGTATGGCGACTTCAACGAAATAAATAGTGGCCGTGCCCACGATTTTACCATTTATTTTGGCAACTAAAACTTGACAGGCGGGGTTGGTCAGCTGTGTCTCAAGCGCTTTGCGACTGTTTGGGGGGGGGTTGGCTACACGGTAAATTTGAGCCTGCAGGACTAAAATCGCGTCGATATCTTCGGGTTTTGCCAAGTCTATTTCCATAGGACCATTTTAACCTGTAGCTTTAAATAAACCAAGTAACTTGCTAAAATTTAGCCAGAGTGAAGCTATACGAATTCGAGGGGCATAAGGTCCTTGCCTCTGCCGGGATTAATAGCCCGGTTTTTATTGTTTGTGAGAGTCTGGCGCAGGTAAAAGCCGCCCGGATAAAACTGAAATTCCCAGTGGTTGCCAAAGTGCAGGTGCTTTCCGGCGGCCGGGGAAAGGCCGGAGGGGTGCGTGTTTGTAGCCGCGAAGCTCAGCTTTTGGAATTTGCCCAAGAGTTTTTGGGAAAGGATTTCAATGGAGAAAAAGTTAAATATATCGTGCTTGCACAAAAGGTCGGTTTTGAGGCTGAATACTACATTTCCATTACATATGATACGGTTTTGAGGAAACCTTTTGTGATGTTTTCCGAAAAAGGGGGAATGGAAATAGAAGAAGTCGCGCGGGAGGATCCGGATAGCATTTTAAAAATTTATATTGACTCTACTGACGGCCCGGCAAAAGGAGATTTTAAGAAGTTCCCTGTACCTTTGGATTTTATGCAGAAACTTTGGGAAGCATTTTCCAAGAACGATTGTCGTTTGCTTGAAATTAATCCTTTAGCCAAAACCGCCGACGGAAAATTCCTGGCTTTGGACGCCAAAGTAATTTTGGATGATAACGGGCTTGCTCGGCACGAAGAATTTGATTTTATTGCCAAAGGGGCAATTTCGGCTGAACCTGCTGAGAGGGAATTGGCGGCCAAGAAAATTGATGAGGGTGATTACCGCGGTTCGGCCGGATCGGCGTTTTTGGATCTGGACGGGGATATTGCGATTTTGGCTTCCGGTGGTGGAGCATCGCTTCTGGTTATGGATTCGGTAGTTGCTGGAGGGGGAACGCCCGCAAACTATACGGAATACTCCGGAAATCCTTCTCGCGAAAAGGTCGAAAGGCTTACCAAGATAGCCCTTTCGCGTCCAGGCCTTTGCGGCTGTCTGGTTGCCGGGGCAGTTGCCAACTTTACCGATATTTACGAAACGCTTTCGGGTTTTGCCGACGGATTAAAAAGTGTCAAGCCGAAAGTTTCTTATCCAATTGTGATTCGCCGCGGGGGACCAAGACAACAGGAAGCATATAAAATGCTGGAGGTACTCGCTAAAAGAGAGGGGTTTGATATCCATTTATTTGGACCGGAGACACCGATTTCGGTGGCGGCAAAAGAAATGGTTAAATTGTCGGAACAATTTAAAAGTAAAAATGCAAAAGTCAAAAGTACAAGTCAAAAGTAATCAATTATGGCTATTTTGATCAACCGACAAACAAGAGTTTTGATTCAGGGAATAACTGGCAAATCCGGGACGCAGGCGGCTTCGGAGCTTTTAGATTACGAAACAAAGCTAGTTGCCGGTGTGACACCTGGTAAGGGCGGGGAAGAGGTCGATACGGTACCCGTTTTTAACAGCATTGCCGAGGCGACTGCTGCCGTTGGGCCCGTTGATGTTTCGATGGTTTATGTGCCGCCGCTTTTGGCCAAAGCAGCGATAATGGAAGCGATTGAGGCCGGAATTCCACTGGTGCACATTTTTGTGGAGAAAATGCCGATTCTTGACGTGGCCCAGCTTTTGGCCCGCGCCAACAAAAAGGGGATACGTGTTTTAGGGCCGGCATCTGTCGGCGCGATTTCGCCGGGCGAAGCCAAAATCGGTTCGATTGGCGGGCCAAACCCCAGCGCGGTTTTTAGTAAAGGACAGGTGGGAGTTATTTCCAAATCCGGGGGAATGTGCTCGGAGCTAGCCATGCTTATTACAAACGCCGGTTTTGGGCAGTCGACGGTGGTAGGAGTGGGTGGAGATCTTTTGACGGGAACGAGTTTTGCCGATTTGCTTTTGGAGTTTCAAGAAGACCCGGCGACCAAAGTGGTGGTGGCGTTTGGCGAAGTGGGTGGATCTAGCGAAATTGAAGCGGCAAGGCTTATCAAAGAGGGTAAATTTACTAAACCTTTTATTGTATTTTTAGCCGGTAAATTTGCCGAGAGTCTGCCAAAGGACACGGCGCTTGGTCATGCCGGAGCCATTGTCGGTTTAGAAGCGAACATGGAAGAAAAGATAAAAGCGCTGCGCAGTGCCGGAGCCATTGTCGCTGCTAATTTTGAAGACATCCCAATGCTGATTAAAAAGGCGATTTGAGCTATACTTCTATATATGCCGAAAGCATACCGTACTGCGATTACTACTCATGTGGACGGGAAGCCCCACGTGTATGGTTATGATTTAACAAAGCTTGCCGGGAAAAATTCTTTTACTTCTACAATTTATTTAGTTTTGAAGGGGGAGTTGCCGGACGAAAAAGCCGAGAAGATGCTAGATGCAATTCTTACGATTTCTATTGATCACGGAGTGGAGCCGGCTTCGGTTGTGGCGGCGAGGAACATTTATTCCGGTGGTAGTCCGGTGCAAGCGGCAGTGGCCGGTGGAATACTGGCGTTTGGCGAATATCATGGCGGGGCGATTGAGGCCGCGATGGAGAACTTTGCTGTTTACCAAGACAGGGGCCCAGAGGCGCTGATAGCCGATTTTAAGGCCAAAGACAAGCGGGTAGCTGGCTTTGGACACAAGCTTTACGACCAGGACCCTAGAAGCGTGAGGCTGATTGAGCTTGCCACCGAGCTCGGATTTGCCGGTAAATACGTAGAGTTGGCGCAAGGGGTAGAGGCGGAATTTGCCAAAGCAGAGAAGAAATTACCCTTAAACATCGATGGCATAATGGCTGCGCTGCTACTGGAAATGGGTTTTGACCCAAAAGTGGGGAAGGGGATTTTTATTATCGCCAGAGTTCCGGGTTTGGTGGCGCATGTGGTTGAAGAAGCAACGCGCGAAAAGCCGGTGAGAAGACTTTCCGAAGAAGACGTGGAATACGATGGCCCACCGCCGAAGGCGGAATGATAAATGTCAAATAAGTACCAAAATTCTTCATTAATTCATT
>OBEQ011457519.1_pt1 | contig 11604 bp, 9 predicted proteins | sample 1670901 | NCBI WGS metagenome assembly OBEQ01 (sample SAMEA104232315, study PRJEB22302) | groundwater metagenome | biome: forest; feature: aquifer; material: groundwater | place: USA | collected 2011-08-07 | depth 5.4 m | reverse complement strand
GATGTTGTCGGTCAATCCGTAGAGCTTGGCTTCGTCCTCGGTTTTGAATTCGTGGACGTTCGCTTCGATCTCGGTGTTGCCGAGTTCGCCCATGACTTTCCATGTGTGGTAACCGCCGACGATAACGTAGCCGTCTTTCACTTTCATACCCGGCCACGTGCAGACTTGGATCGGCTTTGTCTGGCCGAACTTGGTGATCGCTTTCTTGAGCGACGCAAATTGGCGTGCGTTCATCTCGTTGGGATTCCAAGAGTTCGGAACGCATTCCTTAATTTTCACCGTTTTAATTTGTGTAGTTTGTTTTGTCATAGGGTTACGATCATGTACTCGATGTTGTCTGTCTGGCCTCGACCTCCGGCGTTCGATACCGACCACTTATGATCGAGCATCTGCACTTCCGCTTTACGATGCTTCTGCACCATCGCCAGCAGTTTTTCCGGCTTCACTCCCACGTCCTCTTTGTTCTGGCCGAGGGAGATGACCCATTGCGGAATGTGCTTTGCCGACTCAAACATCCGTTCTAGAAACTCGTCGGCATCGTTGTTGGAGAAGTCGCTCGGTTTGTTGTTGAGTTTTTTTCCGGCGAGGATGTTATCCAAGATCCCATACTCAACTTCGTAGGAAGAAGAGCCAGGATAAGGAGGATCAAAATAAACAACATCACCAGTAACTTTCTTGAGAAAGTCGAACACGTCTTTTTGGTGTATTTCATTGTCTTGATGGTTATCAAAAACGCCATGATTAATTTCGTCTTTTAATTTTTGCAAAGTCATCATCGGGTTTTGGATCATGCGGAGGTTTTTCGGTGCATGAGACTTGGACCGGAGTGGCCACTCCCATTTGCGAGCTTCAAGGTCTAGCGTGTCTCTGGTGTGCGTGAATTTTCCAAATTGTCGGCAGGATAAAATAAACTTGATGAGGAGATGCAGGAGAAGGTGTCGTTTGGTTTCGTTCTCGACGGCTCGTGCGTTCACGATTGCGGTGTCGAGGAAGTCTGCGATCTTGGTGGTGAACACTTTCGGGCAGTAATTCTTGCGAATAAAGCCATCGTGCTTGGCTTTGAGGAAGAGTCTCGCTAAGTCCTCGGTCTCAATCTTTACGCTGTTGTTTGCGATCAGGGCCCGGCCGATGATTACCGATCGGAATGCGATGTCGTTGGCGATGACTTTGTATCCTTTTGCTTTTGCGTAGAGACTTACTGATCCACCGCCAAGAAAAGCGTCTATAAAAACTCCCTCGGTCTTTTTTATCGGCTTAAAAATATACTTGACCAGCTTTCGCTTGCCGCCGAAGTAACTTGGTAATGATTGAAATTTGCTAAACATAAATAATTATTTGTTCCAGCTCTCTGACACCCCCTCATCCGCTGTGAAATTTTTTTATGTACACAAGACCCGTGAGTCCCGTGCAGTGTGAGGTCGATCACAGCTAGTGGATGCTCGACCGAGAGGTATCAGGGAGCTGGAAACAATCGGACAACGAAAAAGGGCTCGTGATCTTTCGCAATTAAGCGATTGATCACGAGCCCTTGAACTCGGAATCCCTTTCAGGAATGCCCCTTGAGGCATTAAGTTATTCGATTGTGAATTTATTATATCACTACGAACATTTTATTCGCAAGAGGGGTGCGAATATGCACACTGTGCATAAGTCTAGTCAGTCTGGAATTTATTCATTATCTCCAAGTATTTTTTCTGCAGTTCCGGATTCACCCAGCTGGCGTTGAGAGGCATAATTGATCCCTTTTCCAGCACGTTGGTACAGCTGTCGAAGTAGAAACCATCCGGTGTGGCGACAAAAAGCCATGCGAGCTTCCATCGCTCGTGTATCTTTTCGGCGGTCTTGAGAATTTCCTCGGCATTCATTCTTGTCCTGAATTTAACCTCTACCAAAAAGACCTGTTTTTGGTTATGCGAAATGAGGGCAAAGTCCGGAGTGTTGCGGATCGCATCGAGGACTTCTTTATGCTCTACCGATCGTGCAAATTGTGCTATCTCCGGCACGGTTGATTCGTATCCAAAAGGTATGACCGTAAACTCGGCCGCTTCCCGAAACATTTGGTCAAAAATGATCTCTCCGATTTTTCCTTTGATTAATTGAAATGTAAAATCTTTTTGCATGACCATTGTTTAAGATTGGTTTGAGTTCTTTTGGAACTTTCTGAGGTGACGTTGGGTGTAAAAAATACTAGCTATCACAAAAAACAGAGTCACTGCGTAGACCACCAAGAAATACTCCGCCCAACCCAGTACGGCAAAGACCACACCGAGAGCTATGCTCGCAAGACCGATCTTAATAAATACCAAAGCACCGAATCTGTTGGCTTCGTCCCACAGGGATTGGCTGGACATGGAGAGTCGGGTTCTAAAACCAGCCCAAGGGTTTATTTTTTTGGGAGGATAGAACTTAAAAAATACCCCCACTAAAAGCAGGACTAAACCTACGAGTATTAACATAAAAAAGTCTGTCATGGGCTCATTATACCACAAAGTCGGGTTTTAGGGCGAAAAAGTCTTGTTTTAGGGGCATTTCTGGTTACCCACAGGCTAGGGACTTGTATTTACTCATATAATCCCATATAATCACATATATAACGTATATGAATAAATCTATGGACGACATTACGCAAAAGTTCGATCTCAGGATCAAAAATCCTGAACCACATATCGTCGCTCTCTTGGCCGAGATCGATGGTATTCGAGGTGAGTTTAAGTCAGGTCTTAGGATGACGCCACAGGCGATCACCAGCTTGAAGCAGTCCGTGCTTATTACTTCTGCCGGTGCTTCCACTCGTATCGAGGGTGCGAAGCTCACCGACGAGGAGGTTGAGAAAGTCATGCAGGGTCTTGCGGTCTCAAAGTTTGCCGATCGAGATTCGCAGGAAGTGCAGGGCTATCTTGAGGTGCTTCAGAATGTGTTCGATGCGTTCCAGACTCTGCCACTTCGGGAGAGCGTGATCACGTCACTTCACAATCAGCTTCTTAAGTATTCTCACAAAGATGATACGCATCGTGGCGGTTACAAAAAGAAAGAGAATACAGTCGGTGTACTTGGACCCGATGGTCAGGTCGCCAAGATTATGTTCGAAACCACACCGGCATTTCTTACTGCAAAGGAAATGCAGGAACTTGTTGATTGGACTTCTGATGCGTTTGAGAAGAATCGTTTTCATCCTCTCCTTATCATCTCCAATTTCGTTGTCGAGTTTTTGAAAATCCACCCATTTGAAGACGGTAATGGGCGTCTTTCCCGTGTGCTTACAAACCTTTTGCTACTTCGATCCGGATACCAGTTCGTTCAATACGTTTCTCACGAGCAAATCGTTGAACGTCGCAAGGACGAATACTATCTGGCACTCCGCAAGTCTCAGGAAACATTCAGAACGGATTACGACACCATTGCGCCGTGGCTTAATTTCTTTTTGTCAGTCGTGAAAGAGCAAGCAACCAAGGCTCTCTCATATCTGCAGGACGAAAAAGTCGAAGACACCCTTTCTCCCAAGCAATACGAGGTGTGGAAATATCTCTCATCGGTCGGCGAGGCCGCACCGGGAGATATCGCCAAGGCTACCGGCATTGTCGGTGTTACGGTAAGTCAGGCATTGGAACGGCTGATCGAGCTCGGACTGGTCAAGCGAGTCGGACGTGGCCGAGGCACGAGGTACGTCAAATTATAAATTAACCAAACTATGGAAATCGCTTATGAAAAACGTTGAACACAAAAATGATGACGGAAAACGATATCTCAAGAAATATGAGATTGTTGAGACTGATGTCGAGCTTCCGATTCAGGGTCAGGTTCGTGATCCGGAAGACCTCTACAAATTTCTCAAAGACTTGGAAGACGAAAGCGTTTCCAAAGTAATTGGAATCTACCTCGACGACAGAAACCTGTTCCTTGGGCATCAGGTCTTTCTTGGTTCCTCCCCCAAGAACCTCGACACGCAAATGCTCTGGCATTATTTCTCACTATTCCTTGCGAAGAAGTTCATGATCCTGATCAATCATCCCGGCTCTACTGATCCGACTCCGGATGAGGCCGACAAGAAACTTATGCGAGCACTGCAAGCAGACTCGCAGGTTTTGTCGTTCAAGCCATTCTTTGAAGACTTTATTATCGTTGCGAAGAAGTCGTACTTCAGCATGGCCACTAACGATGGCACAGCATGCCGATGCGGTCATCAGGAATATATTCCAGCAGAATAAATCAATTATGAAATCCCACTTTTACTACAAAGATAAAAAGCAAGTCGTACCCGTCTTAGACGAGGAAAAAAACAAGCTGGCAAAAAAGAAACTTGCTGATCTCCTTAAGAACAAAAAGGAGTTAATACCTGACCACTTTATTGAGAGATGGTCGGAAGTTGCTTTGTATAACCCAGGTGGTGATGTTGAAAAAGCCAATGCCATTTTAATTAATCCGGAAGACGGGGCTTACGATCTATCCAATCCACTCAATGAGATGACAGGAAAAGAGTGGGTAAAGTTTAGTTGTAGCTGGTTTATTTTCAATGCTTTGCAAAAAGATTTGAAAGAAGAGAGAGAAATTTCCCCAGACACCGAAGATCATCCTGCAACATTCTCACCGACGATGATTGAGGGCTTTATAAACTTCTTTACTAAAAAAGGAGAAGCTGTTTTGGACCCGTTTTGTGGGATTGGAAGTACGATGGTCGCTTGCAAGAGAACGGGACGAGTCGGATACGGAATCGAGCTCAACAAAAAATACTACGATCTATCTCTCAAGCGGACTCCAGAATTCAAGAAGACTATTTTTAACGAAAATGCGGCAAACATTAAGAAATTAAATTTACCTAAAATTGCTTTTTCAATATCTTCACCACCGTATTGGGATGTGTTGAACAGAAGCACAAAAGATTTCAAAAAAGACAGGACTAAGGACGGTCTCGATGTTAATTATTCGGAAGCTAAGGACGACTTGGGTAACATCGCCGACTACGATCTCTTTTTGGAGAAATTAGCGGATATATACTTCGATGTTTTTGATCTACTTAAAGATGGAGGTTACCTCGTGGTGATCGTGAAGAATATAAAGAAAGAAGGTAAAATGTATCCATTGGCATGGGACTTGGCACGACTTCTTTCAAAGAAGTATGTGCTTAAAGACGAGAAGCTCTGGATACAGGATAAGGTCGGCCTTGCACCTTACGGATACCCCTCAGCTTGGGCAAGCAATATCTTGCACCATTACTGTTTAGTATTCCAAAAGAAATAATATGTCATTAACCATTTCACAAATCGTAAAGAACCTTGTCGACGTAAACGATATCAAGCACGATCGTCAGTATTCGCGCGTCGCAAAGCTTCACAAGTATTGGTCGAGAAAACCTTGGTTTGTTGTCGATCAATACATTGAAAAATACTCCAAAAAGGATCATGTCGTTTTGGACCCGTTTTGTGGTAGTGGAATTATAGGATTGCAGTCAGTCTTGGCCGATAGAAACTTTATCGGTTACGATCTGAATCCTTTCGCTGTGTTCTTGGCAAAAAACTCTATGGATGTGAGTTATGACTCGGTCTCTTTCGAGGACGAGTTCTCGGTAATCGAGCAAGCTGTTCGGGAAAAAATAATGCCGCTCTACACGACGAAAGACAAATATATTTTGTACACCATTCTTGGAAAGAAAAACAGCAAGGACTATAACGCTGTCATCGCCGACAGTAGTTTCCGTAACAAACAAAAAGTTAGTCTCTCTCAAGAAGAGCTAGAGCCGACTGTTAAGTTTCCTAAAAGCTTGAAGTATCCGGATATGGACTTTCCGGAGAAATTCTATAAGGATCGCTTCTCTTACAAAGGCGTGAAGCGAGTATCAGATATGTTCACAAAGAGGAATCTCTTTGCTCTAGCAACGCTTCATACCGCCATTAAAGAGTTGCCTCTAAAAAACAGAGACTTATTCATGCTTGCTTTCACAAACACGCTATTGCATGTGAGCAAATTGAAAGCGGAAAATGTCCGCCCTCTTGGTGTAAATAACTTTTGGATTCCGGACGACTTTATCGAAGAGAATGTGTGGTGGAGATTTGTTGACCGTGTCGACAATGTAAAAATGGCAAAGGTTGTGATCTCAGAGAAAGCTTCTCGGAACAAGGTCTCTAAACCCTCATCAAAGATTTACAACAAGTCATCGCTGAAGATGACGGAAATAAAACCGTCTAGCGTGGATTATTTGATTACCGATCCTCCATACGGTGACACGATCCAATATTCAGAACTTTCGTATATCTGGAATTGCTGGCTTGAGAAAGCATTCGAGATTGAGGACGAGGTCATTATAAATCCTGTTCAGAAAAAAGGAGTAAACGAATATTATGATCAGCTTACCGCCTTTATTGGCGAAGCAAAAAGAGTGCTCAAAAAAGATGCTTATTTCACCCTTGCTTTCCACAACAAAGATTTGAAAATTTGGATCAGTCTTGCCGAACTTATACGGGATCACGGCATGGAGTTGGTGGATATTTCCTCTTACGACACATTCGGCAGTCCATACAACAAAAATTGGGCTAAGTTTTCGCCTAAGTCCGACTTCTATGTGACCTTTGTAAATTCTCAAAAGAAAGCACCGGCAACGAATAAAAAAGCTATCTACCCCGACGACATTGCGGATGAGATCATCAAATGTCTAGGCAAGAACAATGACAAGCTCTTTAACTTGAATAAGGCATACGACCTTTTTGTGGGAGTCGTGATAAGCAAGATTTTTGATGGGTCTCAGGTTACCGAGCACGAACGATTAAGCATTGAGAATATCACGAATCTCTTTCAGGATGTTCCCCGAGAGGAGAAACGTGAACAAAAAAAGAAAGAGACTCAGCCAAGTTTATTTAAATTACAACACGTATAATTTTATGGAAATTTACACTAAAGATTTTTTCAATATATTCAAAGCTAACTTCGACTTCGAGATCGTCGAGACCGAAATGGGACCGGCTGTCAAAATGCCTGCGAAGGAAGCTTTTATCTACAGCAGTATCACCGGTGCTGGGTACTTTGAAAATCCAATCTATCCTTTTACTCCCAAGGGATTGATGAAGCTTTTCTATAATGCGTTTAACTACAAATTCGTATCGGGTATTTTTGACAACGGTGTCCTTAAAAACACGCCGTACATCTTGTCGCAAGCAAAGAAGTATTTGTTTGAGGGCGATAAATATATCGTCCCGATTGAGTTTGAGTCGGAAGAGAAATTAGTCGATCTTCTCAAGACAAAGTTTGATCACATAAAAGACCGAGAAAACTACATCATTCAGCGTATCGAGACCAGTAAGCAAGGCAATGGGATGGAACCCTTTATGGAATACCTTGCCGGTGAATACTTCCGACATCTTGGCTTCATCGTAGAGAACCAAATACCTCTTGCTCATGCGATAGGCTCTCCGGACTTTGCCGGATATGGTCTGAGTGAGCTTATAACGAAAATAAGTAATTACGGGTATCTCCCAAGCACTGGTTTCCACATGATCGAGTTGGCGCTCATTAGAAACTTCAAAGAAGGGACAAAGGACGAGAGTGATCATGTCACGCACGACTTCATTGTCGGTGAGGCAAAAACCGGCAATCTCGTCATGACCAAACAGTTGGAAAAATATCTCAACACCGGATTGTTTGATCAAGGATTCGAGATCCATCCGGCAAAGGCAAAACCGTCAAAGGACTACTTCGGTTTGATCAGTTTAGATGACGATTTCAAAATAAAAATTACTCTCCCCGCAACAAAATACACGGCAGAAAATCCACTATCACGAGAAGAGTATACAGTCTGGCTTGGGAATTACATTAAATTTTATCTCATCTCGAATCTCACGAATGACGAGCTTAAGCAGTTCTACCTTGAGTCGAAAGGTGAAGAGATAAACAAGGAGTCGGACCTTGTTAGTTTCGTCTTGGAGTTGGAGACGGAAGCGATTCTAGAGAAGATTAAATCCCTATAACTATATGGCATACTCCAGCGACGAAATCATAAAAAGAGAAATCCTAGACACACTTGGTCACGAGACCAACGGGATTAAACTTCGCATCTTTCCTCAAAGCAGTAATGAGGATCAAAAGCCCTTTTCAGAGGGTGGTCTTACTTTTGGATTCGAAGGTGTCTCTTACGGGTCATGCGACGCCGCTTGGTATGTAGACGAGCAATGGATTGATGGACTCAACGGTAAAGAAATAAACAAGAAGCCAGTAATTGCTCTAGAAGGGACTGATGCGCTAAGTAGAAACTCGGCCGGTAATGCGCTCTATCAGAGATTTCACCATGCTCTCGGTGGTGTAAAGAATGGCATTGTCGGTGTTTATTATTTGAAAAAAGGTACGCAGAAAATCCAGCCAGACCTCTATGGCATGGCCTACTTTGCATCTAAGGTTGAGAAAGGAAAATATTTAATTACAGACGATCTTTCTGTCGTCAAAGACTTGCTGGAGTGCTATCACGATCCAGTGGCATTTTCCGCTTACGTTGATGCTTATCTGGAAAAGATGCACGAGCTTTTTATAACCAAATTCAACGCCGCTTACGGTGGAGATTGGGAGAAGTTTGCCGAGCAACGATCGACAATCATACAAAACGGATATGTCATTAAGTATGCCGGTCGCATGCGTAGAAATTTCACTGACGGATCGCAACGTGCAGGACACATCGCTGTTGGAGAAATGTTTTTAACAAAATATTACTTTTACGATAAAAAGTTTTATTACTTGTTCCCGAAAATGACGCACAAGGACTTGGAAGTCCTTGATCACAGCAAGACCACAGACAAAGAGTGGTTTCTTTTGCGAAACGAGCCCAATGTCGAAATAAAGACAATGGATGATATTTCCGGACTCGATAAGGAATGCCGAGATGCACTCTTGAGCATCCAAGATACTCCGCTGAAAGGTGACGCTATGCGTACTTTCAACAAATGCATGAAGACCATAGTCGAGGGCTTCAAGTCAGGTAAGTTGAAGCTCAAATAATCTTATGGACAAAGGCGCTCACTTCTACAAATGCGACTTCCAAGTTCACACTCCCCGAGATGCAAATTGGGACGGTGCGGAAGCCGCTACACCAGCAGAACGCAAAGCTTATGCAGAAGAGCTTATTCAGGCGTGTCGTGCAAAGGGTCTCAATGCGATTGCGATAACTGATCACCATGACTTTTGCATGTTCCCATATGTAAAAGCGGCCGCCGCATCCGAAGTTAATCTTATTGGTGAAGAAATCGCTAAAGAGGATCAGATTGTCGTCTTTCCTGGCATCGAGCTCACGCTTTCATCTCCACCCTGCCAAGCGATACTTTTGCTTGATGCAGATTTCGACGAGACAAAATTCGGGGACATTTTGACGACACTCACTATTGCGGCCACCGATCCGGCAAATAGCAAACTCGCAAGCGTTGAGTCTGTATCGCCGACATCGATCACTGGATTGAATGATCTCGAAGAGCGATTAAATCAGCACCCTTGGCTTAAAGGAAAATACATCATACTTCCGAACGTCACTACTGCAGGACACAAAACTCTTTTCCGTGACGGATTCGCAAAACACTACAAAGAGATGCGTTGTGTGGGTGGTTATGTCGATGGCGAGTATTCAAAGTCGAGCGATGGCTACAAAAATATCCTCGAGGGACGTCAGCAGAATAATGGATACAAACCAATTGCGGTCTTTCAAACTTCCGATAACCGCAAGCGTGATCATTCCGATCTTGGGTTACCTAGCACATACGTCAAATGGTCAGAGCCGACTGCAGAGGCACTCCGTCAGGCGTGCTTGGCCAGAGAATCCAGAGTCTCTTTGGTTGAACCTGAACTCCCGAATCTTTGGATCACATCCATCAGCGTCACAAACTCCAAGTTTCTTGGACAAGTTGGCTTTGATTTAAATCAGCAGTACAACGCCATCATTGGTGGTCGTGGTACGGGCAAGTCTACAATCCTTGAATATCTCCGATGGGGTCTTTGTGATCAGCCGGTAGAAAGTGAGGACATGGATATCGTGCAGACTAAACGCAAGAATTTGATTGACAACACTCTCCAGAAATTCGATGGTGAAGTGCATGTCGAGTTCCTACTCAATGATGTCCCTCATATCGTAAAGCGTAACTCAAAGAAGCAAGAAATCTTGCTTAAAATTGGTGACGGTGAATTCACTCCGGCCACCGAACAGCAAGTACGCAATTTGCTTCCGATCCAAGCGTACAGTCAGAAACAGCTTAGTAGTGTAGGTGTACGCATCGATGAGCTGAAGCGTTTCGTCGAGCTTCCGATCAAACAGGAACTCGATCAGATTCGTTCAGATGTGCGAGACACGGAAGCAAAGATGCGATCTGCTTATGGTGACTTAATCCGGATGAAAGAAATTGAGGCGGAAGTCGACAAAAACAATGTTGAGATAGCTTCATCGACCGAACAGCTGGGTAAACTTCGCAAAAGTCTTAAGGGGTTGTCAAAAGAAGATCAGGAGACTATCGATCAGAAGGCAAAATACGATAACGAAGAAGCGATCATTGAGGGTCTCAAAAACGAGCTCGAGACGACACAGGAACATGTCAGCGGTCTTGTTGAAGCATTGGAAAGTGAAAAGGTGGAAGAGGAAGAGGTCGAGCTTGAAAACAAAGCCCTGATCGGCCGAATTCAGAAAAAATATTCTTCTAAGTTTACAGAGATAGAGGCTGGTGTTACTGCACTCTCAAATCTCTTTAAGCCAGCATCACTTAAGGCTATCAATGACGAGATTAAAGAATGGGAAAAACTTAAGGCGGCATTTGATAAGAAATACGAGGCCGCAAAAGTAAAAGCTAAGGTTAACCAGCAACAGCTCGATCAGATACAGACTCTTGAGAAGCGTATCGCCGCACTCAAAAAACAGCAGACGGAAAAACGCAATGCACTTGCGGCTCTTGGTGATCCTGAAACTGCGTACAAAAAACTCCGCACGAAGTGGGACGGTTTGCACACTCAAAAGATCACGGCTCTTGAAAAGCAGTGTAAACAGTTCACCGCACTCTCTGGTGATCTCATTAAGGCGGAAATTACAAATAGTCTAGACACCAACGCCCTTACCCTAAAACTCAAGACAGCTTTTTCTGGCATGAATATCAACGAAGCGAAGCTGGAGAAAATCTGCCAATCTCTATTGAAAGCCAGCGATCCATTTGTTGAGTGGAATGGCATTCTTTCGGAACTTGAAAAGCTGGCACTTCACTCTACGGAGGGACCCGATGAAATGCCGGACACCCCGATTCTCAATAAGTGTAATTTTATCGATACCGAACGCACAAGAATTGCGACGAGCTTCGACTCTGCACGATGGCTCGATCTCTCTGTCACAGAGCTCGAATTTAATCCGAAGTTTTCTTATTGCACCAATAAAACGAAAAAAGATTATATCGGGTTCTCGGATGCATCAGCTGGCCAACAGGCTACAGCTTTACTTACCGTTCTTTTGAACCAACCCGGTGCGCCACTTATCATCGACCAGCCAGAGGACGATATCGACAGCAAAATGTTCAAAGATATTGTCCAGCAAGTCTGGAAAGCCAAGAGCAAACGCCAGCTTATTTTTGCCAGCCATAGTGCGAACTTTGTCGTCAACGGTGATGCCGAGCT
>OBEQ010017687.1_pt1 | contig 11604 bp, 10 predicted proteins | sample 1670901 | NCBI WGS metagenome assembly OBEQ01 (sample SAMEA104232315, study PRJEB22302) | groundwater metagenome | biome: forest; feature: aquifer; material: groundwater | place: USA | collected 2011-08-07 | depth 5.4 m | reverse complement strand
TGCGATGGGCCTGGGCCTCTACTTCGCCGAAGGCGAGGGCCCGAAATTCGAGCGGCCCTTACGCACCGAAGCCGATGTGGCGAAGCTGGCCGCACCTGATCCGAATATCGAACTGCGTTATGTGATGGATGCGGTCACGACAATCCGCAAGGCATTGGACGGTAGTGTGCCGTTGATCGGTTTTTCCGGCAGCCCATGGACGCTGGCCTGCTACATGGTCGAAGGTGGCGGCTCGGATGATTTCCGCACCGTCAAGACCATGCTTTATGACCGGCCCGATTTGATGCACCGAATTCTCGAAGTGAATGCAGCATCAGTCGCCAGTTATCTCAATGCACAGATCGAAGCCGGCGCACAGGCCGTGATGATTTTCGATTCCTGGGGTGGCGCATTGGCGGACGGCGCGTATCAGAAATTTTCGCTCGCCTACATGCAGCGCGTGATGTGGCAACTGAAACGCGAACACGACGGCCACCGGATTCCCTGCATTGCCTTCACCAAGGGTGGCGGTTTGTGGTTGGAACAGATTGCCGAGATTGGCTGCGATGCCATCGGTGTGGACTGGACCGTCAACCTGGGTCAGGCGCGCGCACGCGTGGGAGATCGCTGTGCGGTGCAGGGCAACCTCGACCCGATGAGTTTATTCGCCAGCCCGGCAGCCATCGCACAGGAAGTCAAGCGCACGCTCGACAGCTTTGGCGCACCGACGGCAGGCAGCGGCCATGTGTTCAACCTCGGCCACGGCATTTCGCAGCACACCCCGCCTGAGCATGTGTCGGTGCTGGTCGATACCGTGCATGCCTACAGCCGCGTTTTGCGCAAGCAATAAAAACCAACACCTTTATTTTTCCTGGCGCCTTGGCGGTTTGATGCTTTCAGCTCGATTCGGTCAGACGCGTCCACATACTTTCATCAGCCACCAGCGCACGCCGACGAAGAGGAAACGCCAATCGTGCAGAAATTCTGGTGGCTTGCCTTCGAACCAGTGACCGAGAAACTGGAAAATCCAGCCGATGATAAATAACGCCAGGCCTGCTTGCCACAATCCAGTGACAAAGGGTGCGGCGATCAAGAGCAGAACGGACAGCGCCACCAGTGGAATACCGATGGTGTGACAGAAGCGATTGGCTGGATTCTGGTGGCTTTTGGCGTAATCAGCGATCCAGCTTTCCCAGGGTTTACCGAAGAACATGGCGGCTCCTTTTGTAAAGAGGATGCTACCGGTATAGCACAAAGTGAAGGCGTGGCGGCTGCGAGTTTCGGGGTGGCGGAACCGCTTCATCGCGGCCCCGATCAATGGAAGATGGCGTCAGGCGCGCTTGACGTTGATCAGCGCCAGTTCGTGAATGCCCATCACGATAAACAAGGCTGCGACGAGATGGTTCACATGGTTGAATTCAATCCGTTTGCCAGCCGAAGTCAGACTGACCAGCATATTGAGCAGCGTACCACCCGCAGCAAAATCAACCCGACGCAGCGATTTGCAATTGACCGAGATCAGGTTGCGCTCGGTAGCAAAGGCCGTCAATTTGGACAGATCCATTTCCGCCTTGCCAAGCAGTTCACCGTTCAGCTTGAACTCTTCGGTTGGCGCTGCGGCCTGCTGCACGGTTTGTGCTGCGAGTACTGGCGTTTCCTGTGACAGGCGTAGATGTTTGGGGACGCCTTCCCAGGACGGCGGAGACACCTCAAAGGTGATGCAATAGTCGATGCTTTTTTCTTCGAATTCCGCTTGCTTGTCGAGCACACGATACATTTCGAGCAGCAACAACCAGGGCGCATCGGAAGGGTCGCGGCGGCCGGTCTCGATATTGGACAGCAAGACTGAAACAAATTGTTCCAGGCCACTGATGATCAGCGTGTGGCCGGCTTTCGCCAGGGTGGGCAGTGCTTTGAGCAAAAAGGCGCAGCCGGCACCGTTAACCCGTTTGACGTTGGTGAAATCGACCTTGATCTGGTTGCTGCGCTCGCTGGCTTTCTTGATTTGCTCCCACGATTTGACCACAGTTTCATCGAGAATCGGGGCAAAGAAAACCGCGCCGCCGCCATTGTTGGCGGCCCGTGTTTCGACGGCCGCAGCGGGGGCGAGCGCATCGTCGTTTTCCCAATCGGGGGGCGAGCTTTCAAATCGGCCGACGAAGTCGAGTGCAAGATTTTCAAACTCGGGCTTTTTGCCCAGCAACTGATACAGATCGAACAGCATCAACCAGGCTTGGCCAGTAGAATTGCCCAACTGGTCTTCGCGCACCGCCGAGGCCAGTGCATTGGCAGCGGAAATCCCCTGACCATTGGCGTAGAGAATCGCCACTTCTTCGATGATCGGGGCGGAATCGGAGGAGCTGATTTCCAGCGCCATCGCACCGATCGTGTCGCCCAGAATGATCGAGCTGGACATGTCCAGCGGCGGCAATGTCGGTGGGCCCTCGGTAGGGCGTGCCAGTGTGGGGGGGTTGGAAGGTTTGCCGGGCGCGGGCTTTGGCTTGGCGATCGGCGCTGTCTTGGTGGCAGGTTTGGCTGCGGGCTTGACCACCGGCTTTGCCGTTGCTGCGGTGCTGGCTGGCGGTGTGGTCGTGACCGGCTTAGGTGTGCCAACCTTGGGTGGCGACGATTTGCCAGGCAGGAAATCGAGCGACATTTCAGACTCGATTTGATCAATTTTTCTGGCAGTGGCCTTGGCTAATTCACGGTGTGCAGCGTCGTCGCGGGGCTTGGTCTGACGTACCGGAGCAGCCGTGCCGGTTGACGCAGGTTGTTTGGCGTCCGGCACAGGCTTGGCGCGACTTTTCTTGTCCTTGTCGTCTGGCTCTTTTTTGCCAAAGATCGAGGAAAACCCCACGGAACCACCCCTAAGAGAACAAAACGTCACTGACCTTGTATTCCAGCCTTCGCGGGCCAGTGTATCACGATGCCCGGCCAATGGCAGCACGGGCGTCAGGGCCTATGCGTTAGTAGCCGAGGTTCAGACGCAGGCCCAGGAAAACGCTGCGCGCACCCGCCGGCGCGACGTCTTTGAGAAAGGAAGTGTGGCTGCGAATCTCTTGGTTGAGCAGATTATGGGCACGCACAAACAGTTCCATCTGCTGCTGCCCGAGATACACGCGGCGGCTCAGGCTGGCGTTCAGGAGCGTATAGCCATCGGTTGGGAGCTCGTTGGCGGCGGCAATGCGCTGCTGTGCCAGTGCCCGCTGCAGATGAATACGCCCATCCCATGGCCCGGCTTGATACACCATGCACAGCGTGACGCGGGTGGGTGCCATGCGTGCCAGCGGTGCGCCGCTGGCGAGATCGTCACCGCGCAGGTGGTCGGCACCGAACTCCAGCGCGAGTTGCCGGCTGGTCTGCCAGATGAATGCGGTTTCGATACCGCTGATGCGAGCGCGGCCGGATTGGTAAGCGTAGATGGGTAGGCCCGAGCCCGGGTCGGTGGCCCCGGTCGCGTTGAGTGCGATGAAGTTGGCAAAGGTTTGGCGAAACACACCGATGCTGCCGGTCACTGCGCCAGAAGTTTTGCGCAAGGCCAGATCGATGCCGCGCGCTTTTTCCCTACCCAGGGCGAGATCGCCAATTTCAAACGTGCCGGTCGCGGCATGGGCGCCGTTGGCAAACAGCTCCTGATAATTGGGGGCGCGCTGGCTGGCGGAGAGATTGACGGTGAACACGTAGGCCGGGGCAAATTGATACTGCATGCCAACGCCGGTGCTGTGCGTGCCAAAGCTGCGTGATTGTGCGCTACCGAAATTCGGATGGGCTTGCGACGCAACGCGGCTGTGCTCCCAGCGTGAAGCGAGGCTGAATTTGAGCGGTGCAAGATTCAATTCTTCATAGAGGAAGGCCGCCTGATTGCGGTTATCGGTGGTCGGTAAAAAGGCTTCACTCCCGAGTGCGGAAAATCTGAACTGACGCTGCTCCAGGCCGAGCGCGCCTTGAATGTTGCCGATCGGTTGATGCACGAATTCAAGCCGGGTCTCATGGCCCTGATTCTTGAAGGTGGTGGCCGGAGTGCTGTCCTCGTATTCGGTATGGTTGTAATGGCTTTGCGCGAATTTGAATTTGATCGCCTTGATCCAGCGCGTGGTGTCCGCATTGCGCTGTTCGCCAGCGAGTTCGAAACGGCGTTGCTGCATGCCGATTTTCACACCGGGCTCCGCTACTGTGCCATAGCGCGTATCGAAGGTCGAATAGGCCAGGCCGGCATAGCCGTCGCTCCACACCAGACTGCTGCCGGCGGTGGCGCTGTGGGTGTCGCTGGCGCTATTGGGCAGGATGCCATGCGCTTCACTGGGTTGCGGGTCGGCCGCCTGTTTGCGGCGCGAGCGGGCATCGCCGGGGATGCGCAAATCCTCCTGACGACGGTTGACGCCATCCAGGTAAAACATGAGGCGGCCATCGCCGCCTTCCAGCCGCGTGGCTTGCGCCTGTGCGCGGGCGCTGCCGCCGGTGTCCAGCCCGAGCAAGCCCGTGAAACCGGAATAACCTTCGCTCGGAATCCGGTTATCCATCACATGCACCACCCCGCCGATACCCGCGCCACCGTAGAGCAAGGCGGCCGGGCCGCGCAGGATTTCGATGCGGTCGAGCAGCAGCGCTTCCAGTGCCACCGCATGATCGACCGAGGTGCCGGAGGCGTCGAACAGGCCGACGCCGTTCTGCACGATGCGCACGCGTTCGCCATCGAGGCCACGAATCACCGGGCGGCTGGCGTTGGGACCGTAGGCGGTTGAACTGACACCGGGTTCGCCGCTGAGCGTTTCGCCCAAGGTTGGCTGCATCCGGCTGCGCAGGCGCGTACCCGAGAGGACGCTGGCCGGTTGTGCGATTTCTGATGCGGCGCCCAGTGGTGTGGCGCTGACCACGAACGTAGGGAGCTCTTGCTCGGGCGTGGACTGGGCCCATAACAAACCAGGTAGGGCCGGGCCTGCCGTCAGCACGGCAAATAAAAATGCTTTCATGATCTCTCCTGAACAAAACAAGCACACCCGCCCGGTCTGCCAAGGCCGGGCGGGGCAACAAAAGTGGGGGCTCAGGAGAACGTGGGGGGTGCGCGCGCGGCGTAATGCTGCGGCGCTGGCAGAGTGCGGAAGCGGGCGGGAAGTAATGGCGACGTGCGCCGGCATTGCATCTGCAACTGCGTTTGCGGTAGCAGCAGATGCAATACGGTGGCCAGCGTCAGGTCATCGTAGGCGGCGCAATTGTGGTGTTCGCCACGGTGGATCGGGAAGGTGTCGTGATTGTCCTGGTCTGGTTGATCGTCACCGTCGTCATACACGAGCGCGTGATGGTGCTCCGGCAGGCCATGGGCAATTGCATGCCATTGCCCCAGCACCGGTGTGCCCAGCAGACAGAGCAGTAGAGTGGTCCATGCCAGCAGCGCGCGTGGACTGCGCGGTACCTTACGGGTTGTTCGCCGGGCGTACATCGGTGAGGCGATAGTAGATACCCATCGGATCGTCCGGCAGCACCAGTAATTTGCCGCGTAGGGCGATCGGTTCCATCGTGTAGGCAACCGCTTGCTTGCTGACGATTTCGATCATACCCTCGGGCCCGGCCGGCAGGCAAAAGGCACAGGTTTGCGGGCTGATGGTGAGGAGAAAATGTTTCTGCTTGCTGCCCGGTTCCAGCGGCATCATGAAACCCTGCACCAGGACTTCCTGCTGGTTGAGTGATTGGATCGCCGGCGTGTAAACCGGCACCATCCGATCACCCTTGCGCTTCATCGTGACATCGCCCAGCACTTTCCACGATAACGCGCCTTTGGTCTCGGGCAGGGGTTGCGTTGGTGTGATGTGTGTGCCCGGTACCGGTGAGGACAAGGTAGCGCGGCCCGGTGTTTGCAACTCCGCTTGCACGGGCGCTGTGCTCAATCCGACGATCAGTAGTGCGATTAAAAACAGGAGTGTCTTTCTCATGCTTGTCTTCTATCCTTGCGCCAGTACCTGATGAATGTCGGTGCGCGCGGCCCGCCAGGCGGGCCACAGGGTTGCCAGCAGACCGACGGCCAGTGCGCCAGCGAGCAACCAGCCTTCCGCTACTACCAGCATAGCAGGATGGAGCGGCATGCCTTGTGCACTGCTTGTCCAATGGGCGACCAGCCCCAGCAGGCCGTGGCCGAGGAGCAGGCCCAGCAACGCTCCCAGCAGGGACAAGAGCAGACCTTCGAGCAGCATCAGGCGCGCCAGATAGGCTGGCGTGGCTCCAAGGGCACGCAGAATCGCCAGGTCGTAACGGCGTTCCTGCAAGGCATTGGACAGGCCGATGAACATCGACAGCGCGGCCGATAGCACCAGAATCATTGAAAAAACCTGCAACACATTCGCCCCCACTCCGAGCAGGCTGAACAAGCGTGCCGATTCGTAAGCCGGTGAGGCGGCTTGCATCTGGCTGCTGGCGTTGACTTGGCGCGGCAAGCTGGCGGCCGCAAGTGGGCTGGCGTACTGCACCAGTAACAGCGTGATTTCGCGTTCGTGCGGTTGTTTCGCTGCGTGGGTGCTGGCGTGCTCGTCTGCCTCTTCATCTTCGTGCACCTGCCAGACACTCTCGGTCGGCGTTAGCACCAAGCGATCAAGCACGGTGCCGGTGGGCTGCAACACACCGGTTACGGTATAGAAATCGTCTTCATGCGCATGCTCCGGCCCGCCCTCGGCCAGGCCGTGGCTGCCGACAAAACGCCCCCCTACGGTCAGTCCGCTGCGTTGCGCCACAGTAGCGCCCAGCACGACCTGCATCGGCCCCAGCCACCCGCCACCGGCCGCATAGCGCGCTTGATAGTGCGCCATGTAGGCGGCATTGGTACCGACGATGCGAAAGCCGTGGAAACTGTCGCCCAGCGAGAGCGGAATCGCTTGCTTGACCAGCGGGTGGTGCGCCAATTGCTCCGCCTCTGCCAGCGGAATATTGCCGGTCGGTGCGTCCAGATGATAAATGCCGGACAGAATTAACTGCAGGGGGCTGCCCTTGGCCCCGACCACCAGATCAATGCCCGCTGCATCACGGGTCAACAGCTGTTCGACCTGTTGTGAGGCGTTGAGGACAAAGCTCATGGTGGCCACTCCCAGCGCCAGCAGCAGCAGATTGAGCAGGCTGGTCAGGGGGCGCGCCAAAATGTAGGCACGCACGATCTGCAATGCATTCATGCTGCGGCCCCCATTTTTGTCACCAGCGTTAGATCAAGGATGTTCTGGAACAAGGGTTTGATCCGGGCGTCGTGGGTGGCAACCACCAGCGTAGCGTTGATTGCGCGCGCCTGCGCCAGCAGCAGATCGATCGCCTGTGTGGCGTGCACATCATCCAGACTGGCCGTCGGCTCATCGGCCAGGATAATGCGCGGCCGGTTCACCAATGCGCGCGCCAGGGCAGCACGTTGCTGCTGTCCGCGCGAAAGCTGGTGCGGCTTGCGTGCGGCGAGTGTTGCCAGACCCAGGGTTTGCAGCAGGTGCTGCACGGTATCGCGGTTGGCGACCGCTCCGGCCAGTGGCATCGCCAGCAGCAGATTTTGTTGCACGGTCAACGCACCGATCAAATGCAGTTGCTGAAATACCAGCCCCACCCGTTGCCCACGCCAGGCATCGCGTTGTTTGTTCGATAGCGCGGGCAGGTCCTGTCCGGCCACTTCCAGCCGTTCGGCCTGCACCGGCATCAGCCCGGCCAGCGCATGCAGTAGTGTGGTCTTGCCGCAGCCCGAGGGACCGAGCAGCAAGGCGTGTTCGCCCTGCGCCAATTGCCAGTGCGGCAGGTGCAGGATGGTGTGGCCGCCGTAATGGCAGGACAGGTTTTCAATATGCAGACTCAACGGCGGCTCCAGCGCAGTGACAGCAGGCTTCGACATGAGTTATGCAACAGAGTTGCATTAACAATGTTAAAAAAAGCGCAGCCGGGGGCCGCGCTTTGGGATTGTGTGCATTCAATCGCCATACATCTTTTGTTTCAGTTCCCGACGTTGCTGCGCTTCCAGTGACAGTGTCGCGGTCGGACGTGCCAGCAGCCGTGGGATGCCGATCGGTTCGCCGGTTTCTTCGCAGTATCCATAATCACCGGCCTCGATGCTGGCAATCGACTGGCGCACCTTTTTCAACAGCTTGCGTTCGCGGTCGCGGGTACGCAGTTCCAGAGCGTGCTCCTCTTCAATGGTGGCGCGGTCCGCCGGATCGGGCACAACCGCAGTTTCACGCAGGTGTTCGGTGGTTTCGTCGGCGTTTTGGCGCAACTCGGCTTCCATCTGCTGCAGGCGATACAGGAAGAAGGCCATTTGCGCCTCGTTCATGTAATCCTTGTCGTTCATTTTCAATAATTGCGCTTCGCTGATGATGCCAGCGGCGGGAATCGTGGTGGATGGTTTGTAGTTCGATTTGCTCGCTACAGGTGTGGCGACTGCTTGACTCTTCACGGGACTGCTTTCTTTTACAGAGGGGTGACTGATTGACCTGGAACTCGCGCTCTTGACGGGACTCGCGGGCGTGGTTTTGGTCGCGCTGGTTTGATTAACGACGGGTTTTGCCGCAGGCTTAGCTGCAGTTTTAGGGGCTGGCTTGGCTATGGTTTTGACAGTCTTGGCTGGGGCCTTGGTGGCGGCTTTGGGTGCGACCTTGGGGGTGGGCTTGGCCGTCGATTTTGTCGAAGGTTTAGTGGAAAGTTTAGTAGAGGACTTGGTCGATGACTTCACGGCGGGTTTGGCGGCCGATTTGGCCGTGGTCTTGCCGACCGGCCTGGCCGGGGCCTTGGTGGCCTTTTTCGGCGCCGGTTTCGCGCTTACCTTGGCGGCGGGTTTCTTTGGCACTGCCTTGCTTTTGCCGGCTTTAGTCGAGGATTTTGCGGTTGCCATAATGTCTCTTCCGTCATTATTGTCGGGCCTATCCTGGCCCCTGGTTACTTCGCTAAACAGTTCTCCAAACCCTTCAAGAATATATCCTTGGGCAGCTTGCGCCCGATGAATACCATTTTACTGCATCGTTTCTCGTTTGCTGCCCAGGGGCGGCCATTGTCAGCCCCCATCATCATATGCACGCCCTGAAATAGCAAGCGGCGCGGGCTGCCTTTCAGATACAGGATACCTTTATACCGCAGCATGTCCTGCCCGTAAATCTGCGTCAAGCCGCCCATGAATTCTTCCAGCCGCATCGAATCGAAAGGCTTGTCCGACATGAAGACGAAGGACTGGATGTCATCCACGTGATGGTGGTGGTGCGCGTGGTCATGATCGTGACCACAGTGCGCGTCATGCACATGGCCATGGTCGCAGTCAGGGCCATGCACATGGGCATGTTCCTCTTCTTCTTCTTCGTGCAAAAACTCGGGGTCGATATCCAGAATCGCATTCAAGTTGAAGCCGCGAATATCAAGAATTTCATTCACCGGCGTTTCGCCAAAATGCACCGGTTTGATCGGTGCGCGTGGATTCATGTGCAGCAGGCGGTGGCGCAGATCGGCTTGTTCCTGATCGGACACCAGATCGGTTTTAGACAGCAGAATGCGGTCGGCAAATCCCACCTGCTCGCGCGCTTCTTCCTGCGCGTCGAGTTGCTGCTGGCCATGCTTGGCATCGACAACGGTGAGAATCGCATCGAGGATGAAGGATTTGGATATCGCCTCATCCATGAAAAAGGTTTGCGCCACCGGGCCGGGCTTGGCTACGCCGGTGGTTTCGATAATCACCCGCTCAAAACTCAAGGCGCCGGACGCGCGCTTGTCGCGCAACTCGCCGAGAATTCGCACCAGGTCACCTCGTACGGTGCAGCAGATACAGCCGTTGTTCATCTCGACAATCTGCTCGTCGCGTTCCTGCATCAGCAGATCGTTGTCGATCCCTTCTTCGCCAAACTCATTCTCGATCACGGCGATTTTATGGCCGTGCTGCTCCTGCAAAATGCGGTTGAGCAAAGTGGTCTTGCCGCTGCCGAGAAAGCCAGTGAGGATGGTGACGGGGATCAAGGATTTAGAAGGTGTTGCCATGTTGCCAGTGTTCCAGGAAATCGACCGCGCATCTTAGCTTAAATAAGTCGATCAGGCGCACTCACTGCAGAGCCCGCGCACCGATAGATCAATCGCCTGGGTGCGAAAACCCTTGGGCAAGGCAGCGCGGATTTCGCTCTGCAAATCGCTGGTCGCGCCCATGCAAAATACCCGGCCACATTTGACACATTTACAGTGTCCGTGGGCGGTATGACCGGCGGTGGCGCCTTCCGGTTTGTCCACGCTGAAACGAAACACCCGGTCGTCGCCGGGGATACGATGGATCAGTTGTTGTTCGGTCAGCCAGTCCAGCACCCGATAGGTCGTGACCCGATCCAGCACCGTGCCGGAGCAGTGCTGCGCGACCCAGGCTTGAATCTCGGTATGCGCCAGTGCCCGGCGCGCGTGCAACAGGGCCGCCAGCACCTGTACGCGCGGTAGCGTTACCCGCCCGCCCGCGCCTTCCAGCAAATGCCGCGCCAGTTTTTCGCTGGCTTGAGTCGATGGTTGCATGCCGCTCCCGGTAGGTTGTAATGGCTGCATTCTATGTCTTTGCTGGAGGGCGACAAAATGGCGCACAGTGCTTCAGATTCGGTGCGGGAATGCCGATTAAATAGCTGTGGCAAAATAAAGTGCGCAGTGCCGGACAACAGAATAAAAACAGAGAGCAACTTGGAGTTTGCATGACCAGAATTTGCCCTGCCTGCGCGGCACAGAATGCGCTGGATGCCCGTTTTTGCAATCAATGTGGCTGCACTCTGCCGATCGCCCAAGCCGCATCACCCGGATCGTTCAGCGCGCGCCACCCGATCCTGATCGCTGGTTTGTTGATGATCCTGGTGGTCGTATTTCTTGGCACCGACTGGTGGCTGTGGCGTCACCGTAGCCGCGCGCTCGACGGCGCGCCCGTCGCCGCAGAGCCGGAACCCGCCGCGCAGCCCGTGCGGATCGCCACTCCGCTGCGCCCAACCGTGCAAGCCCTGTGCGCGGATCGCTCCAACTTCATCACCCGCAACTACTGCATGGATCGTCAGTGCCGCAAGCCGGAAAACGGCCGCGATCCGGATTGCGTGAAAATACTGGCGGATGAGAAGGAACGCAACAATAGATTTTCGCCGGGCTAGTACCGAGACTCAGAAATAGCGGAACAAATAAAACGGATGGGTTTTGTCGCAGGGCAAGGCGCGAGGAGGCGACATAGCTGAGCCTATGGCAACGACGAGTAACGCCGCCATGAGGCAAAAGACACCGTTTTATGTTTCGCTATTTCTGAGTCTCGGTACTAGCGTTATTGTCGAATCAGAGGTATCGACTGCGCCTCAATCAGCAACTGCCTGAGATGAGACAATTCTCTGTCGCGCTGGCGAATCCTCGATTGCAAGTCCAGTTTTGTATCGCGATCCAGATTCTTGTCGCTGAGCTTTTTCTCAAAGTCTCGGATCTCGTCCTGGGTACGTTCGATTTCACGCTTCAGGTGGTGAACGCGTTGCCCAAGCTGTATATTGGCGCGGAATAGATGGTCTGTGTTGCCCGGACAGAGCCGGTCGTTGCCGTTGAATCCGCTCAGTCCGATCGAATAAGCACGATCCGGCGTGCAGTAATCGAGAACGCCGCGCGACCAGCCTTTCATATAGGCTGCCCGATCCGGCGCAATGCCGATCT
>OBEQ010589097.1_pt1 | contig 11606 bp, 8 predicted proteins | sample 1670901 | NCBI WGS metagenome assembly OBEQ01 (sample SAMEA104232315, study PRJEB22302) | groundwater metagenome | biome: forest; feature: aquifer; material: groundwater | place: USA | collected 2011-08-07 | depth 5.4 m | reverse complement strand
GGAGGATTATGACAATACCGACGACAGGACCCACTGGCGATTTCTGCGCTGGAGGTAGGAGATGGTCTTCCGGGTTAAATTGAGGTTGTGAATTGGGGGCAGGCACAGCCGCCAGTATCCCACTCGCTCACTTTGCAAATTCTGGGATACAAGTGCTCAAGGATAGCGACAGCAGGCTCATAAATATCCGTGTCCAAGTTAAGCACGGCTATTTTTAAATGCCTATTTTTTTTGATGTAGGCAGGTAGCGTTTTAACAATATCCCCCGCCACCAAATCCACCTTGTCGCTCAACCCTCTTCGTTTGAGAATACGCCGCATTTGGGAAACGGAAATACTCTGTTCGCCGGCAATATCCACAAAATGTTTTCTGAGCTTCTTATCATTTCTAAAATTTGTTTCGGGAAATTTTCCAAAAGTATCAAACGCCACCATACGCCTTTTATCTCTGGGTGAGCAAAGCAGATCACGAAACATGGCAAAACGGCTGAGCGAGGCGCCTTTAAAAACACCGCATTCAACAATCACGCCCGGCACACGCAGTGCCATTTTAAAAAGCTCATAATGTGCCAAAGACTTGCCGATGCGCGATGAGGCGCAGGACAAATAAAAACCATTTTCATAATCAAACGACTTTGAAAAATCAGGTAATGAAATCATGGCCTCACCTTTTGTAGTTGATGGTATAGTTTCCGTAAAATCCCTTATTCTGATCCACATCAGAAAATTGTCCCTGTTTCAAAGCCTCGACCAGCTCCTGAATCCCGTCCCGCACGCTAAATCGTGGCTCAAAGAACAATCTCGTTTTTATTTTTTCAAAGCTGACCTTGTAGTTTCTACGGTCCGCTCCCTCACCAAGCGAGTTGATTTTGCTTTGAGGAAAAAATGACCGCAGCTCTCGGACAATCATGTCCTTTGTAAAATTATTCTTATCCCCTCCGGCATTAAATACCTCAAAAGATACACGCTTGGCCAGGGCCTCTAGCACCCGTCGTATGACAAGCGCAAAATCCTGAACATGGCAGTAGGGCCTCCAGGTGGCTCCGTCATAAACCGAAAGAGGCCGCTCGCAAAATATCTCTTGAGTAAACTCACTCACCGTGAGATCAAAACGCATGCGAGGAGACAAACCAAAAGCCGTGGCAAAACGAAGCAGCGTCGGGTGATAATCGACTTTACCCTTTAAGGATAAAATGTGCTTTTCGGCTTCTACTTTCGCGTGAGCATAAAGCGAAAGAGGCTTTAGCGCAAAATTCTCATCGGCGGCCATATTTTCCTCGATCATTCCATAATTAGAGCAGGTAGAAATAAATACTACTTTTCTTAAATTTCGCCCATTCAAGAGTTCGATGGCTTGGCGCATACCATCCTCGTTGATTTGTTTGGAAGCTTCCGGGTATTTTTTGGTGATCGGATCTCCCACGAGACCCGCTAACAAAACCACAAAGCGACTATTTTCTAAGGCACTCTTAAACACCTCGGCGTCGGTAAAATCTCCTTCGACAAACTGAAAATTAGGATTTGAAATCAGAGCGCTTATAGCGGAGCGGTTATTATAAAGCAGATTATCGAGACACTTCCCTCGGTAGCCTGCCTCCAAAAGATGCCTGGCCAACACCGAGCCTATGTAGCCAGCGCCGCCCACTAGCAAAACGCTTGGCACTTCTTTAGGCAAAAGAGCGGCCTCGCGTTCTTCGCGAATCTCTTTGCGATAAAATTCCGGTAAATCCCGATTGAGAAATTCTGCTATTTCATGCGTAGTCATGAAGAAACTCCATCCACAATAATCTCGGCAAAAGCGAAACTAGAGGTGAATGCCGGTGAAATGGCATTTAGAATATGCGTAGAATTAGGCCCCTTTTCTACGAGAAAATCCATGACAAACTTGAGCGACCGCTTGTCCATAAGCTGCGCTCTTAGGCCTACCTTATCACAAGGCTCTAGGTCTTCCCGCTTTAGTCCCGGAGCTAAACTTTTCACGCGCTTCAAGAAAACCGACGGCAGATAATTGGGTATTTCCTGAGCTATGAGCCCGCGTAGGTTGTTAGTATTTTTTACCATCATAGTGGAGAGATGGTAAGCAATCGAGAAAAAGTCGCTATCAATCCCTCTCAAAACACCATAGTTTTCCCTTCCAAAAGCCGGTATAGCGGTAGGCCCCGCATAGACATCACCGCTTACTACTCTTGTGATGTGTACGCCTAGAAACGGCATGGCAAGATCAGGCGCCGGATAAATGGATCCACGAAAACGTGCGGCAGCCTCTTTGCTAAGCTTTCGATATATTCCCTTAAAAGGCACTATGCAATAGTCAAGACCTACGCCCATCGCGTGGGCTATATTGTCCGCGTGAAGCCCAGCGGCATTGATGAGATGCCCAAAGCTGATTTTTTCGTCCTTCAAATACACCACCTTTTCCTCTATTTTTTCGGCCCTGGCGCTATAAATCAGCTTTGCTCCCATAGCGGTAATTTCATTTTCCAAAGCATGAAGCACCTGTTTTGAGTTGATCACGCCCGTGTCTGTAATATGCAAAGCTCCCTCATGCGTCGCAGCCTCGGGCTCTATTTCTTTCAGCTCTTTGACGCTGATGCGTCTGACACTCACGCCGTTTTGAATCCCACGCTCATAAAGCTCATGTAGCTTTGAAAATTCTTCGGCATTTTTGGCCACGATGACTTTCCCTGTCTTTAGCATGGAAATCCGATGGGAATTCGCATAATCGGCCATTTTCTTGGCGCCGGATAGACAAATCTTCGCCTTAAGAGAATTGGGCGGATAATAAATACCCGAATGCAACACGCCGCTGTTTCTTCCGCTCGAATGCATTCCGAGGCTGGCCTCTTTCTCCAGAATACAGACAGTACCTAGCTTTCTTTGCAGAAGGCTTCTAGCGACTGTTAACCCAACAATCCCACCACCGATAATTACAAAATTATAATTTTTCACTCGATCGGAAGCTCTCTACTCCGTGTCTTTATGCGCCCAATTTCTTGCTTTGTTGTAAACCTTGCCAACCTTGTCCTCCATCTTCGGCGAGAGAATACGCAAGAGCTCTTTGCCCATGATGCGGTACTGCTTGCCCACTCGCGCTGTACGTATCAAACCCTTCTTGATCATTCGCGTCACGGTGCTTGAGCTGAGCTTTAAAAGCGTCTGGGTTTCTTCGTGTGTATAGACTTCATTTTCTTTGATTTCCATAGATTTAATAGCTCCTTTTACATCTAAATGCTAGCATTAATAGTCTTTAGATGTCAATGGATGTCATTATGCTCTTTAAGATGTCTTTTTTAGGATCTCGGATTGGAAAGTCTTGGGGCCTTCGGTAAAGCTATAGGAAAAAACTTTTTGATAGGAATGCTTATCCGCATACTCCCAATAAAACCTTTCGGTGTCGGCAGAAAGCCACAGATAGTCAAAGGACTGCTGCTCCAGATAGTCCTGCATAGATTGCCCCTGCGCTTTTATTCTCTGCTCTAGCGGGACGCTGCTTACAGCCATGTGAGGCTGCTGATTATAGAAATACCTAACCTCAGCTGCGTTGAATATTTTTGAGCCCTGGGGCGCCTCTTCGTTCAAGTAGCGATACCCCAAATAAGACCTTTCCCGCCGCTCGAGATAGGCTGAAGGGCTTTCCAGGCCAAGTAAGACTCTCGCTGACTTGGAGGCCCGGTAAACCCCTATCCCTGCCTCCAGCAAAATAGCCGCTAAACACAGACAAATCCCAAGGCTGGATAAAATATTTTTTTTTGATTGGAATCTATCGATGGCACAGGCAACGCCGATACTGGCAAGAGGCATGATAGGCATAAAAAATCGTACCGACTGAGCGCTAAAATAGGCCTGAGCTTTGAAAAATATAAAAAAAACGTAGCACGAAGCAAAAATGGCCAAATAAATAGACTCTTTTCTTGCCGAATTGATACGAAATAATAATAAAGGCAAGGCCATTAAATAAAGAGGCCCTATAGACACCCCACCAAAGGCGGCTGGGTGTATGGTCAAGTCCCAGCCAAGCCTCAAAAATCTTAAAAATAGATTTTCAGACACGGGCATGCTGACATTACCGGATCCAAAGCCATGCCCTCCAAAAAAATTCGAAAGAAAAGGATAAAAAGGATTCTCTAAAATAAGAAAACTTCTCAAATACCATACCCCAGCGACGAGAAAGGTCGCCAAAACAAAAAAAGACGCGGCTGCTATTTTTGACTTGGCTCTCACCCCTAGCAAAATGAAAATCATGATAAATACAGGGAGTGCGAGGTATTTCGTCGCCAGCGCCGCTCCAATAAAAAGGCCGCAAAGAATACTGCTTTTTTGATCACTGATTTCGTCTTTCAGCCACAACGCGTAAATACTTAAGAAAACAAAAAAGGTCAGACTCAGATCAACATAGGCTTCAGAAGATTGGGCCAATACTACCGGTGTGCAGGCAAATACCAATGCCGCCCACCAGCCGACGCTATTTCCATAAAAGCGCCGGCCAAAGAGATAGGCGCTGAGCGTGATCAAAAGATAAAAACACCAGTGAAAAAGCTGTGCCAGCGTTGTTCCGTGCAGCAATAAACTAGCTGTGAATAACATTTCTGTTTGAAAGGGCCAGAGGGACTCTCGAGTGAGAGGCAAATAAGAAATTTTATGGTTCTGAATAAACTGCTTGGGGTGCTCGAGGTGATAGGCCAGCGCGTCGTTTCCTATCGGAGGAGCACCGCATTGAACACAGGTCAAAATTAAAACACCCATTAAAATGAGACAAATAAAAATTTCCTGCTTTGTCTTGGGCATCAAGATCTTCCATGCCGCCAGATTAAAACAGTTTTTTTTCACTAAAAAACTAGGTAACAGTGCCAGCGCTGCCAGCAAAAACCATAGGCTTTTTTGCGTCAACAAACCCGCTGTTCCCAAGCCCAGAACGCTTAAAGCTAGAAGAATGATTCCGGCAGCTACAGAAAAGAGGCTGAGCTCAGCCTGGATAGCTAGGGATTGAGGAACTTTGATCAGCGCTAAAAAAGCTCCCCCCGCTCGCCCGCAGATGATTAAAATGACGCTGAGCCACAAAAAAGCAAAAATAAATTCCGTAGGCCCTATTTTTATAAACTCCATAAACCCCGCTCTTGCACTTTAGGAAGCATGACGCAGAATAAATAAAAGCCTAAAACAGCCGCAAACCACAGCACCGTGAGCGTCTTATAAAAAATATCACGCTTCAATTTTCCGCTCCCTCTTTAATACGACTAGGCCTATTAAAATAATCAACCATAGACCTGCCGAGAACCACTCAATATATTTATATCGGGAGAAATCATAATAAAAATAAACCGTGTGCTCGCCTTTTTTCAAAAATACTCCCATCAGGGCGTGATCCACCGGCATCACCGTCTCTTTCTTTCCATCCACGGCTACTTGCCACGCCGGGTAATACACGTTCTGAAAAATAGCCACGCTATCTTGATCGGCCTGCACATGGACCTGCAATTCGTATTCCCCATCTTTGACGAGCGAGATAGCAGGGGGTTTCTGCCAGCCATTATTTGAGACTCCCTGGCTCAGGTTGGTCTCCACAATAGCCTCTAAAGAAGGGCTAAACTTTTCACTTTTTAAATAATCAAGACGTTCTGTTTTTTCGGCTATCACCTTCCAGTTGGGCACTAGGTGAAATCTAGGGAGCACGGTTTTATTGTGATACAAAATTCTTCCCATGAAATGTCCCACATTTTCCAGCCCTGGTAAATCAATCGGCTTTTCCGCTATCACGATTCCCACGCCCAAAAGATCTAAAAGTGCTCTCTCCTTCAGCCATTTTTCTAAAGAATAAGGAAAACGGCCTAGAGAGGAGTCAACAAAGCCTAAATCCTTGGTCAGCTCATAATACCTTTTGATTAAAAGGGGTGAATAGCCTCCCGCGTGCGGCAAATCGTAAAACATATTGGAGCCGGGCGGAAATATTTCCTTTTCTTGGCTGACCACCCACTCTACGATTTTTTCGTTTTTATTTTGAAGTTTTTCTTTGATAAACGCCAAATCGCCGGAAGATTCTATGACCTCCGACCTCGCTGCGGCATTCCCTATGAATCCGGACCCGATAAAATGACCAAAGGAGAACAAATCAATGATAAGCGCTGCCGCAATCAACCACTGAATACCACTTCTGGATAGGCGGCCCTTGAAGTAAGCCCATGACAATAATAAAAAAGCCGTCACAAAAGCAAAGGTCCTCAAATTCCAAGCATGGGACAACGCTAGCGCTTGTGTCAATCGGTCTACGAATAATTGTATAAGCTGATGATAATAGGCCAGGTCATGCACGGCTTGCGCTTTTGCGGCATAAACGGACTCCGCATAGCGATGGCCATATTCTAAAATAGGCGTCCTCATCAGATTTAGCGCCCATGATCCGACTACAGGCAGGAAAACCACACTCGCAGAAAGTGCCAGCGCTATTTTCCAAAAACGCTGTCTATCGCCTTCTCCGCTCAAGTACTTGTCATAGCCGAAACCAGCTAGCACGGCAAAAGACAGAACGGTGAAGAAAAGAAACTTTGCCGGATTTCGAAAACAGGTTAAGGACAAATGTTCAACGGCAAAAGAATAAAGCGGATTGAATTTTCCAAGAGCCAGGAAAAAAAAAACAAGCGCCAGCCACAAAAATTTCTTCTCCTCCTGATTTTTCTTTGAGCCTAGAACCCAGATAATGAAAAAAATGGGGAAAATTCCTATATAAAACGAAACGCGCATCAGGGATCCCCAATGAGGAAAGAATAGAGACAAGGCGGCGGGAGGCGCCACAGAGCCCCATAGCGCAAACAGTACCGTTTCTCCCGCACGCACCGAAACTCTGGCCAATTCCAGCGTCTGAAGAATTTGAGGCAAGGCCAGTAGTATTCCTATAATGGATGCCACCCCGAGGTAAAAAATCATCTGAATACTACGTCGCTTATCCAGGAGAACGGACAAGCCCAAATAGCCGACCGCGTAAAAGGCAGCTTGAGGAAATCCGGCTGTCCACATCAGGGCTATCAAAATCCCCAGTACCAAAACTAGAAATGCCGTTTTCTTTTTCGTAGTAGCCCAAAATAGTTCCTCGATAATCCACAAGCATCCGGGCAGCCAGCACAAAACACGCAAGGTTCCCGTTGTATAAAAACAGCCGCCGTAGGCGCTAGAAAATGAGAAAATTACGGCTGCTAAAACCGCTCCCTCATTTTTTAGTCCAATCCGTCGCGTGTACCCATAAAAGCTCAAACCTCCTATTAAAATATGCAGAGGTATATTCCAGGTGTACGCCGCAAAAAAAGGCAGAATAGTGTAGAAGATTAAGTGAATGGGGTAATAAGCGGCTACCTGTCCCTCGGCAACCAGCGGAAAACCACAGGCTATCAAATTTGTCCAATAAGGCAACTGCCCGGTCTTCAAGGCCTTTGCCAGATAGGCTGACCAGGGATAAAACTGAAGCTGATAGTCTCCTAAAATAAAGGATGTCTTAAGAAAAACAAGGGGCCAGAGAAAAGCGCTAAAAAGCGCTCCATAAAATAAAAAAAAGTAACCATACTTTTTCAAGAATTTCATTTTTTCTCGGCGACAATGCAGACGATATCAAATGGATTGCAATAAAAGGCTGTTTTATTTAGTAGAGGCAGACTTAAAATTTTATCCGACACCGCTCCCAAAAATTTAGAATACTCCGACAAGCGTTTTGAGAAAAATTTAGGCGCTATATACTTCCCGGCGTAGGAAGTGGACACGATCTTGAACCCTTTTTTCACCAAGAGCTCTTTAAGATTTTTCTTAGTGAAATAATACAAATGCTCATGCTCCTTAAAACCCATCCAGCGGTGCTTGAATACTTTTGCCGGAAGGCTGCCCATGTCCGGTGTCGCCATCACTAAAAGCCCGCCGGGTCTAAGCAACTCATGGGCCCGCTCGATGTCCAGATCAGGAGTAAAAGAATGCTCTATGTAATCCCACATGGTAATAAGATCAAAGCCGGGTTTCAATCCTTGCGCCTGTGTGAAAAATCCCTGATGCAGTTTAATCCCAAACTCTTTTAAAGCGTATTCACCGCAAAATTCAGAAATTTCGACGCCGGACACCTCCCAGCCGTATTTTCTCGCCACGGCCAAAAAAAAGCCGGTAGCGCAGCCGACATCCAGCAGCCTACCGCCTTTTTTGAGCCATTTTTTTTGAATGGCTTTTAGGCGCCTGGCAAAAGTCTTCTCCACCAACTCCCTGTCCGAGACATAGTTGTCATAGCCCATTTCTCCGGAGCTATGATTCTCAAAGTATTCCCGAGAATAAAAATCTTTGAGCATGTCCTTTTTTATCCGGGGGTTGGCGTACACAAAACCGCATGAGCATTGAACAATGGCCGGGATTTCTTCATGCAGCGGTTTAAAATCAACACCTGCGCACAAAAGGCATTTGACGAATTCTTTTTGAGCTAATATTTCATTCAGCATAGACCCCGAGTCCTATTTTTTATAAATCATCCAATTCATAAATGCTTATCAAAGGACCAGGTCTCTCGTAATTCCACAAAGAATTGTCGATGGCCAAATAAGTCCATCTTTCGGAAGTCATGGGCAAACGACTGTCTTTTCTGGGATCAAACTCGGCGACTAAAGATGCGTATTTTTTGAGTTCATCATAAAATACCGGATTTCGTTTTACCAGAAAGCTGTTGGTTATCAAATAGCGTATCTTGAGCGCTCTCAATACTTCCTTATCATACCCGATTTGTGGGCTCAGTAAACTGTAAATACTCTCTTTCTGCGGCGAAGTTTTTAGATAATAAAGATTATAGCTGGGCGAAGGATAGGGCTTTAAAGCGAGGAGTTTTTCGAGACGCTGTTTTTTCACAAGAGACAGCTCACCCTCGCTATTCAGCCCCCTCACTTTTTCTTCGATTTGTGCCTGCGTGGCTATCAGCTTGGGCGCCTGACCTGGGTCATCGATAGCCACGGCGCTACCCGAAGCGACGTTTTGATAAATCCAGTCTCCGGCTAAAGACCGGGTATCTTTTTGTAAAAATAAAAATCCTGAGTGAGCAGTTTTTGGCAGGAGCGTGAGCGCCAGCACAACCACCGCCACCAGCATCCATGGCTTTTTAAGGCCTAGGGACTTGATCAGCCAAGCTTCCAGATCTTCCAAAAAGGCGCTGGACCAAACAATAGCCAATGGAATAATAGGCAGTATGTAACGTGGAAAAGGCTGACCCGCTTTTGAAATCATGAGGTAATAAAAAATCGGTAGCGAGAAAAAAATCCAATCTATTTTCTTGAAATAAAAAAGCTTGGCCGCAAGCGCCACGCTAGCGACTATGAAAAGCGGCCAATCAAGCGCAAAAATAAGCATTTTAATGTGATGCGTCCAAACGACTCCGAAACCAATGTTGATTCCATAGAGACGTGAAATAAAATCATAGGCCGCGCGATAATCTAAAAATACAAAAGGTGAAAATATAAAAAAAGAAGCTAGTAGGCCGGCTGCCGCCAAAAAAGCAAAAAGAAAAAGCCGCTGGCAAGCAAAGAACGCTCCCCTTTTCCAATCCGCTTCAAAAAAACTAAAAGCATAGCTTAGGGCAATGGGAACACACAGAATAAAAGCGTTGTATTTAACAGCGCTGGCCATCCCTGCTAAGAATACGCCCATGGCAAAAGAGCGATAACTTTTAAGCCTATATGTTCTTAAGAGATACACCATACTTAGAGTCATAAAAAAAGTCAGAGCTATGTCCATAGTGGCAAAGTGTGAGTCCCGTACATGAAAAAAGTTGATAGCTACTAGAAGCGCCGCACACAAGGCTGTCCTCGAGCTTTTATACTCCTTGCCCAGAAGCGCCACGGCCCAAATAGTCAGCGCGCCAAAAAAAGCGCTCACGCTTCGTCCTATCACATAAAATAGCTCCGGTGACGTCAGATAAAGGTTTAAAAAATCATCCGGTTTTTGAAAAATATTTAATAGGTGGCCAACGCCATAAAATACGCCATATACAAAAAATAAAATATACATAAATAAATGTGGAAAATAAAACATGTGTGGATTCAAATCCCCCGTTCCAAAGGCCAGGGCATGGTTCACGATTAAATGTTCGTCCGGATGATAAAGACCAAAACGATTGCCTAAAACACGTATAAAAAATCCGAAGATACATAAAGGTATTAAATAAAATTTCCAGTCCCTGGTCATCTGTCCTTTCTTAAATCATAAACAAAAATTGATCCACCGACCAACGCCGTAGGCTCAATGTCCTTCGCCCATGCCACATGCTCAAAATAAAACAAACTCACCGCGTATAGTTTCTCTTGCGGCTTTATTTTTTCCGCATCCGAAAAGGGGTGATTTTTTATGCCATAAAAAGAAGGGTCCGCCGATCCAAAATATTCCAAAGTAATTTCCTCGGCGCCATTTTGAGTCATATAACTTTTAAGACCTTTAAGCCCCTGCCCCCAATCAACATCACTGCCGCGAACATATTTATACCCGCCACGCACGCCCCCCACTGCTTGATTAAAATAGGACAGATAATGTGGAAAAACGCTCAAAGCGGCCACCGCGTGAAGCAGGATTAAAGTAGAAATAGTCCATCGCCAGGCTTTGGAATCTCTGAATAGCTGGCCGAGGCCCCCTATCCACACGAATAGCATGCCCATCACAGGCAAAAGATAGCGTATTCCCACAGCTGTGCTGTCAAAACAGGTTCCCAAAAAAAGAGCGCCGGCGGACCCTAGAATCACCGTGTTTTCATGACGCGATGCAGCAGAGCATTTTCTAAAAAAATAGGCCCTAAGTACAAGCGCCATGAGAAAAGGGATGGTTACTTTGACTAAAAAAGAAAAGAAATAATAATACCACTGTGCATCGGTGGTCCATTCCCCAAAAGTAAAATGGTTGTAAGGCTCGCGATGGCTGCGGACGATTCCGGCTATACCCAAAATATAAGACGGTATGGGTATGGAAACCGTTAGGGCCGCGTTCTGAAAAAAATCAACTACACTTTCTTTCCCCGGAGCAAAATGCCGGCAAATGGCCGCTATGGCTTCTAGCTTCTCCTGGACTCTGGGTACGCCACCTGAAAGCAGGGCTTTGAACTCAAAGCCATAAGACATCCAAATAATGAAAAAAGAGATAGCGGGCATGTAAATAATAGCTTTCAAAAAAGCTCCCCAGCCCTTTTTCCAAGCGATGATGACCAAAAAAATAGGTGCGAAAAAAAGCGCGTTGTATTTACTGGCACAGGCCAAGCCAAAGGCTATGAAAAATTTGAAAAAATCGCTTTTTTTAGAATGCTCCAGATAACGCCATAGATAAAAAGCTGCCAGCGTCAAAAACAAAGAAATGCCTAGGTCGGTGTGGGCTATAGATGAATAGGCCAAAAGATTGGGGCTGAAAGAAAAAAATGCCAAGCTAATCAAGCCCCCTTCACGCCCATAAACTTGGCTGCTCCAGCGAAACACGACAAAGAGAAAGGCTAGTCCCAGAAGGAGATTCATAAAACGAGACGCATACAAAAGCCAGTCCGCGATAGCGCGATTGTCTTTATAGAAAAAGTTCACTCCAAATGGAATACTTTCAGCTTCTTGCCAGGCCTTTGTCTCAAGATCAAGTTTT
>OBEQ012266339.1_pt1 | contig 11607 bp, 15 predicted proteins | sample 1670901 | NCBI WGS metagenome assembly OBEQ01 (sample SAMEA104232315, study PRJEB22302) | groundwater metagenome | biome: forest; feature: aquifer; material: groundwater | place: USA | collected 2011-08-07 | depth 5.4 m | reverse complement strand
TCACCCCCGTCTCGGCCTCCTTCAGCACCCCAATGATCTGCTCCTCCGTGAACCGTCTCCGGGGCATCGCGCACCTCCTGCTGGCTGTTCTACCACCCCAGACTCTCGCTGGCAATGGCCCAGTTTACGGGGGGAAGGTCAAACTGGCGCGGCTATCTCTGGCAGGGACGGTTTGGCAGCGCGCCACTCGATGAGCGCCACCTGGTGGCGGCCATGCGGTATGTGGAAGCCAACCCCGTGGCCGCGGGCCTGGTGACTACCGCCACCGAGTATCCCTGGTCGAGCGCACGAACCCATACTCTCGGCTTGCCGAATCCACTCCTGAGCCCCTGCTTTCTCACGCAGCAGATCACCGACTGGGCCGCCTTTTTAGCGAGTGCTGAAGACGCCCGGACCACCCGTCACTTGGAACACCAAGTCCGTACGGGCCGACCCTATGGCAGCGAAGATTTTCTGGCTAGCCTAGAGCGCCAAGTGGGACAACGAGTGCGTCGGTTGTCGCCAGGCCCGCGCCCCAGGAGATAAGTCATGTGTCCCCAGATTTACCAGATTTACAGGCAGACCAGTAAGCCGCTGGCGTGGCTCGTGAACAGCGCCGTCGGGCTCGCGTTGCTGATGCTCGGCGCGCAACAAGGGGGGTATGCAATGGGATGGTTCGAGAAAAAGCCCAGCGGGGCGGAGATTGATGCGAAGCTCCGACGGGCCATGCCGCTCATCAAGCAGCGGGCCGATCAAACCCTCGTTCAACTTGCCCGTGATCCTACAAAACTGGTCTTCGATATCGTCGCCGATGGGGAGGGGGAAGAAGTCTGGACGGTGAAATATTGGGCCAAACCGCCGCAAGATTACGTCGCGCAGGTCACGAGGCATGCGGAGCTCGAAGTATATCTCAATAACCATGGCGTCGTGAGGCGAGTCGTCAAATTCGAGAACGGCCAAGAAGAGCTCCTCTATGGGAAAGATGAGCGAATCAAGGATGGTATGACTCCTGAGCAAGTTCGAGAGCGCCTCGGTGAGCCGGATTACAAGGGTCCTCCGATTCGTGAGTTACGCGATAAGTTCGATGAGGTATGGAAGTATAAGCCAAACACAATTCGGACCATGAGGATTGAGGTATTATTTAAGGACGGTAAAGTTTCTGGTGGCGCCGACTATTTTGGCGAGTAGGAATTCCGGTGACACAATCCCATTTCACTCCCGAGGCTAACTCATCGGAAAATAAGGTGTCAGGCATTAAGTATGTGAAGTATTCGCTATCGTGAATGCACATGCAGGTGGGAGCGGTTCGAATGTTCGGGCTGAACAGGAGAGTCGTTCCAAGTAGCACGGAACGGAGGTTGGGATGAATCACTGGACACGGCGCGTGCTCGCGGCGAGCACAACGGTGGTCGTCGGGTTAGGGATCCAAAACATCGTGGCAGCAGCATCGGCTGTCAGCCCCGAGGCGCAGCAGGAAAAAGCGCTCGTGGAGCAGAATCGCGCAGCGGTAAAGGAAGCCGAGGTCACGGTCAAAACCGACCGGGACGCGCTGAAAGCGGCTAAAGCGGCAAACCAAGACGCAGTGGCTCAGGCGCGCCAGAAGCTCGCCACCGATCGAGCCGCGCTCAAAGACGCGCAAGCCAAATCGCGCGCGGATCGGCAGCAGGCCAAAGCCGCCAAAGCACAACGGTCCGCCGATCGCAAAGCGCTTCGCCAACAAGCAAAGACCCAACCCATGCGTCAGGATATGGCTGTCGCTCAACCCATCCAGCCATAAGCGAGACCACAAGAGGGGCGGTTCTCAATTTTCTTTCGAGAACCGTCCCTTTTTGTAAACTTTTAATTTGACAAAACCGTCACTTTTCTATATGGCTGTATTACAGCTATTGTCAAAGTCCAACCAAGACGGAGCACCATGCCCCTCTTCGGTCATTCCGCAAAATGGCTATCCACCATCCGACTCATCACACTCGTCCTTCTAGGAATCAGTGGAGCGTGCGGCTGTGCCATCAATACGCCACACCTGGCCATTCACCAATGGCCAATTGAACAACGCGCGACGTACACGGCGGAAACCACCCCGTATCACCTCTCGGTGCTCCCGCTGATCGACCAGCGGCCGGCGCAGGAACGCACGGGACAGCGCGCGCACGGACTCTTCCTGCTGGTGTGGAATCAGCGCAAGGGAGATTACTACACCGGCGATGCGGCCTTCGGCGGCAACGTGGCCGGACAATTATCTGAACGCTTAGCCGCGTATCTGAACGCCTCACATCTGGCTGCGGCGATCGCCAAAGACACCAGCTCGCTGGCACAACTGGAATCGCTGGGTGCGCCGCAGGTCAAAACCATCGCCGCCGCTGAAACGGCGGACGTGCTACTGGCCGGCACGCTGGAACATTTCTTCGGCAGCCAGCATCAGGATTTTTCCATGTGGATCGCGCCGCTGTATTTTGTAAACGCCACAGGCTGGCAAAATCAGAAAACGCTGCCGTGGGGACAGACGACCGCGACATTCGTTGCCTATGACGGGCATGCCGGCACGCTGGTATGGCGGCAACAGCTACAGATGAGTCTTACCCTGCCTCACGAGACCAGTTCAATGACCGAAGCCGCGATGGAATCGTTCGCTCAGGTGGCCACGCAACTCGTGGCAGAACTGCGACAACTTCCCGTTGACACCCTCCACGGAACCCAACAAACCTCCCTCCCTGAACAGGAATAAATGCGACAACATTTGGCGTTGGTACGAGGGAATAGTATCGTTATCGGCTCATCTCAAATGGAATGACCGAGTGTTGCTGTATCGCGTCTACACTGGAGAGGCAGGCTAATCTAACCAGGTTATCGAAGTGGGCCGCCACCGGGAGGAAGAATGCCAGATACGTGTAGATTTTCTCCGTGGCTGAAAGCTAGCCTGATCATCCTCGGATACTCAACTGCAGTCGGTTGCGAAGCGGTAGCGCCCTATGTTATCGGAAAAGTCTATTTGGAAAGAGAGCTCGCTCAAATCAGCATCACAGAGAACGTCAATGACATTACTGGCTGTAGTTTTGTGAAACATGTAAAGTCAAGCTCGTGGTGGGGAGGACTTGCATTACAGGATGAAGCGTTTAAACGAGTAATCAGTGACCTGACACACGAATCTGCTAAAGCCGGTGCGAATGCCCTGCTCATCAGAAAGAAATCACAATCCATGATGGGATCGTCGGCGGATGGTGATGCTTATATCTGCAAAGAGATCAGGTTTACTTCAACGATGCCTAATCCAGATATGCCCTTAGGAAGCCAGCAACCTATCGCTTCGCCGGAGGCCCAAATATCGTCCCCCAATCAGCCAGAGCCAGCATCAGATGATGTTGCGGAGAGGCTTAGGAAGTTGAAGGGGTTAAGGGATGGCGGCATTCTGACTGAGAAGGAGTACGTGGAGAAACGAAAGAACTTGGTGGATAAGCTCTAGCCGGGGCGGGGCAGCCGTTCTATAAAAGGAGGAGAGGATACCTTGGAACTCAATATTGCCGCGATGGCCAAAAGCTACGCCAAAGTGTTGGAAGGAACTCTTCGGTCTGCCGTGTTACAAATTGTGAATGACATCGGTGCCGCGTTCCCAAAGAGACCAGTTAACCGAGGAGGTTAGATGACGCGTCGAATTATGGGTGGCATTGCGATTATCGTAAGTATCGCGTTGCTCGGATGCGCCACCATCATTCATCAAGGTGGCAAGCAATGGGTCTCAGTGATCTCCACTCCCGCCGGGGCTACAGCTACAATTGATGGAACCACGAAGATCCAAACCCCAGGCCAAGTAAAGCTCAAGCGGGGCAAAACTCATATTGTGATGGTTGAAAAGGACGGCTATGAGCCGGCTCAGGCTATCATCGATCATGAATTTTCCGGATGGGTGTTTGGTAACATTCTTCTTGGTGGCTTAATTGGGTTGGCCGTTGACTTCGGAACCGGCGGCGCATACAACCTTGAGCCCGACTCGGTCAATATGACGCTCAAACCGAAGGGAACGGCTAGCCCGTGAGTAATAAGCTTTCTTGGCAAGTCACGTTTCTGTGCCTGGCCGGAGTTGGGACGGTGGGGTATTTTATCCTACAGCCGTTCCCACTGACCGTTTCCTTAGCTTCACCAATTCATAGTGCACGCTGGGACGCTGAGGTAAGTCCTCCGGTCGGCTGGTCTGTGTTCCAACCCGAAACTCTCACTAACCGTCCTCAGACCATTCAGCTGCAAGGTCTCGACGTCGTTGGCCCGAGCGGGCTCCTCACTCACGCCAGCGATGCGGGTATAGTGGCAATCTTCTCGGAACCACCCCAGCGAAAAATTTCGGCTGGATGCGTAACGACCACGTTGACAGTCGCCGCAAGAGACTTACCAGCGTCGTTTGAGGCGCGCGATGCCTCACAAGCCTATGCCTTGGCTCGGTCCGTTGTGTCTACGGCGGATCTCACGCTGAACCGAATCGGCGAGACTCGCAATCTCAAGCGAACAGACGGCGTTGGCCTCCAAGCCCGTTACACTTACCTCCAATCGCATGAAGGCGCCGCGGTAGACCTTTCGATAGCTGTCGCTGCCCTGGTGGTTCCTGTTCAGCGGCGTTGTTTCCTCATTACGTTGACCGCACCCTCATCAACGTTCCATCGCTACGAACGATTGTTTAATCAGGTAGTTGATAGTTTCCAGATCACAAGTCGACCGTCGAGGAACTAGCCATCATACCCACCAATCCCCATCCGAACGTGACGAAAATGCTTACCGCCGCCTTGTCGGTTTTCTTCAGCAGTGCTGGATGCGCAACCACCGTTCCTTACACTGGCGTGGGTCCAAATCCGCAACTTGAGCGCGGCGCCCCGTTCCCACCGATCGACGCCTTGGGCAACATCCTCGCCCTACCCGGCAAGCTGATCCTCTGGAGCTGGAAATTCGATAACCATTACATTTCGCCTGAAGTCGAAGCCAAACTTGTGAACTACCTGCATAACCGCCAGTTACCCGCCTTGCAGGAAGCCAAATTCCAACTCAACGAGTACAATCCGGCTCAGGACCTGTCGCGGTTGATCAAAAATCATTATGTCGCTTGGCCCTACCGGCTGCTCATCGGTCTGCCGGTGACCTTGGTATCTGATGTCCTGCTCCCTGGACGTCTGTTTCCGTGGGGCGATTACTACAACCCGTACACCAACACCGTCCATCTCTACTCCGACCATCCTGCGATCAGTCTCCATGAAGCGGGACACGCGCATGATTTCGCGGAACGAAAATTTAAAGGGACGTATGCCGCGAGCCGGTTGATTCCATTCGTGGACCTGTACCAAGAATTTCAAGCCACGGACGAGGCCATCAACTACCTGATTGAAACAGGCGATCGCGAAACAGAATTGCGCGCGTACAAAATTCTCTACCCAGCTTACAGTACCTATATTGGAGGCTATTTGTTTCCACCGTTTGGTGTGGGTTTGGTGGTCTTCGGCCATATCTATGGCCGAATGAAAGCCAGGGAGCGTAGGGAATTCTACGAGCGCATGGACGCGGCGATGGCGCCCCAACCACCTGCCACCGCGACCAATCACCCTGCTCCAGCGGAAACTCCACAACCCGCTTCTCCGTAACCGTTTCCTTTCGCTCCTCTCATGTCGCCAATGGTCGTTGAATATGTTATCACTATATGATAACATATTGTCATGCGAACCCGAATCACGCACATGGCCAGGGAACGCGGTCTGACCGCAGCGGAGGTCGCCCGTCGGCTCCACCTCTATCGTTCCAATATTTCGGCGATGGACGCCGGCCGACGGTCGGTGTCGCTGCGGACGCTTAGCCGCATTGCTCAGATGCTGGCGTGCCAACCCGGCGAGCTACTGGACACTCCAGACATAGACACTCCTCTGTTCAACCGCCCTGTGCTGGTGGCTCAACTTGAGGCGCGCCAGCGTGCGCTTGCTGACGGCGCCGACCGGAGCTGGGTGCACACCGTGATGCTTGCCTGGCAACGCCATTATCATCATGCACAAGGACCGTCTTGATGACACGCCAGTTTGCAGATCCTTATCGGGCCATTATTGAGCAGTTCAACCGACGCGGCGTCCGATATGTCGTCGTCGGCATGGCAGGAATTAATTATTACGCGAACAACCCGCGCGATGCGTTCGCCACGTTGGATTACGACGTCTTGCTGGAACCCACCTTGTCGAATGCGCAGAAAGCGCTCGATGCAGTCCACCACCTCGGGTTCACAGTCGGCACGACAGAAGGCGCCCTTGACCCGCGCCAATTGCGAGCTATGGTCAGAAACCGAAAAACTTTGGTGGCGACCACGACGGACGGCCTCATGCTTGAAATGCTCCTGCAAGTGTCCGGATACACGTTTTCCCAGCTTGCTGAAGATGCGAAGACGGTCGTCGTGAAAGGAGTTCCCACCCGAGTTGGCCAGTTGCCGAAGCTATTAAAATCCAAACAGATTGCCGGACGTCCCAAGGACCGACAATTTCTGAAGCGGTACGCTTTGCTCCTGGAACCGCCCCCGTCTTCCAAGACACGCCGCCGGTCAATTCGGAAGTGATTTTCCCCCTTGACAAGAGTGTATGGGATACACTAATCTACATAGTGTAAAGGGTACACTAAGATGCAGAACGGACATAACTCATCGCGAATTCCTTTGTTGCGGCCGACCGCTGCCGTGCAGGTGATTGACCGGCACACGGTGGCGGTGGATATCGTCCTGTTTACCATTCAGGATGAGGCGCTGAAGGTGCTGCTGGTGAAGCGCGCGACGGCTCCCTTTCGGGGCGCGTGGGCGCTGCCGGGCGGGTTTGTGCACAAGGATGAATCGGTGGATGAGGCCGCCCTCCGTGAGTTGGCCGAGGAAACCGGCATTTCCCACGTCTATTTGGAGCAACTCTACACGTTTGGGGATTTGGATCGCGACCCGCGGGGACGCGTGATTACCGTGAGTTACTACGCGGTGCTGGACTGGGGGCAGTTTCGGCTGGCTGCGCATCGGAAATCCTCGGAGGCGGGATGGTTTTCCGTGAACCGGCTGCCAACCCTGGCGTTTGATCACAAAAAAATTGTGGCCTCAGCCCTCGAGCGGCTCCGCAACAAGGTCAACTACACCAGCGTCGCGTTTCAGCTGCTGCCGAAGACATTTACCCTCTCGGAGCTGCAGCGGGCGTATGAAGTGATCGTGGGACAATCGCTGGATAAGCGCAATTTCCGCAAGAAGATGTCGCAGCTGGGGATTTTGAAAGATACCCGCGAGCAGCGCGTGGAAGGCCGGCGGCGGCCGGCGCGGTTGTACTCGTTTACCGAAGCCAAAGTCATTAAGTTGCAGGAAAAAGGGATCATTGTGCCCTTCTGAGACGATGGAACGCTTACTGACGATCACCAACGGAAACGGCCACCAGGCTAACGGCAACGGACATGGCAACGGGCACCACACGAATGGCCATGGCCTTGATCGCGCCGCGCTTAAAGAAAAAGTCCGGCAACTCGCCGCAGAGCGAAACGCCGTGATCGTGGCGCATAATTATCAAGACGGCGAGATTCAAGATGTGGCCGATTTTACCGGTGACTCGCTGAATTTGGCGCGGTGGGCCTGCAACACCGACGCCAAGATCATCGTCTTCTGCGGCGTGCATTTCATGGCGGAAACCGCGGCGATGCTTAATCCCGCCAAAACCGTGCTCATTCCAGATCTTGAGGCGGGCTGCGCGTTGGCGGACATGGCCGTCCCCCATCAGATTCATCAGTGGCGCAGCGCACATCCGGACGGTGTCGTGGTTTGCTACATCAACACGTCAGCGGCGGTGAAAGCGGAGTCGGATTATTGCTGCACGTCCTCCAACGCCGTGCAGGTGGTGGAGCATATTCCGGCGGAGAAAGAGATTTTGTTTGTGCCAGATTATTATTTAGGCAGCTACGTGAAGGCCAAAACCGGCCGCGACATTCACCTGTGGAAAGGGTACTGCCCGGCGCATGCGGTGATTGATCCGGAGCGCATTAACCGCCTGCTGGATGAGCATCCGGAGGCGGAATTTTTGATGCATCCGGAATGCGGGTGTCTGACGAAACAGATGGATTTGGCGGATCAGATTCTGTCGACGGAAGGGATGATCCGGTATGCGCGAGAATCCTCCGCGAAGACGTTCATCATCGCGACGGAAAACGGGATTCTCTACCGGATGCGCAAGGACAATCCTGACAAACTCTTTCTGCCGGCCAGCGAGTACGCGGGCTGTCACTACATGCAGCGCAACACGCTGGAGAAAGTATTCCAGTCGCTCCTGCACCTGCAACACCGCGTGACGGTCGACCCTGCCCTGACCCAGCGTGCGCTCATCCCCATCGAGCGCATGCTGGCGCTCAAGTAAATCCGAACGAATCTTCCTTGGATTACGGAGTTGCGACGGGCTGTGAGAGCTTGTCGAAATCGGCGGGCTCGTTGATGGCGAGACCTTTGGCGGCGCGGTCAATCTGCCGCAGCAATCCGGTGAGGACACGGGCAGGCGGAAATTCCACGAACGTCTGCACGCCCTGCTGCAGAAACCACTGCATCGATCCATCCCAAATGACGGAGCTGACAATTTGCCGCGCCAAGATGTCGGGGATGTCTGCGGGATTTACGAGCGGCTGGGCGGTGACGTTGCTGATGACGGGAAACTTGGGCGCGCCGAACGACACCTTGCGCAGCGCCTGGCGAAATGCGTCCGAAGCGGGCTGCATCAGCGGTGAGTGAAACGCGCCAGCCACATCCAACCGCACGGCCCGCTTGGCGCCTTGCGCTTTAGCGAGTTGCTCGGCTTGTTCAATACCCTGCACCGTGCCGGACAACACCACTTGATCGGCCGCATTGAAGTTGGCGGCGGTCACACCGGCTTGTTGGCAAATGTGTTTGATGGGCTCGCGCGCCAGGCCGATGACCGCCAGCATCGCGCCTGTTGAATTGGCCGCGCATTGGGCCATGGCCGTGGCGCGGGCTTGCACCAGATACAGCGCATCGGAAAATTTTACCGATTCGGCGACGGTCAGCGCCGTCAATTCCCCCAGACTTAATCCCGCCGCTCCCACAATTTGCACGTTGGCGACCGATGAGCGAAACGCCGCGTAGGCGGCCACCGACGTCACCAAAAGGGCTGGCTGGCACTTCTCGGTTTTGGTGAGCTCTTCCTGAGGACCTTCAAAACAGAGCGCGGCGACGTCAAATCCCAAATGCGTGTTGGCCTGCTTGTAGATCTCTTTGGATTCTGGAAATCGATCGTAGAACGCCTTGCCCATGCCGACGGCTTGGGCGCCTTGACCCGGCAAGAGCAATGCGAATTTGGTCATGCGGCAGGCGTTACCAGTGCAGGAGAATCGAACCCCACGTCAGCCCCGCGCCGAAGGCCACCAGCACCACGTAGCTGCCTTTGCGGACGTGGCCTTCCTCGACGGCTTCATACAGGGCGATCAGGTTAGACGCGGCAGACGTATTGCCGTAGCGCTCGACGTTCATGAAGATTTTTTCCATGGGCAAGCCGGCGCATTTGGCCACGGCTTGAATGATGCGGACGTTGGCTTGATGCGGAATCACGCAATCAATATCTTCAGGTTTCAGGCCTGCGTCTTTGACAACGGTGAGGATGGACTCGGCCATGCGGCGGGCCGCGAGTTTGAAGATTTCGACGCCGTTCATGCGCAAATAATGCAGCCGCTGGTCAACCGACTGGTGCGATGACGGATGCTTGGAGCCGCCGCCTGGAATATACAACAAGTCGGCCGCCGACCCATCAGAACCCATATCCGTCGTCAAAATGCCCCCGCGCGAGACCGGCGTCATCACGCACGCGCCGGCGCCATCGCCAAACAGCACGCAGGTCGAGCGATCGGTCCAATCGACAAAATTTGAAATGATCTCCGCGCCGACAACCAGCGCACGCGTGTAGCGGCCGGACATGAGATACTGCTGCGCGGTAATGATGGAAAACACCGATCCTGAGCAGGCCGCGGCCAGATCAAAACACACGGCGGATTTCGCTCCCAAACGGTCTTGGAGCACGCACGCGGTCGAGGGAAAGATCATGTCGGGCGAAGTGGTCCCGACGATGATCAGGTCAAGATCCTTGCCGTGCACGCCGGCTTGTTTCAACGCTTCCTTGGCGGCCGGATAGGCCAGCTCGCTGGTGGTGGTGCCGGGCTCGACGATGCGCCGCTCGCGAATGCCCGTGCGCGTGCGGATCCATTCATCGGTCGTGTCCACCATCTTTTCCAGATCGAAGTTGGTGAGGACTTTCTTCGGGACGCTCATCCCCACGCCGACGATGCCGATGCGTTTGGACGGATGCGGGGCGGGTTTGCTCATTTGACGGGGGCGTGCGCTTGCAGCGCTTCGATCAAGTGGCGATTGACGTCATGGCGCGCGAAGGCATAACCGACGCGGATGGCATTTTTGATGGCTTTCGCCGAGGACGCGCCATGCGCGATGATCGCCACCCCATTGACGCCCAGCAGCGGCGCGCCGCCATGTTCCGCGTAATCAATTTCCTGCCGCAGCGCTTTGAAGGCCGTGCGGGACATCCACGCGCCCATCCGCGTCAGCGGGGTTTTGTTGAGCGAGCGTTTCAGAATATGGCTGATCGCATGCGCCATGCTTTCGGCGGTTTTCAGCGCCACGTTGCCGACAAACCCGTCGCAGACGATGACGTCATAATGCCCCATGAAGATGTCGCGCCCCTCGACGTTGCCCACAAAATTAATGCCGGCATGTTCAAGCAGCCCATAGGTCTCCTTCGCAAATTCGTTGCCTTTGCCGGGCTCTTCGCCGACGTTGAGCAACCCGACGGTCGGCTTGGGCTTGCCCTCCACGTAGCGGATATACGCTTCGCCCATCAGCGCGTATTGGAATAAATGAAAGGGTTTGGCATCGACATTCGCCCCGACATCGATGAGCAGCGTTTCGCCCTTGAGACCGGGCAGTTGGATCGCAATGCCGGGGCGCTCGGCCCCCGGCAACAACCCCAAAATCAGCGTCCCGGCCGAGACCATCGCCCCGGTGTTGCCGGCGGAGATGAACCCGTCGATCTTGCCGTCCCGCAGCAGGCGCATCCCCACGTTGATGGAGGAATCTTTCTTTTTGCGCACGCTGGCCACGGGCGATTCCTCCATGCCGATGATTTCGGAGGCGTGCAGCACTTCGATATTGGTGGGACGGTTAGGATAGCGGGCCAGCTGTGCCTCGATCTTGGCGCGATCGCCAATCAGCAGCAGGTCAACCGGCAGCTCGCGGGCGGCGCGGATGGCACCCGCCACGGGGGTTTCAGGCGCGAGATCGCCCCCCATAGCGTCGAGTGCAAGTTTCATCCCCCCACCTGCTGGCTGGCCACTGGCCGGTCGCTGCAACCATGAGTTGAGCTAAGAGGCAGCGACCGTTTCGCCTTCAATCGTTTTCGGCGCATGGGATGGCGAAACCCAGCAGGGGGGGGGATCATGCGTTGGACTTGTCGTCCTTCTTCGCGATCGCGAGCACTTGCCGGCCGCGGTAGGAGCCGCACGTCTGGCAGACTCGGTGGGAAGGCACAACCGACGCGCATTGCGGACACCGCGTGAGACTGAGCAGGCGCAGATGCAAATGCGAGCGGCGCTTATCAC
>OBEQ011101832.1_pt1 | contig 11608 bp, 14 predicted proteins | sample 1670901 | NCBI WGS metagenome assembly OBEQ01 (sample SAMEA104232315, study PRJEB22302) | groundwater metagenome | biome: forest; feature: aquifer; material: groundwater | place: USA | collected 2011-08-07 | depth 5.4 m | reverse complement strand
TAAAAACTACTTCTTTTTAAATAAAGTGAATAAACACGGCGTGAAACCGGGGAACACGAAGTCCTCAGTTTTTAAGACACTTCCGCCGCACAGAGATAGTGATCGGTGTTGGTTTTATCTATCATCCCGCGCGAGGCGGTGAATCCGGACGCGGAATTGTGTTGTCGCAATGGTAACCCCTGCGGTCTTTGTAATAAGAAGATATTTATCATGACGGGCGGCCACTCGACCATCCTTCGGTTTCAATTCAAATGACGGGTACGGCAAAAGAACCTCCTTTCTATCTTCAAGTGGAAACCGTGAAATGACCGCCTGTCCCATCCGACGACCGGGAAGGAGGTGCGACACATGGACATCTTTTTGAAATACATGCGAAAGCCCGAGCGCGCGCGAGATCTCGTCGGCCTGAGAGTGCCCATCCGGGTAAAAATGTATTTCTTGAAGACAAACGACGTCAGGATCTATCGCACGCAGGACGTCGATGTAATAAGAAATATTCCCTTCGGCGCCATAGCGCTTCGGAGAAACGGACTCGAGCATGACCCCGCCGTTTATATTCCATGTGGCGATTCTCATGAAAAAGCGTGCGGATCTGAAGTTATTCCGCCGCCATGCTCGCGGGTGTATCAAAACGATTCGCAAAACCGCTCGCGATCGCGGTCTTGTCGTATTCGGGACGCGTGAGAGAGATGTCTTTCTTGCCAAGGACTGAATCTTCCAGTTGCTGATTAAGCGTGTCCGCGGCCGCAACAATGCTTTCTTTTTCTTCTTTAGAAAACATACCTTCTTGGATCGAGGATGTATCTCTGCGTACGTCTCCGATCTCAGCACGCATCTCTTGTTTGAACTCCGACATATCACGCTTGAATGCAAGCGTGCTCGTCCGAAACGTCAACATGTCGCTCTTCATATCGCGCATGTCTTGCATAAAAGCCATCACACTTCCTCTGAAATCGCGCATTTCTTGGATGAAACCCGATATCTCTTGCTCCTCTGTGCTGTTGGGTATGTGTTTCTTCTCGGTCATTTTTCTATTCTCGCACATTGCTTTCCTGTGGTCAAAAACCAGAAAAATCACCCAAGCATGAACAAATTTCACAATGTGCCGGAGGTGGGACTTGGTCAGGAGTCACTAAGCCTTTTGCCGCAGGACCGACAAAAGTCTAAGTGCTCACGACCCTGCCTCGCGCCTCGCTAAGCCTCGGCATTGCTGCGGCTTTCAAGTCCCACCCGAAAGCTTCGCTTTCTAGTGCCGGAGGTGGGACTTGAACCCACACCCCTTACGGGACACGATTTTGAGTCGTGCGCGGCTACCAATTACGCCACTCCGGCAATGTTCAGAGTGTACTCAAAAATCACAAAAAGACAAAGACCCAACGCGGTGTTGGGCCTTGGGGTCACATTGTGACAGAAATCACTTGCAACAGGGTTTCTTGAGCGATGCTTTCGGAATGAGAGCTTCCATCTTTTTGATGAGCCCCTTCACCCATTCTTCTCCGCCATGCTCTGTCTCCGAGCCGGGCTTGCTCGACAGGAGTTGTAAAACCTCTTGCAACTGTCCGGCATTCCACCCCGACTTTGCGACGGAAACTGCCGCGAGCTTTTCCCTGGTCACGCGGTACTGCTCCAGAAGCAACTTGGAATCGAGCGCCTCTGTTCCTTTACCAAAACCATGCAAGTTCGCCATCTTCGTACCTTCGCATTGTCGACCTCTGTGCGTAACCTTATGTGAGACAAGCCCCATCGTCAAGACATTTTTGTTCCTCTGACTTTCTGTGGGCATTTGCCCCCTCTCCCTTTCAGGGAGAGGGCTGGGGTGAGGGTATATTTCGTATTGTCTGCTGTGTCTGTTTATTTTGTCACCCCTCACCCCAACCCTCTCCCCGTGATGGGAGAGGGGGCAGACTCAAATACGCTACGACATTTCAGAGGAAACCCTAAATACCCGAAATTTTGACATGAAAGATTTTTTTCTCTATTCTAAGCTCCAGGCACAGCTCCTCCGGAGATTACGAATGAATCGCCAGTACGACCCTCTCATTGAACTCATCGCGCGAGCAAAAGAGTCACCCCAAGATAGGGCACTCTTCCGGCAAGTGGTCGAAATGACGCTCGCTCTTAAGGTCGTCGACTCCGTGGACGAATTTGCTCGCCGCGCCGGAGTCCGGGTGTCCACCGTCGAACGCTGGAGAGACGGCACAAACAGTCGTCATGGCGTGGGCCGACTATCGCTCTATTGGTGCATCGAAGACTGGCTGAACAACAAACTTCCCGACAAGTAAGCCCCCGAATAAGCAAAAGCCCAGCATCAACGCCGGGCTTTTTTATAGGATCCGATCTGAGTCGTGCTTAGATCTTGCCGACAAGGTCAAGGCCGGGGTGGAGAGTATCATCTCCCGGTTCCCAGCTCGCGGGACAGACTTGGCCTCCGTGTTCACGAACGAACTTCGCCGCCTTGAGCTTGCGCAGTGTTTCTTTCGCCGAGCGACCGATGTCATTGTGGTGGATCTCGATCGTCTTTAGTTCGCCGTCCGGATCGACGATGAATGTGCCGCGCAGTGCAAGTCCCGCATCGCCACCAGTTGTAATGTAAACACCGAAAAGCTTCGCCAACTTAGCGTCCGGATCCGCGATCATCGGAAACTGCACTTTCTTGATCGCATCAGAATGATCATGCCACGCCTTGTGAACGAAGACGGTATCAGTTGAGACGGAGAAGATCACCGCGCCTTCCTTTTCGAATTCCGGATACAGCTCGGCCGCCTCCTCAAGCTCCGTCGGACAGACGAATGTGAAGTCTGCGGGATAAAACATGAAAATCTTCCACTTGTCCGCGTAATTCGCCATATTAAGCGTGACATCTTCGTCCTTTTTCGGATCATACGCACGCGGTTCAAGCGGCGGGAGATCGTCACCAATGGTGAGTGTCATTCCTTCGATCGAGTCGAACATGTCGTCATCTTTACAGCATCCTCCGGACATATGGGTTTAAGTTAAGGCTAAAATCAAAACTTGTGACTTAACGCGGAGGCAACTTCTTCAAGGTTCGACCTTAAATACAAATTCTTAAGGTCGAACCTTAGCCTCCGTGTAACGCCATGCCATTCTCGCATATTTTATCGAATAATTCTATAGTGCTCAGATGACAGAAAAGATGAAGGTCGCGAGAGGGAAATTGATCGTTATTATCGGTCCGACAGCAAGCGGAAAAAGCGATCTTGCCGTTTCTACCGCAAAAAAATATAACGGCGAGGTCATCTCCGCCGACTCACGCCAAGTGTATCGCGGGTTGGATATCGGGACAGGCAAGATCACAAAAAAAGAGATGCGCGGCATCCCACACCACCTTCTCGATGTCGCAGATCCGAAGCGGCAATTTTCCGTCGTGCGCTATCGCACACTCGCCGACAAAGCGATACGCAACATTCTCCGGCGCGGGAAAGTCCCGATCCTCTGCGGCGGCACTGCTTTTTATATTGACGCTGTTGTGAATGACATTCTTCTTCCCGATGTGAAACCAAACAAAGCATTGCGACGCACCCTCGAAAAGAAAGACGTGGAGGAACTTTTTTCTCTTCTGAAAAAACTTGATCCTAATCGCGCGCAAGATATCGACAAAGAAAATCCGCGGAGACTGATTCGCGCCATAGAGATAGCAACAGCGCTTGGTAAGGTTCCTCGGCTCACAGACCAAAAGCCGCGCTTTGATACCCTCAAGATCGGCATCAGCCCGCCGAAGGAGGTCCTGCATGAACGTATCGGGAAACGCCTCACAAAACGCATGAAACACGGAATGCTCGCCGAGGTTCGTCGACTCCGCGAGGGGAGGCTGTCTTTCAAACGCATGGAGGAGCTTGGTTTGGAATATCGGCACCTCGCCCAATTACTTCAAAAAAAGGTTGACCGCGCGCGCATGCTCGTCGAACTAGAAACTGCGATTCGACAATATGCGAAACGCCAAATGACCTGGTGGAAGAGGGATAAATCGATCGTTTGGTTCGAAAAAAACGATTTGACAGAAACAATGCATAACAACATCTCTTCCTTTCTCGCAAAAAAATAAATTCTTACATAAACCCAAATGTCCTTTTTATTGACGATAGTTAATAAAAAGTACTTTTGGATTTCTCTCACTTTCTCGCAAGATGAAAAGCTATCGACAAAAAAACTGCAGAGGAAGGACCTCTGCAGTTTAAGGGTGCTGCGCCGCGAATTCCGCAACCCGTGCGGCGAGCTCGGGCGGGAAGACGAAAATATGGTAATGATTTCCGCGCGGTTCAAGAATGAAGGAGATCTTACCGGACTCCCTGTCACGTGCAAGAATTTTTTTCAATGCCGCATTGTGTTCTCCGGAAAGATCCTTGAGGGTGATGTCAAAAGTGGAGCCGGTTGTATGCGACGAACAGAGCGCATTTTCAGTTTCGCAACGGGCGGGTGAATTCCACTGTTTGCGTTGGATGTCTTTCGACCGCACTAATGACGAAACGACGAAGAGTGGCAACGTGGGCGCACCGTCAGCACGATCACGCAACTCCTCAAATGTTCTGTTCGCCAATTGACGAATGTAGTCCCGGACCCAAGGACTCGCCACATAACGCTGGTCGCGGACCAGGTCATCATTTTGTCCGACCCAAGGATGGTCTACGGAGACAAGCTCGTCCTTAGGGGCGGAGGTGATGTCCAAAAGAGTCTCATAATGCTTGAGCGCATCGACAGCACAAAGTTCGGACGCAAATCGCGCCGGAGTATCAAGGGGCCACTTCCCCAAGATCTTCTTCAGCACCGATATTTTTCGATCAGAAGCGAAGAACTCAGCCGACTTTCCGAGGGGATCATCGCTTCCCATGCAAGCATTGTAGACATTCCAAGTTTCAACCTTCGTCGCACTCGGATGAACAGGCTGGGCCGACGGCTGCCATTCCCGCATCTCGGCGACAGGACGACGGGGTTTTGTGGTCGTCACACGTACGGGGCGCTGATTGAGCGTCTTTTCTTTCCGCTTAGCGAAAACTTCTGACTGCGGCCCCCAAAAGAGGCCGGCGCCAATAAGCGCGATAGCCATCATTTGGATGAACCGCATGGGTCTCTCCGTCAATATTCATCTATCCTTCACGCTAGCACCGCCCAGGAAGAGCGCAAGCCCCCTCTTCACTTTTTTAGGAAATCGGCTACACTGTTGGACACTAGGGCCTATAGTTTAATGGTAGAACAATGGCCTCCAAATCCATTAGTCGAGGTTCGATTCCTCGTGGGCCCGTAATGTAAAAAGTCCTGAAAGGACTTTTTACATTACGGGCCCAAAGAAGCTAAGCTTCTGCCGAGGAATCGAAGACCCCGCCGATGTTTTGGCTTTGCAAAACCGTCGGGGTGTACAGCGCCTGTAAGGCGAGATTCCTCGTGGGCCCGCCAATAGAAGAAATAAAACGCCCGGTGGGCGTTTTATTTCTTTTGTTCCTTGTGCGGAGTAGCCTTCTTGCACCACTTGCAGAACTTTTTGAGTTCGATCTTGCGCTCGACGAGCTTCTTGTTTTTACTTGACCAGTAGTTAATGCGCTTACATTTCGTACAGGCAAGTTTGATGAGGCGGTCTTGGGACATATTTGGTCAGTGGCTAGTTTCTAGTCGCTAGTTGCTAGTGGGATGATACTAGCGGAAAAGGGTAAAAAAGGCAAGAAAAAACGGGGGAATCCCCCGTTTGACGTGGCTGGCTATTTTTTCTCCGCCTCTTTGATCTTCCTGTAGAGAGCCTGAGCGGACTCGCGCTCGCTGTTTTTGGCTTCCGCATCTTTCCTATCTTGTTCCATTTTGGAGATAAATGACGCTCGCATACTTTGGGCGAGTTCAACGTGCATGAATACGTCTTTTCCCTCGGCACACGCACGAAACTCATCCCCCACCATTTTGGGGCGGGCAAGAACGCGTTCCGAGTCAAGGCTGAGTACGACCAATCTGACGGAATCGGGCAAAAAACAATCGGAAAGTATTCCCGTTTTCGGGTCCACTACCCGCAGATTACGTCCTTCCCGGGATGGCCAAGGAATGATAATCCCAGCGGGTTCATACCCGCCAACGAGCAGTTGGTCCCCCACTTCGAGGGATTTTTCTGTGGCAAGAGGAGGCGGGGACGGCTTTTCGGCACGCGGAAGTTCCGATTCGATTGCTCGCGACCCCGCCGATGTCGAAGACGACGGCTTGCTGTCAACATGCATTTTCATTTCACACGCAGAGAGCGCGAGGGCGGCGCTGAGCAACACAAAGATCTTCATTTATCTTCCCTTTGAGAGAGCCTGACTCACTTCTGACTACCGTCGATAAAGCTTTGTGTCAAATGTAGATCCGCTCCATAAGAGGATTGAGACGCGTCACGATCTCGTAGTGAGTTGTTCCCGACAGCTTGGCGAGTTCGGCGGCGGGGATCGTTTCTTTCCCCTGTTTGCCGATCAAGACGACCTCGTCGCCCGGTTTTACTTTCGGAATATTTGTCACGTCGACAATGAGCATGTCCATCGATACTCGACCGAGGACTTTCGCGCTTTTCCCTCCGATAAGGACACGGCCTTTTGAGGAAAGTAACCGCGGGAAGCCGTGCCAATAACCGATCGGAAGAATGGCGATCGTCGCATCATGCGGAGTTGATTCGGTGAGGTCATAACCGATCTTTTCACCCGAGCGGATCTTTTTGACTTCAGCAACAATGGTTTTCCACGTGAGGACAGCTTTTAGCTCGAGTTTCTTTTCCAGATGCAGGCGTGTCTCATCTGAAGGCCATAAGCCATAAAGGCCGATGCCGACGCGCGCCATGCCAAAGTGTCCATCTGGATAGAGAAGAGTGCCACCCGTCGCTCCTGCATGCGCTGTGGCCCGAAATCCGGCCTTTCGGAGGGCCGTGACCCAGTCTTGGAAGCGTACGATCTGCGCCCGCGTTGTCATGCCAAAACGGGGATTCTTGGCCTCCGCGAAATGGGTGTAGATGCCATCCACGATCATTTGTCCTTTCTCTTTGCGGAGGGTATCGAGGACGCGCATCATCTCGTCCGATTGGAATCCTTGTCGATGCATTCCTGTGTCGACCTTGATGTGTACACGGAGGGGGTTTTTGCCCGACTTTTGGGCCAAGGCCGCCTCAAGTCCGTCAAAAGATGAAATGGTAATCGCGATCCCGGCTTTGCGCGCTTCCGGATAGCGAATGGGGAGCGTGTGACCGAGAACGAGAATGGGGATCTTTACCCCTTCACGACGCAAAGAAAGTCCTTCGGTGATGGAATCGACACCGAGCATGTCCGCACCGAGCTGTTCCATCTCCTTCCCGAACTCCATGATGTTGTGACCATAGGCGTTACTCTTCACCACGGCCATCAATTTCTTCCCGCGTCCGATCACTTTGCGAAAAAGTCGATAATTATGTGCGATCGCCTTGCGGTCGATTGCGATCCAGGTACGCAAACGTGCAGTGGCAGAAAGCTTCTTCATTCCCCCATTCTAGCATGCGGAAATTGATGCTTTCTTTTGCATTCCCTGATATTTTGGGTTATTATCCTAGCCACAGATGCGTAGGTGGCAGAGCGGTCAAATGCACTGGACTGTAAATTCAGCGCCTTCGGGCTACGCAGGTTCGAATCCTGCCCTACGCACACTTACAAAAACGAGCGCCTTTCCGAAGGTGCCGTTTTTGTTGTGCGTAGAGCAAGCGGAGCTTGCGGGCAGGATTCGAAGAGTGCGCCGATGTTTTTTCGAGTCCGTCCTCGGACGAAGGAAAAACCGTCGCACTATACAGTCCTCGTAGAGGAAGGATCCTGCCCTACCCGCCTTAAAGAAAGCACAGCTTGTTCCCCCACAGAGAGCGTGTTAGTTTGCACGTAGACATACCGCCAACAAAGGACTCCGCATGCCTCTTTGCAAAGCTCCACGCTCACTTCAGACGACAACACCGGAATGGTTCCATGACGACCTTTTGATGGTTCTTCGCGCACGCGGAATGCGCTATCTGCCCGTCCGATTTTACGGACGGGAACGAGGATTTTTTGACACAGCGCTCGCTGGCGTCGGTAAAAACGTGCGCAAGCGCTTCAACAGAACTCCCCAAGAAAACAAAAAAGAGCATCGTGGCCTGGTACGTATCGCCAATTCTCTCATGCCCTCAAACTTGGGCTTCCAGTATGAATTTTGGGACTCAGCTCGTTGCAACCCATTTGTTGTCTATTCCATCGACGGAACTATCGAGATCAAGGTCTCCGAAACCTTTACCAGTGACTACTGCGAAAAGGAACTCGAAGAGTTCTATCGTCGTTACCTCAACGCCTGCGCACTCTACATCGAGCTCTGCCTGAAAAGAGGCAGGAGCGAATAGCGGGCAAAAACCGACGCACGACGCGTCGGTTTTCTCTTTTTCTCATCCACCATCATTCACCAGCGCAAGTACTTCCATTTTTCTAAGAAGGAGTTATCATGACTTTATTATAGTTTTTCATTTTCAAGAGAACATGGCAGAAACTTTCAAGCCCGACCCCGAGACAACATCCGATCATGAGACATTGTCCGAGAAAAACGCGGCGGTGCGGGAGATCATCGCGATCGGCAACAAGCTGAGCCGATTGAGCAAAGCACCCGCAAAAGACTTCACTGTTTCCGACGACGAATTGCTCGCGCTAAGAGCAAGGATCCGTGCAATACTTGCGGAACTCAACGCGGGTTTTGATGATATTGTCGGCGGATACAAAGACGGTCACTCCCCGGTAGAACAGCTTAAGGAAGTACGGGAGGCACTCGATGAGATCGATAAATACTGCGTGACTGACATAATCGCCCGGGAAGAATTGAATGAGGCGGCATAGGAAGAAGCTATGCCGTTTTTTCTCGTACCATCCTTTGGTATTTGACATCTGCCAAAATAAGCACGAATCTTAAGCGTAGAAAGTTGTTTCGAAAGCATTGTAATGCAGATCTCTGTAACGCCCCAGGGGGCACTGAAAGTTTTTGGATGGTTCTTGGCCGGCCTCTTCTGGCTTTGCCTTGCGCTAGGCCTTATCGGACTCTTCAGCTCATCGGATCGCTCGGGAGCAGGAATGGTCATCATGGGACTATCCGTTCTCGCCATCATGCACTGGTACGTTTTACTCATTCCCTTTGGCATCTTCACTTGGGGAATGTGGAACGCCGCAAAGACAGGCCGGGGTGGACTCGTGTCCGCCTTCAAGTGGCTCACGATCGCTCTTGCCCTCAGTGCTTGCACTGTCATCCTTCTTTTCGCCGTCATCGACGTTCATTAGGCGCAAAATGATGCAAAACTCAACTACCCCAAGAACCATGGGTGCTGTCGGCTGGGGCGTGGCAATAGGATTCTGGATCGCTACCGGGATGTACGGCTACGGTCTTCTCTCGTCCCCCCTCGAAGATTCAGCTCCGGTCATCTTCCCTCTCGTTTTTCTTTTTGACCTCTATTGGTATCTCTTCCTCATTCCCGCCGGTGTTTTCTTCTGGGGTTTGTGGCACGGGGCCAAAGAAGGACACGGCATGCTGGCCTCATACATCAAGTGGCTCACCGTAGCCGCAGCGATAAGTGTCGGGATCATCATCCTCGCCCTCGTCTTTCGGATCTAAAAGCGAAACAAAAACCGGCGCATCACTGCGCCGGTTTTTTCCTTGTGTTTCTTCCCGAGGAGAAATCTCCGCGAAGACGCCGAGGTAGTCACCTCCGGAAGAAACTATTAGACTCCTGCTCCCGCATGCTTCTTCATGCGCACACGCGACGGAACGCGCTCGTGTTTCTTCTCGACTTTGATGGCGATCTCTCCGTTATCCATGGTGACCGTGACGCGGCCGCCCTGGGTGATGCGCTCTTTGATCATGGCACTTGCGACGGGCGTGAGGATCTTCTCTTGTATCAGACGGCGGAGGGGACGTGCACCGTACTGCGGGTTGTATCCTTCCTTTGCGAGGTATTCCATGGCGTCCTTCGTGACGGTGATCGTCATGTCTTTCCCAAGAAGGCGCTCCTTCATCTTCTCGATCTGGATCGTGACGATATTCGTGATCACTTCCGGCGAGAGAATATCGAACATGACGATATCGTCGAGACGGTTGAGGAATTCAGGACGGAAGTAGTTCTTGAGCGCATCCATGACGCGACCCTTAGCGTTCTTGTATTCCTCGGCCTTATCCCCCGATCCGAAACCGATGGTCTCCATCTTGTCGATGAATTCCCCGCCGATGTTCGACGTGAGGATGATAACAGTATTTTTGAAGTTGACCGAACGACCCTTGGAGTCCGAGAGGCGTCCGTCGTCGAGAACCTGGAGGAGGATATTGAACACTTCCGGATGCGCTTTCTCGATCTCGTCAAAAAGAATAACGGAATAGGGGCGATGGCGGACCTGCTCGGTGAGATTGCCCGCCTCCTCATATCCGACGTAGCCGGGAGGCGCGCCAACGAGTTTCGAGACCGAAAATTTCTCCATATATTCCGACATGTCGACGCGAATGAGCGCCTTGTCATCGTCAAAGAGGAATTCGGCAAGCGCCTTTGTGAGTTCGGTCTTACCGACTCCCGTGGGACCAAGGAAAATGAATGATCCAATCGGACGATTGGGGTCGGAGATACCGACGCGCGAGCGCTTGATCGCATCCGCGATCTTCTGGATCGCCTCGTCTTGTCCGACAACGCGCTTTTTGAGCTCGTCTTCAATGCGGCCGAGTTTTTCGGCCTCTTCTTCGAGCATGCGCGAGATGGGAATATGGGTCCACTTCGCCACGACCTTCGCGATGTCTTGTTCGGTGACTTCCTCGTGGAGAATGCGGCGAGCACTTTGGAGCTTCTTCAGCTTGGCATGCTTGTCATCAAGTGACTTGGTGAGTCCGGGGATCTTGCCATAACGGATCTCGGCGGCTTTCGCCAGGTCGCTCCGCTGTTCGGCGTTCTCGGCCTCAAGACGCAATGTTTCGAGCTCTTTCTTGATCGCACGAATATCCATGACGAGTTCTTTCTCGTTCTTCCACTTGAGTTCAAATTCGCGCGTCTCTTCTTTGAGGTCGGCGATCGCTTTGTCGATCACCTTAGAGCGTCCGGCGGCCTTCTTGCCGCCCGTCGATTCACTCTCCTGCTTCAGGGCCTCTTTTTCGATCTCGAGGCGCATAATGCGACGGTGGGTCTCTTCCAAAAGCGTCGGCTTGTTCTCAAGCTCGATACGGAGCGACGACGCCGCCTCGTCGATGAGGTCAACCGCCTTGTCGGGCAAGAATCGATCGGCAATATAACGCGAGGATAGGTTCACTGCGGCCAAGATAGCGTCGTCTGTGATCTTTACGCCATGGAAGATCTCGTACTTCTCCTTGAGTCCGCGCAAAATAGCGACCGCGTCTTCGATGGACGGTTCGTTCACGTAGACAGGCTGGAAGCGCCGCGTGAGAGCGGGATCCTTCTCGATGTATTTTTGATATTCCTTGAGGGTCGTTGCGCCAATGGCACGGAGTTCACCGCGCGCGAGGGCGGGCTTGAGCATGTTCGACGCATCCATCGCGCCTTCCGCCGCGCCGGCGCCAACGATGGTGTGGATCTCGTCGATGAATAGAATGATCTTTCCTTCCGCGCGTTCAACCTCCTTCATGATGGTCT
>OBEQ010384118.1_pt1 | contig 11608 bp, 11 predicted proteins | sample 1670901 | NCBI WGS metagenome assembly OBEQ01 (sample SAMEA104232315, study PRJEB22302) | groundwater metagenome | biome: forest; feature: aquifer; material: groundwater | place: USA | collected 2011-08-07 | depth 5.4 m | reverse complement strand
GTAGCTCAGTTGGATAGAGCAACAGATTTCTAATCTGTGGGTCGCGTGTTCGAATCACGCCGGGGACGCCACTTTTTATTTAACGACTCCATTATTTACGGCTTAAAAATCACCAAAAGCGACGGCAGTATGATCAAGTCTCCCAGCATGGCAAGGCCGATCGTGATACAGCTCAATATGCCAAATTGCACGGTTGGAGTCATGTCGCCGGAGAGGGTCACGCAAAATCCGCCGGCCAGGATCAACGAGGTCGTGATCATGGGCTGCGCGGACCTGGCCAGCGCTGACCTCACGGATTTGGCGGCGGAGAGCCGGCTCCGGCGCGCGTCCCGGTACCGGCAAAGCAGATGGATCGTGTTGTCGAAAATAAGTCCTATCGCGACACTGGCGATCGTCGCGGTTGCGGTATTCAGCGGAATCTTTAGCACCGTCATGAATCCAAAAAGTCCGACAACCGGAATAAGGTTCGGGAGCACGGCCAAGAGCGCGTAGCGCACGGACCACATCGTGACAAACACGACACAAAGTATCAGCCCAAACGCCATCCCTACGCTTGACGCTTCGCCGCGAACAAGATTCTGTGACATGTCAGCCAAGAGAACCGTCTGGCCCGTCACTTCGATATTCCAACCCGCAGGCAATACTTCACCGGCCAAACGTCTCAGGCTATTGTCAAGCCGGACTATCTTTTCAGTATCGGACGAATCCAGAAAAAATGTGATGCGCAGCCGCTGATACGGCCCGCTCGTCAAAGATCTAATCTCCGCACCCATTTTTTCAGGCAAGTCGCGTAAAATCAGCTCAAGCTGCTTCTTCGATCGTGCGCGGTCAAGCACTTTTTCGATATAAGACACGACCTGCATCAATGACATCGAATGCGAGACCTCCGGCAGTTTGAGCGACTCGCTCTCAAAGCGTTCAAGCGACTGCCAGGTGTCGAGATCTGACAAAGAGGCTCCGTGCGGAACCTCGAGGATCACCTCGACAGTGTAAATCCCGCCGAAATTTTTTTCGAGAAACTCAGTATCCCGCCGGAACGGATCTGACCCTTTGAAGATTTGCAGAAGATTCGTCGACGTCTGGACCAAAGGAATGCGGGATGCGGCGGTCCACACAAACACAAGCGCTATTAGGAAAAACAGCCACCCAAGTTTTCGCGTCAAAAAAGCCAATAACTTGCCGACGACCTTAAAAAACGATATGGTGTGCGGTAATCCCTTCGACACAAGACGCTGAAATACCGGAGCCCACAATATCGTCAGCACCCACGCGATCGCGGTGCCCATGGCGCCGAAATAGCCGAATTCCTTCAACGCCGGTACCCGGCTCAACGTGAGCGAAAGAAATCCGATCACGGTTGTGAAACTCGCCAAAAAAGTCGGTTGAATCATCTGGCGGTAGACCGTGTCCAGATCGCTCCGGGAATTGCCGGTAGACAGATACCAAAAACTTTTTGAGAAATGCACGGTCGAACTGACCGCCACGATCAGGATCACGGGCGCCAGAAGGGACGTCACGGCATTGACGGGTGTGCCCAAAAGCACCATCAAACCTTCAGTAGTTTTGAGTGTCACGAGCATCGTTAACAGCGCATAGAGCATCGACCCAACGTCTGTCTGTAGAAAAATGAGCAGCGTCACGACCACAGCAACGGTCAGCGGCACAAAAGTCCTGCGGTCGCGGTCCACCTGCGTCACGAAAGTATCTTGTTCGACGACACTGCCGGTAAAATGAAATGAAACATCATTGTGCCGGTATTGATCAAACACATGGTGCACGTTCTCGATCACCGCATGACGATATTCCCTGTCCTTATCATGCGATTCCACGCGTAAGATGACCGCAGTGAATCGGTTGTCGCGGGTCAAAAGCCGTGAAACGCCCGGAGGACCTTCCTCGATCTTCTTTCGCAGCGTTTCGATCGGTTTATTTTCTTTTCCGAAGTTTTCCAGCAGAGATTTTTCGGCCAGCCCGCCAAACCACCGGCGATAGATCACATTGACCGAAGATAAACTTTTGGCATCCTGAACTCCGGGCACTTTTTCAAGCGCTTCGGTCAAGCCCTCGAGCCATTTGGCCAATTCCGGCGTGAAACCTTCTGGCATTTCGATCCCGACGATGATTGTTTCGTCGGATCCGAATTCTTTTAAGAATTTTTGATAAACATGGTAGGTGTCGTTGTTACGGACGATGAACGCGGAATTAGAGGGATCGACAGTGATGAAGCGCGAATACGACGCAATAAAAATACAGACGGCGAGCGCCACGGCCGCCCAGATCCCCCGCCCCCGGTGTAAGAAATCAAACCACGGCTGCATCATAAGGGCCATATTATAACATGTTTATTCTGGCTTCATCCGTCCTCTCGAGTCATTCGGAAAAGCACTTGTGCTATAATTATGGGCTATGCAATCAAATGAAACCTCCGCTGAAACGGCAAAGCTGCAAAACTTCAGAATACCGGACAAGCCGGATGATCATTATATACGGAAGATGTTTGACCACATGGCACGGCGCTATGATATTTTTACGAAACTCATCGGGTTGGGCCAGGATCAGCGCCTGCGGCAAGAAGCCCTGGTAGGCTTGAAAAAAGGGATGCGGATGCTAGACCTAGCGTGCGGGACGGGTGATCTGGCCATCCTGGCCGCTCACCGTATCGGCGTAGACGGCGAAATCACGGGACTGGATTTTTCAGCGGGTATGCTCAAATACGCCCAAGAAAGGTGCCGCCAGCTTGGGTCAGAGACCGCTGGCCGTATTCGTTGGATTCACGGAAAAGCCGAAGACCTTCCACTCGAAGGTCAAAAATTTGATTTCATCGTCTCAGGCTATGCGCTGCGCAACTTTTATGAAAATATAGAGGTTATCCTCATACGTGTGCGCGAGTCGCTCACGAAAAACGGTCAGATCGCGTTTCTCGACCTAACCGAGCCTGTCAACCCATTGTTTAAAATGCTCTATCGTTTTTATATGTTTTTGTTCGTCGGTATTTATGGCATGGTACTCTTCGGCAAAGAGTATCCCATCCCTTACTTGCCGAAATCGTCCGCGCGTTTTTTTAAGGCGAATGAATTCGTGCGTGAGCTTCATAAAGCGGGATTTTGTGAGATCACAAAGCAGTCATTCATGCTCGGGGCGGTAACACTTTATCGCGCGCGACGGTAGTTTAGTCATGAACGGCGCCGAAAATAGGGTTTAAGCGATGAAATATGAACACTAAAGCGACACATTCAGCTATGCTGGGAATCGGAACGGCGCTGCCGCTATTTTCGATCACTCAAGAAGAGGCTGTTGAGCTTGTACAAACGTTCAATCCTGCCGGTAAAAAAGACCCTCGATTATTAAAAGCGCTTTATCGCCGGACTCAGGTCAAAAAGCGGGGGAGTGTTCTTCTTAAGACACCGGACAAATCCTATCGTCAATCATTTTACGAGCCGGCAAGAGAAGAAAACGATCGCGGCCCCACAACCGCCGCGCGCATGCAGCGCTACGCAAAAGAAGCGTCTTCTTTGGCACTAAAGGCCTCGCAAGAGGCGCTTGAAGCATCGGGACTGCCCGCACGAGAGATTACGCATCTTATAACGGTATCTTGTACCGGCTTTTTCGCGCCTGGAATTGACATTGAGCTTATAAAAAAATTGAATCTTTCACCCTCAATACACAGGACTCAGGTTGGGTTCATGGGTTGTCACGGCGCCCTAAACGGTCTGAAGCTCGCCAAGGCAATAGTTGACGCTTATGTTGATGCGCGTGTGTTGTTGTGTGCGGTTGAGCTTTGCAGCTTACATTTCCAGTATGGTTGGGACTCTGAAAAGGTCGTAGCAAACTCGTTGTTTGCGGATGGCGCCGCCGCATTAGTGGTAGCGCCGGCCCCGAAAGCGCATAAAGACACTTGGCAGATAAAGGCTTCGGGTTCGGGCGTTTTTACGGACTCTGAAGAGGCGATGTCTTGGAGAATAGGGGACCATGGTTTTGAAATGACTTTATCCCCGCGAATACCGGACCTGATTTCATCCCATTTACCCTTGTGGTGTGAGAACTGGCTTAAGGAATATAAATTAAAAAGCTCCGATATTCGCTCGTGGGCGATACATCCCGGCGGCCCGAGAATTCTTGATGCGGCTGCAAAATGTCTAAACCTGCCGCCGGGGATGATTAAGACTTCCAGAGAGGTGTTGATTTCCTGCGGCAACATGTCATCGCCGACGATTCTTTTCATACTTCGGAATTTGATACTCGAAAAAGCCGCCAGACCCTGTGTGGCACTGGGTTTTGGGCCCGGGCTTTCGATCGAAACGGCGCTATTTATCTAAGAGTTGCGCCATAATGGCCAGCCACATTCCATAGGCATTTCCCTGATAGAAAATTAAGAACTTACCCTGATATTTTAGCGGCAGTCTTTGGTCTACTATGTATTCATGATGAATGATGTTTTAATAGGGAGATTTTTAAAAAAATTCAGACTTCTCCCCGAATAAGTTTGTAAATATAAATGGTTGCAACAGGAAAAGGAGATAGGTTATGGGACAGACATGCAGGGCTTGCGGAGTCCATGTTCGATCGGGTTTTACAAACTGTGATGACTGTTATTACAAAACGAGTGAGGCCAGAGCAGAAAAGATAAAATTCTTAAAGCATATTTCCAAGCTCGGGAGTGTGACAATAAAAAGGAAGGTATTGATTTGAGAAAAACCATAAGGTAAAGTAAGCAACCACTTAAATTTTATGCGGAAAATCAGGTTTCTTTTATCGCTCCTCATCTTTGCGTCCTTTTTTTCGCTGCCAGGAGCTTTTGGGAAAACACCTGAAGATTCCTTTGTCTTTACCGCGGTGGGGGATTTTGGCGCGACCCCCAATACGACAGCGGTGTTGGAGGGTATCTCCGGAACGGATTCCAGCTTTCATTTGGCGGTGGGGGACTTAAGCTACAATCAGATCCGGCCTGAAAGCGCTTGGCGCGACTATGTGCGCGCGCATCTGAGAAAAAATCTTCCATTTGAGGTCCTCTCCGGAAACCATGAAGAAAACGGCTATAATGGGCTCATCGACGATTTTACCAAAGTCTTTCCAGACGAGCTTGGGGCTGTGGGAGACTATGGGAAGGAATATACTTTTGATTTTCCGAAAATAAATCCTCTGGCGAGATTCATTCTGATCTCTCCCGCCACTCATTTTAAGGTTGGCGGCACCTATTCCTATGACAAAGGAAATAAGCACTACGCGTGGCTCTCCAAACAGATCGACGGGGCACGAAACTCGGGTATCCGGTGGGTAATCGTTGGGATGCATAAAAATTGCTTGAGCGCCGGCTCGAAATCCTGTGAGATTGGCGAAGACCTCTTGAATCTTTTAGTGAAAAAGAAAGTCGATTTGGTCTTACAGGGGCATGACCATAACTATCAGCGCACGAAAGCGCTGGGCACCGGCGGCGCTTGTCAGGAGATCAGAGCGGGGTTTTACAATCCCGCCTGCGTCGCAGACGCAGGGAAGAAGGACGAGGTTTTTGAGAAAGGCGCCGGAACGATCATTGTGATTGTCGGAACGGGAGGGCACTCAAATTATTCGATAGATAAAAGGGACCCCGAAGCCCCCTACTTTGCCAAGCTGATCGGCGATAAACATCATCCCACGTATGGTTTTGGCCTTTTTACGGTTTCAGCGGATGAGATAAAGGGTAAATTCGTGCCCTGCAAGAAAGGTCTTTTGAGCCTATTATTCAAGGATGAATTTCATATCGTAGATTCAGGCTACCGTCTTTCGCACAAACAAGTTATTCAGCCTGAAAAACCCCAAATTTAAAAGCTTTGCTTTTTATGCCCTTGTTGACATAATCCAGCCTTCCGCGCACGACCCTGTCATCGTGAGTCTTTAAAAACTGCTCCATCTGTTCGATAATGAGCGCTCGAGTCACATCGCAGCCGATCCCTTGGATATTTTTGAATTCTTTGTCGTGTTTTTGGAAGATCGCAACGGCTTCTTTGAGGCGTGACGGTTCAGTTATGATAAAGACCTGCCGGATATTTTTTGATCCGAAAATGTTGGCCGTATTATCGGCATTTTCTCCGGTTGTTTGAGACTTATCCTCCAGGATGATCCTTAAAGGATCCATTCCCCTGGACCAGGCGATCAATCCCATCATTCGAGCTTCGGGCGTAGGGCCCTTGGTCGCGCCTCCGGACATGATCAAAATAGCTTTGGGGAACTTTTTAGCCAGCTCGGCGCCTTTAAGCACCCTATAGACCATATCGACCGTGGGGGTTGTCTCATCGAGTGACCTGTCGCCAAGCACAACGATCACTGTCTCAGTATTATCTTTTAGCTCTGAAGGCTCTAAAAACTTAACGGCTTCTATCGATTCATCAGATAGGGGATCACGTAAAGGATATTTTTCATTTTGGATGCCCGAACTGTTCGAAATGATCTGTGCATACGGCGAGCCGCTTATTAATGGAACAGACAGTGTTTTGCTTTTTAATTGCGCCAGCGACACAACTTTGGCACTCTCACGAGTGTGGAGCCCAACTTTAATAGCGAAAAAAACGATCAATAGGCTTGCAAAAAACAGGAGCATCTTCTTCGGTGTGAAAAATCTTATCGTGAGTGATTTCTTCATCGGGCGAAAAGTCCGAAAAGATTTTTGATCCCTTGCGCAGCCTTGTCCGCCGTGCCGGAAACCACTTCTTGTCCGGTAGCGCCTATTTTACCCAGTATTAGTTGTTTCATTTCCGAAAGCGTTTTTGAGGCAATGAGTGGCCCGATCGAGTTGATGTCAGAGACATTCCGGTAGGATTCGTCGAGATTGATCTTAAATTCATGCGCCTCAGGAGCTGGATCGCCTTTTGAATAATCCTTGTAGACCACCTTTTCGATCTTGAGTCGTAAAAGATCTATCATCATAGGAGGTGAGGAATTCAAGGTCTTGACATTCAGCTCGCCTTTTTCATCCTTGACGACAAGGAATTCGCGCAAGTCAATGCGAAGTTCCTTAAGATGCGGTTGGCCTGAAAAAAGCGTCGATGGTTCGTAGCTCACATAAAGCTCGGGTATGTCCGCCATGACGGGATCTTTGGATCCGCGCGGGCTGTGAAGTTTGAGATTGCCCAGAGTGATTTTCGAACTCAAAAGCTCAAACTCCATTTTTTCAATAGTCAGCTTTGATCCGACCATGGCGCTGCCGATCCTTTCGACCACAGCCTTGGCGATCCTATTTTTGCTCACCGCGAGCAGCAACACCACGGCCACAACAACGATTATTAACATGAAAAATTTTTTCATCTCTGATCTCCTGATAATTTAACGATTACCTAACCTCATCATACGTCCGGAACGGCGCTCTAGAAATCAGGGCAATTCCTCAGATTTCTATCAGGGAAATATCTATTGTTAATCGACCGACGTTCTCGGTGGCTTTCCTGTTTATTAAGAGTAAAATGGGACTCTTAGAGAAATCTCTTAAAGAATAAATGAAAACCCGTTCCCTTAGTCCCGAAATATTAGATCAAGACCATGTTTCCGAACAGAAGCTTCGGAGCTCGCTCTCTTTCATCAGATTTGTGAATCGTTTTTTTGGCGGCACGCGAGTGATACTGGATTATTTTGAGGCACATCCTGTGCCCGAGCGTTTCCGTGTGCTGGATCTAGGTTGCGGCGCAGGGGATATCGCGTACGCAGTATCCGGCTGGGCCCAAGCGTGCGGCAAGCAAGCGGAAATTACAGGCCTCGATCTAAACCCTTTTTGCGTTCAGTATGCCAGCGAACATTTCAAAGCGTCGGCGGTCCGGTACGTTCAGGCTTCGGCATTCGATTTGGACTCGCTGGGGGAGTTCGATTACATCCTGGCGTCTATGTTTTTCCATCATCTGGACGATGAGGATATCGTGCGGCTTTTGACGCTGATGGGTCGACACGCGCGTCGCGGGTTTATAGTGAACGATCTCTACCGGAGCTGGCCCGCTTATTGCGGCGCTGTGGCGCTGGCTGCCCCAACCTTTTGTCATATTATTTTAAATGACGCGCCCCTTTCTGTGAAACGAGGCTTCCAAGAGAAAGATTTCGAACGTTATCGCCGATTGGCCAATATTTCAAGATCAAAAATTGACAGAAAACCCGTCTTTCGAATTTCTTTAAGCCATCATGCCTGAGGTCATCATCCGGGGAGCCGGCATCGCGGGTCAGGTGCTCCATCGGGAGCTTGTGCGTTCGGGCATCCAGTCGACTTTGCTGGATTTACACTGTTTTCCTCGCGACAAAGTCTGCGGCGGCCTTCTTCAAAATGACGGTTGGCAATACCTTAACTCTCTTTTTATACTGCCCGAACCCCGTTGGATACATCGCATATCGCACTACTGGAGAGCTAAAAAAATATCTAGCTATGCAGTGCGGCAGCCCATGGTGTTTTTTCCGAGAATTGTGCTCGACTCCGCGCTTGATAACCAAAACAAATCCCGGACGGAAAAAAGCACCGGATCCAATGGCTCTATAGTGGTTCTGGCTTCCGGGATACCACGACGTCACGGTGATTGGATTGGCTTTATGGGGGAAGCGGAGGCGCCGTTGTCATCGGACGAATTACGGATGTATTACGGACGAGGGATTTATTTGGGCATTGTTCCTTTAAGGGAAGGTCGGGGTTATGCGGCGTTCATCGTAAAGAAAAATTTTTTCAAGGGACTGCCTGACCTGAAAGAAAGGGTGCATTCGCAGCTCGGCATCACGCTTCACGGGGATCTGAAGGGAACGGGTCAAATCGATTACGATTTTTTTTCTCATGAACTGGCGGTCGGAGACGCTAAAATGACGACGCATCCTTTCCTGGGTTTTGGGATGAAGCACGCGATCCTATCCGCGCGTCTTTGCGCGGAACACATCCGTACCGGGAGAATCGCAGAGTATTCCCAGGCGCATGCGCGCATGTTCCGCAAGCACTTATTGGTAAGTCGCTTCGGCGGGCGTCTGTTTGATTCATCTTTTCAAGGTCTTTTAAGGCCCATTTTTCAATGGCCGATTTTGTTTCGGCACGCATACAAATGGATCCATGGTGTACGACTGTAAATGATTAACCGACCTAATCATACGTCCGGAATGGCGCTCTAGAAATCGGGGAAATTTACCGGACCCATAGGCATTTCCCTGATAGAAAATTAAGAGCTTACCCTGATTTCGCGCCGACAGCCTTTGACCTATACTGCTTTCGTATCAAGCAACAATGCGCTTTGTTTTAAGGAGGATTTTTCGATGATCCAGGCAAACAAAAAATATGGCTCAGCGGCTGTTTTTGTTTTAGTGGTCTCTTTTTTCATTTCCGGTTGCGCGCCCTTATTGGTGGGAGCGGGGGCTGTCGGGGGCTACAAGGTTGCCGAACACACAGGCGCTCACGATCGCGATTGAGAAACTTGGAATCACACCTTGTCATAAATTTAGGAGACGGTCTCAATGAATAAAATAATAGGTATTGTTTTTTTAACAGCGGTTTTTTGTCTCACGGCGATTCCTGGATTTGCCGAAAATCCTGCGGCGGGAATGCGTCAAGCCGTCAAGGAGCTTCAGCATCTGACCGAGCTTTTAAAAGACGGCCAAAAAGGGTATCAAATGTCCGCCAGTGATGTTCAAAGCGGCGATTTGAAGCGCTTATTCCGGGAATACAGCGTACAAAGAGCGCGTTTTTTAAATGATCTTAGAAAAGAAGTGACGCGGCTGGGCGGCGATCCTGACAAAGGCGGTAGTGCCAAAGGCGCTTTGCATAGAGGATGGATCAAGGCGCGTACGGCTATCAGCAAAAATAACGACAAGGCGGTTGTGGATGAAGTATTGCGCGGAGAGGGTGCGGCTCTAAAGGGTTATCAGGAAGCTCTCAGCAAAGACCTGTCAGACGAAACTCGCAAGCTCGTGGAGAAACAAAGAAAAGATATCCAGGCCGCCTATGATCGTTTCAAAAGCATCGATTTAGAACAACGGTAGTTGTTAAATAGAGGGGGTTGTATGCGTACCTTCAAGCGGGCTCTTTATGTTATGGCGCTCTTTATTTTTGCTTTCTTGATTTCTACAGATTTAGTCTACGCGCAGGTGCGAATGAATATGAAATTTCGCGACATGGACCAGAATAACGATGGTGTTGTCTCTCGCAATGAATGGCGCCTTTACAGTGACAAGTTTTTTGATAGCTATGATTCGGACGGCAATGGTGTCCTTTCGCGTAACGAAGTCAATGAAATGAAGAATGGGGCCCATTGGGACCAAGAAGATAAGAATGACGGTGACTGGAACACAAGACGGTTAACCTCTTCCGATCCATTTCGCGCGATGGATCGCAACAACGATGGCGTGATTTCCCGCGACGAATGGACTGGTTCATACTGGGAATTTGATAGACTGGACACGGACCATAATGGCAATCTAAACGTTGAGGAGTTTCATGAACCCACCTCGTCAGACAGTTTCCGCGCGCTTGATCACAACAACGATGGGTTTCTATCACGCGATGAGTGGCATTATAGCTCTCAATCATTTGCGGCATTGGATCGCAACAATGATGGAAGGCTAGACCGTGATGAATTCTACAATCGAACGCAAGTGCGAGTCGCCGTTTTCTCGGAACTGGATACCAACCACGACGGGGTGATTTCACGAAACGAATGGCGCGGTGATACTTCCACTTTTAACAGTCTGGACACCAACAATGACAATATTCTGACCGAGAGTGAATTTTACTCTCAAAACAACAGCAGTGGAACCCGTACACAACAAATCATCGAACAAATCTTTCAGCAGGTCTTTAAAAACCGATAAAGATCAACCGCTTTAGAAGCTAGCGACGCTCTTCTTTCTCTTCTACCTCCTCAATGTCCTCTTTGCCTTCTTTTTGATCTTCAATCCGCCCTTTCAGAGTAGTGCTTTTGGCCGCCGCCAGATCTTCTTTTTTCTCTTTTGCCTCCATGGCGGGAGTTTCAATTTTCGATTCCATAATGTCACCCGTGAAGGCATTCACGTTGATCTCATGAGTTTTCTTGTCGTGCCCGATAATTTCAAACGAGTAAATCCATGCCCGGTTTTCAAACTCCAGATCGCTTTCCTTGATCTTGCCGGCATACGCTTTCAGCGCGATAGCTTGCGCTTTTTCCTTGGATATGACATTCGCGGGCGTAACCGGCTTGGCCATACCGTAAGCAGTTGTGATCATAGAGATCAAAAATAACAGGCCGCTAAGTCTTAAAACCCTCGTGGTATTTCTCATTTTTTATGTCTCCTTTTAGTTGACTATTTTTCATAAAACTTCCATCAGGCAGGCTCGTTCTCCAATAACTTTTTGGCTTCCAGAAGATGTTGCTTGTGCTCTTCGCTGGAGGCCGGGTAGCGCAATTTGAGGGATTTAAGCTTTTCAACGATCACGTCGGCGACGGCTGTGCGGGTGAACCATTTGTGGTCGGCAGGGATGATGTACCACGGCGCGTGCTCGGTACTGGTGTGATTCAAGGCATCCTCGAAAACGCTCATGTAGTCGTCCCAATAGGCGCGTTCTTTGACGTCGGAAAAGGAAAACTTCCAGTTCTTGTCCGGCGTGTCGATGCGCGCCAGGAAGCGGCGTTTCTGTTCTTCTTTCGAGAGATTG